>Ga0137367_10000621_pt1 | contig 26354 bp, 18 predicted proteins | sample SagtaG_14_FD_104939 | JGI IMG/M metagenome (GOLD analysis project Ga0137367, IMG submission 104939) | Vadose zone soil microbial communities from Sagehorn Ranch, Mendocino, California, USA - Sage1_L_80_16 metaG | ecosystem: Environmental > Terrestrial > Soil > Vadose zone | place: USA... | reverse complement strand
GGAGGTTTGCGCCCGGATTTCTGATAAGGGTGCTGCTCACACGGGTCTCAAAGCTGGAACGCCCGTGGTTGGCGGCGCTGGAGATCAAGCTGGCGGCGCCGTCGGCATGGGCATCGTGCGCGCCGGCGCGGTGAGCGCAACGATCGGGACTTCGGGCGTGGTGTTTGCAGCGACAGACAATCCGGCAATGGATCCCAAAGGACGTGTGCATACTTTCTGCCACGCAGTCCCCGGACGCTGGCACGTGATGGGCGTGACCCAGGCGGCGGGCTTATCGCTGCGATGGGTACGCGACCTGCTTCAGAATGGCGGCAATCTTTCTTACGATCAGCTCACGCGCGAGGCCGCACAGGTTCCGCCGGGATCGGACGGCGTACTCTGGGCGCCATACCTGATGGGCGAGCGCACGCCGCATCTCGATCCAAATGCGCGCGGCACATTGACGGGCCTCGCCGCCAGCCATACCCGCGGACACGTGACGCGCGCCGTGCTCGAGGGCGTGGCTTTCAGCTTGAAGGATACGTTCTCACTCTTCACCGAGATGAAAGTGCCGGTGAACAATGTTCGCCTCGGTGGAGGCGGTGCGCGGTCGGATCTGTGGCGACAGATCCAAGCTGATGCTTATGGATACGACGTTGAAATTCTCGCTGCTGAAGAAGGCGCGGCGTACGGCGGTGCGCTGCTCGCCGGAGTCGGCGCGAAGTGGTGGAATTCGGTGGAGGAAGCCTGTGATGCCGTGGTTGAAGTCCAGAGACGCGTAAAACCCGACGCCACCGCTGCGGCCACGATGAGGAAGCAATACGAGAACTACCGGCAGCTATATCCGGCGCTGAAACCACTGTTCGCGAGAATGGCGTAATGTAGCGCGGGCGCCTCGCCCGCGATGTGTCGGCCACCAAAGTCGAGCTTCGGTCGACCGGACGGGCGAGGACGCCCGTCTCCACATGGTTCGAAAACGGTGCCATCCTTTGCTATCTTTGAATCATGCTTGAAATTTCCTGCCGCGGCCTGCTCTTCGATCTGGATGGTGTCTTAGTTGATTCGACTCCAGCAGTAGCACGCGTGTGGACCAAATGGGCGCTGGCCCATGGCTTCGATCCTGAAGAAACCGTCCGCAAAGCGCACGGTCGTCCGAGCCTGGCCACGATAAAAGAACTCCTGCCCAACGCCACCGACCATACCGCCGAAAACGAAGTGGTCCTGCAGGGCGAGATCGAGGACACCGAAGGCATCGTGCCGCTTCCTGGCGTCTGCGAATTTCTGAATTCTGTCCCTAAAGATCGGTGGGCTCTGGTGACCTCGTGTGCCAAACCACTCGCACATGTGCGGCTCAAAGCGGCAGGCATCCCTGTCCCTCAAAAGATGATTACCTCCGACGACGTGCGCCGAGGCAAGCCCGACCCAGAGCCCTATGTGAATGGCGCAGCGCTGTTGGGCTTCCCTCCAACGGAATGCATCGTCTTTGAAGATGCTCCCGCGGGCATTCGCGCCGGGAAATCCGCAGGGGCGCGCGTTCTCGCCCTACCCACGACGGAGCAGGAGAACGAACTGAAGGCCGCCGGCGCAGATTGGATTCTGCACGGATACTCTCATCTGAGCCTGGCCTCGCTGAACGGGTCCGCCAGCCTGAAGCTGCGTCTCAACCGTTAACGCCGCCATTCGCCTGTTTTTCCCCGGTTTTCGTCGATTCTGGCGCTCGTCTGCAAGCCGATTCTCGGGCTCGCCTGTAAAAAGATTGTCAAGCCTCGCCCCGAAACGGCTGATCCAGCCACTTTGGAGAGTAATCTTGCTCTAAATCCGGAAAATATCCGGAGCAGTTGAGTCTGACTCGGCCGGGGAAGACAATGTTACGTGTTGCTGAAAACTTGCCCACAATGACGTTCCAGAACGCTCCGCAAAAAGCGCCGTCGCGAACGGCGGCTCCTTCAACCGATCGCATACTCGTGGTTGAAGACGATCGCGCGGTGCAGCGAGCGCTGCGCAGATTGTTTGAGGCCGAGGGTTATGCTGTTCAAACCGCAGACGACGGCGCCAGCGCAATCGAGCTATTCCGGGCGCTGTCCCCCTCAGCGGTGGTGCTGGACCTGCGTCTTCCCGGAATGTCGGGGCGCGACGTTTGCAGCGCAATTAAGGAGCGCTCTGCTGCGGTCCCTATTATCGTGTTGAGTGCCGCCAGTGACGTATCGGACAAAGTCCTTCTTCTTGAACTTGGCGCGGATGATTACGTCACGAAGCCATTCAGCCCGCGCGAGCTTTTGGCACGCGTGCGCGCTGCCCTGCGACGAACGGTAAAAGCGTCGCCGGGCGACCAATTCTCTTTCGGCGATATTCAAATCGATTGCAGCAAAATGGAAGTTGTACGCGAGGGCAAACCGATCGCTTTCACCGCACAGGAGTTCAAAACTTTGAAGTTCATGGTGCAAAACCCTGAACGCGTCATCACCCGAGACGAACTGTTGAACGAGGTATGGGGATATCACAACTACCCTTCGACTCGCACGGTGGATAATCACATCTTGAAACTGCGCCAAAAGCTGGAGAAAGACCCCGCCAATCCAGTACATTTCCGGACAGTACACGGTGTAGGCTATAAGTTCATTAGCTGAATCCGCACAGGGAGCGGTATGGTCAAAGTCCGGTTACGCACCAAGTTTTTGCTTTCGATGATTCTCGTGACCGCGGGCCTTACTTCCCTCAGCCTGCTGCTGGTGCGACACACAATCCGGACCCAGATTGCTACCGAGATCTATTCCGACCTGCAGAATTCGGTCAGTACCTTTCAGAGCTTTCAGAAAGAACAAGAATCCACACTCAGCCATTCCGCCGACCTCCTGGCCGATCTGCCTAACCTGAGGGCGTTAATGACCACGCACGATGAAACTACCATTCAGGATGGCTCGACAGCGTTGTGGCGGCTTGCGGGGAGTGACTTGTTCGTGTTGGCGGACCCCACCGGGAAAATTGTGGCTCTTCACACGAACACGCAGGGGTTTACTCGCGAGATGGCAGAAAGTTCGCTGGCTGCGCTTCTGCAACGAAACGAACGTTGGTGGTTTGGGTCGCAGCATTTGTACGAAGTATTTCTGAAGCCGGTGTACTTTGGCCCTGCCGCCGATAACCGGCTGTTGGGATTTTTGGTGGTTGGTTATGAAATCGACTCGCGGGTTGCATCGCAGGTAGGCCGAATCGCCAATAGCAAAGTTGCCTTCTATTACGATGGCACCGTTGTCACAAGCACCCTTCCGCCTGACTTAAGCCAGCAACTTTCATCTCAGGGAGCAGCGGCGCGATCGGAGCGGGCACACGCTGTCCAACTTGGCAGCGAGCGTTTTCTCCAGACGACGCTAGACCTGACCCCGAACGGGCGCGTGGTCGTAGCTGAAGACACGTTCGCAATGACAGGTGTGCGACCCCCCGACGTCCGCCTCATAGTCTTGAAGTCCTACGATCAAGCGACCGCATCGCTGCAAAGGCTGAATCGGCTTTTACTCGGTCTGGGCATTCTTGCTGTTGTCCTCGGCAGCGTGCTGGTGTTCGTTATTTCCGATACCTTTACGCGCCCGCTATCGAGTCTTCTGGCTGGAGTTGCCGCGCTGGAAAAGGGTGACTTCCGCTATCCGCTGAATACTGCCGGCGGCGACGAAGCGGCTGAGCTCGCGCGCGCATTCGACTCCATGCGAGAAAGCTTACGCAAGACCCAGCAGAATCTGCTGGAATCGGAACGGCTCGCTACCATCGGGCGCATGGCGAGTTCCATCTCTCATGACCTGCGTCACTCGCTGGCTGCTATAGTCGCGAATGCGGAATTTCTCAGCGAAAGCAATTTGTCACCTGAGCAGCGCGACGAACTCTATGATGAGATACAGCTCGCGGTCCATCGCATGACCGAACTGATCGACTCCCTGCTGGAATTTTCCCGCACCCGTGCATCGTTGCATCCTACGTATGGGAGTCTGCGCACGGCGATCGAGAATGCGGTGCAGGCGGTGCGCAGTAATCCGGAATTCCACAACGCGCGAATTGAAGTTCGGCAGACGGGAGCCGCGGAAGGATGGTTTGACCATCGCAAGCTGGAGCGCGTCTTCTTCAACCTCCTGCTGAACGCGTGCGAAGCGATGCCAGACCGGAGCGGCCGGATCGAGGTTAGAGTGGACGACAATGGCTCCAGCATCCACGTCCGGGTGAGCGACAGCGGACGGGGTATTCCTGCAACCATCCGGAATACATTATTTGAGCCTTTTGTGAGCCAGGGCAAAGAAAACGGCACTGGGTTGGGATTGACGGTCGTACACAAGATCATTCAGGACCACGGGGGGGAAGTGAACCTCGAACGCACCTCGCCGCAGGGCACGGTGTTTCACATCACGATTCCCCACCCGGCAACTCTCAGTTCGCGCGATGGAGGTCCGGCTGCGGACGAATCCTCGTCTGCAGCCGGTGCGCACGCCAATTCGGCACGACCGGCGTGATCCCAGGCTCGTCCACTGGCTCCGCGGAAATTTTCTGTTCGGGAGGAAGATTTGAGACAGCAAAGATTCTGCTTACAGTCTGAAATCGCGCCCGTTTTCCTGGTTGTCGTCCTGGCCGGGTGCTCGTGCGTTTCGGCCCAAACCGCATCTTCCGATGCTCCTGGACAAGCTCTCGCTCAGTCTGTCGATGAGTTGCGGCAGCAGGTTGAAGAGCTACGGACGGCGATCGCAGAGATCAAGTCGGAAGCGTCGCAGTACCGCGCAGAAAGCGAACAGTTGCGCAAAGAACTGGAGAGCATGCGTGCAGGAACGGCCGCACCAGAGACGGCGGCGCCACCCGCGAATGAGCATGCCTCCGTGGACCAGCGCTTGTCTTCCGTCGAAGAAAGCACGCAGTTGCTGCAAAGCGAGCTCCGCAGCCAGTATCAGACCAAAGTTGAAAGCGGTTCGAAATACCGCGCTCGCATTTCCGGCCTCGTACTCTTCAACATCTTCGGAAACTACGGATCCGTCGACAACATGGATGTTCCCACCCACGCCGCTCCTAGCGCTACATACGGTGCGGAATCGAGCTTTGGCGCGACGCTTCGGCAGTCGGAATTGGGCTTGGAGGTTTTTGGTCCCACCATTCACGGCGCTAGAACAAGCGGCCAGGTTCAGTTTGATTTCGGCGGCGGATTTCCAAACGGGGCGCTCGACGGCGTGAGTACTGGCATCGTGAGAATGCGGACGGCCAGCGTGCGACTGGACTGGCAGAACACATCCATCATCGCCGGTCAGGACAATCTCTTCATTTCACCGAACTCGCCAACTTCATTTGCATCGCTGCTGACTCCTAGCTTCGGATATTCAGGCAACTTGTGGGCCTGGACCCCACAGTTGAGAGTCGAACACAGGCTCGCGCTGACAGCAGACCAGAACATCTCTGTACAAGCCGGCATCCTCGACAACCTTACCAGCCAGCCTTCTTATGGCACTCATCGCCAACCGCAAGCCGGCGAGAGTTCCGGCCAACCTGCGTATGCCTTCAGGACGGCCTGGAACGGGGCCTTGAACAGCAATCCTGTTGCTTTCGGGTTGAGTGCCTACTATTCATCGCAGGACTGGGGCTTTGGCTGGAAAGTAAACGGCTGGGCAGTTGCAGCCGACTGGCGCGTACCATTGCATCGGCAACTTGAACTCTCGGGGGAGTTCTATCGGGGGGAGGCAGTGGGAGGCATCGGTGGTGGAATCGGCCAGTCAGTGCTCTTCAGTGGGAGTCCCGGAAGTCAGGATTTCTACTTTCGTCCCGTGAATTCCGCAGGCGGCTGGTCACAATTGAAGTTCTCCGCGACTTCACGCCTCGAATTTAACGGCGTATTCGGTTTGGACAATCCTTTTAGCGCCGACATCCATGCATTCACGTCACCGGTAGGTCCCTACCAATCGGTGCTGGCTGCCAATCGCAGCGAAATGATCAACTTCATTTTCCGCCCGCGTTCGGATTTGCTGATTTCCGCCGAGTACAGGCACCTGCAAACGTCTCAGTTCATCGGCCGAGACACAGCAGACCAGGTCAACATGATGATGGGAGTACTGTTTTGAGGGCCCGTCTTTTCCACCGAGGGATGGCCGCCGCGCTTCTCCTCGCGTTTGCGCAAGCTACCGCACAAGAGGTGACACTCTCGGGCCGAGTGAAGCAGGTTTCCGCAGATAAAAAGACCCTATCTCCTCACGCCCGCGGCGTGGTCGTGTGGCTGGCTCCCCTCGATCCCAAGACGCCCGTGAAACCCTTCCGCGCAAGCCCGCTGAAACTCACGCAACGCAACAAGAGTTTCGAGCCACACATACTGGTTGTCCCGGTGGGGGCGGTCGTCCAGTTTCCCAACCATGACCCCTTCTTTCACAATGTGTTCTCACTCTTCGAAGGAAAGCGTTTTGATTTAGGCCTGTATGAAGCGGGCAGCAGCAGAAATGTGAGCTTCGACCGGCCCGGCATCTCTTACATCTTTTGCAATATTCATGCCGAGATGAGCGCTGTAGTGATTGCGTTGGAGACTCCTTACTACTCCGTATCGAGCGTAAAAGGCGAAATCGTGTTGGCCAATGTTCCCGTCGGGCGCTACGCGATGCATGTGTGGTACGAGACGGCACTTCCGGACACTCTGAAGTCGTTGACGCGCGAAATCGACGTAACTGCCGAAATGTCCACGCTGGGAATTCTGGAGATTCCCAAGGACGGTACTACAAGTGCACACAAGAACAAGTATGGCATGGATTACGAGCCTCCCACTCCCAACAGCCCCGGTTATGACCACCCTTAGCACCCGCCAGCAGAAACTCACAAGACGAGAAATTTACATTCTCGTGCTGAACTATTGACAACTGCTCCTTCCTACAATCCTAGCCTGAGAACATCGTGAACGGGTCTTGCTTCGGCTCGTTCCTGGTGGCAAAGGTCCCGGGACCTACCGATTCAGAGTATCCAGCCCCAGCACCGAAGCGGGCATTTTCGTTGCTTTGTTCGCGACTAAAGATTCCCCAGGAGAACTACTATGTCGTGGTATGCCACTAAGAGCGTGCGCAGCGCGCTTTTAGCTTTCGCCCTCGTCGCGACTGGACTCACAACCCTCGCCAGCGCACAAAAGTATTCACAAACCAACCTTGTATCTGACGTCCCGGGATGGGCCGCTACCGTGGATCCCAACCTGGTGAATTCGTGGGGCATGGCGTTCAGTGCCACTTCTCCCGTCTGGATTGCCGACAACGGCACCGGCCTCTCTACCCTCTACACGGGGACGGGTTCCATCGTTCCGCTCGTCGTAACAATTCCTCCGCCCATGGGCGCTGAGGGACCGTCCGCTCCCACTGGTCTGGTGTTCAGCGGAGGCGGAGCGTTTGCGGTTAAAGCCCACGACCTCTCCGGCAACTCTGTATTCATCTTCGACACGGAAGATGGCACAATCGCCGGCTGGAGCCCTACCGTGGACCTGCACAACGCCGTCATCGCGGTTGACAACTCAGCCAGCGGTGCGATTTACAAAGGGCTGGCGATTGGCTCTACCGAGGAAGGCACCTTTATCTATGCCACCAATTTCAATAGTGGTTGGGTCGAGATGTACGACTCAAATTTCAAATGGGTGAAGAACTTCACCGATTGGGACGTGCCGCAGGGCTATGCTCCGTTCGGCATCCAGACGATCAGTGGCAAGCTCTATGTGACCTTTGCACTGCAAGACGAAGACAAAGAAGATGACGTTGCCGGTCCCGCCCACGGCTTCGTGGATGTCTTCGACCTGAATGGAAACAAGATCAGGAGGCTGATCTCTCACGGCGAGCTGAACTCTCCCTGGGGCTTGGCGCTGGCACCCTCGAATTTCGGCAAGTTTAGCGGAGATCTGCTCGTCGGAAATTTCGGCAACGGGCACGTCAACGCTTATGACATCAACACCGGCGCGGCCCGTGGGCACATGCTTCGCCCGAACGGCCATACCCTCGAAATCGACGGCCTGTGGGGACTTGCCTTCGGTACCGGAGGAGCGTCAGGCCCGGCGAACACTCTGCTGTTTACCGCCGGCCCTGATGACGAGGCGCACGGATTGTTCGGAACCATCACCACACATTGAGTCTCTCTCTCTCACTTGCGGGCCAGCCACCGGGCTGGCCCTTTTTCATTTGTGGCAACAACCTCCTGGAAAGCGCACCCGCCTGGTCCCACAAAATGGCCTCTTAGGCGGCAATTCGTGATAGAAATGTAAGTCTTTTTATATTTCCTGCGAGGTCCACGTCAGACCTATGGCTATCAATAGCGTCCGCACCTCAAAACCCTCTGCCGGTTCAAACGCCACCGGCGCCAGTTACGGGCCGGCACTCACTGTTCTCACAACTCTGTTCTTCATCTGGGGATCCCTCACGTCGCTGAATGACGTCATCATCCCCTTTGCTCAAAACACTTTTAACCTGAACATCGCCGAGAGCATGCTGATTCAAACTGCATTCTTCCTGGCATATTTTGTCTTCTCGATTCCCTCGGCCAAAATCATCGATTGGCTCGGGTACAAGCGTGCAATCATCGTCGGTCTTGGAACCATGGTTGCCGCGTGCCTGATGTTCTATCCAGCTGCCAAGATTCCATCATTCCCGTTTTTTCTGACCGGGTTCTTCGTCCTTGCCGGTGGAATCACGGTGCTGCAGGTTGCAGCGAATCCTTATGTTGCGGTCCTGGGCAGGCCGGAGACGGCGTCCAGCCGCCTGAACCTGACGCAGGCGTTCAACTCTCTCGGCACCGCAGTATTCCCCTGGGTGGGTGCCCGGCTCATTCTTCGTGAGTCCGTCAGCGCAGCCGCTCAGACTGCGTCGCAGGATGCGGTAATCAAGTTGTATGTGTACTTCTTCGCAATCGTGCTGGTTCTGCTGGCGCTCCTGTTTGCCTTCTTCAAGCTGCCGAAAATGGAAGCGGCGGAACACCCGCTTGGCCAAAAGGTGGGCGACTCAATCTGGAAGCACCCCAACCTCATTTATGGCGCGATTGGGATTTTTGTTTATGTCGGAGGCGAAGTCGCGATCGGAAGCGATATCGCCAATTACCTGGCCCTCCCGAACATAGGACACTTCTCATCCAACATTGCAGATCCCGCGGCCCAATACCACGCGGCGTTGGCAGTTGCGGCGCGCTATATCTCGCTGTACTGGCTCGGGGCAATGGTTGGGCGCTTTATCGGTTCAGCCGTGCTTCAGAAAATAAGGACATCGAAAGTTCTCGCTTTCTGCTCGGCGATGGCGGCGCTTCTAGTAATGATCTCAGTCTTCAGCAGTGGGTACATCGCAATGTGGTCCGTGTTGTCGATTGGCCTCTTTAACTCGATCATGTTCCCTTGCATCTTCACCAGCGGCATCGCGGAACTCGGACCGCTCACGGGCGACGGCTCCGGCATTCTCAATATGGCGATCGTTGGCGGTGCGATTATTCCCTACGTAGTCGGGAAGGTAGCGCTCATGATCAACCGCGCCTACTACCCTTCGATGACGCAGGGCGAAACCAGTTGGGGACAAGGTATTCACTGGGCGCTGATCATTGCTGCTCTCTGCTATCTCTACATCTTGTTCTATGCGGTGAGCGGTTCCAAGCCGAACAGCGAGCGCTACGGCGCTGCGGGGGCGCGATCCTAGGGTGGTGGAGGATATTCTCTACGTTGGGGTTGACATTGGCGGGACGAAAGTTGCTGCCGGACTCGTGGACGCAAACGGACGAATCTTGTCGCACATTCGCGTCCCTATGGTCTCTCATTCTTCCGCGGAAGCCGCATTGAATGCGGTGCTCAGCGCGCTCGAGCAAGTCACTGCCGGTTCGAGCGGCATTGCGGGAATCGGAATTTGTTCACCGGGCCCACTCGATCCCACGACCGGGGTGATTCTGAATCCACCTAACCTTCCCTGCTGGCGCAATTTCCCGCTGGCCGAATCCGTGCAAAAGGTTTATCCGGTTCGCGTCAAGGTCGATAACGATGCGAACGCTGCGGCGCTGGCAGAGACCCGATGGGGCGCAGCCCGAGGCTATAACAATGTGTTTTACGCCACGATTGGTACGGGAATCGGCACTGGAATCGTTCTCGACGGCAAGATGTACCACGGACGCACGGGTTCAGCAGGAGAAGGCGGCCACACCAGCATCGATTACCTCGGGCCGGTCTGCGGATGCGGCAAGCCCGGATGCATCGAAGTGCTGGCCTCCGGGAACGGAATTGCCCGGCGTGCCCGCGAACGAATTGCGGCGGGCGCGTCGTCCGCAATGGTGTCGATAGCGGGAGGAAACGTCGAAGCCATTCGCGGCGAGACGGTGGGCAAAGCCTTCATCGCGGGTGATCCGTTCGCCAAAGAATTGATCATGGAAACGATCGAAATGCTGGCGGTTTGGCTGGCCAATATGATCGACTTACTCGACACCGAGGTGATCGTGATCGGCGGCGGAGCAGCGATGCTGTACCAGCCCTTTCTTGATCAACTGCGCGAGCGCATTCCGCAACTGACGGTGAATCCGAGGGCGGGTGAGGTTCCAGTAGTTTCGGCGTACTACGGAGCGGATTCAGGGATCGCCGGCGGCGCGGCGCTGTGCGCGTAAGCAGGATTTTTCGTGGGGCGGCGAACGCAGGCAACAGCCTTACTAAGTCGGCAAGTAAGTCAGCAGGAACCGGAGTTCGGGCCATCCGACCAATATTCCGCGATCAGGCACAGTCGAGATGGACGGATCGCAGTGGATTCCGTATCAGAACGCGGGTCTTCCCACACCATCGTCGCCGGAATACGTCTCCGAGGTTAGTACGTACAGCGCTGCAGCGGCGTCCGTGCTGCAGTCTTGGACGGGCAGCGACCGCTTCGGCAGCTCAATGACGCTTGAAACGGGATCCGCGAAGATCGAGCCGGGAACTACGCCCGCGCACCCTGTTGCACTTAAGTGGGACACCTTCACCGAGGCTGCGGATGAAGCCGAAATGTCAGGCCGCTATGGCGGAATCCAGTTCCGGCGTGCAGACTTGGCGGGCCGTCAATTGGGACGCCTTGTAGCCACCAAAGTCTGGGCCAGGACGCAGAGCTATTTCGACGGAACTGCAAAACCGCTGGTTCAACAGGAAACGGCTAAGAACTGACGCCGTCCGTTTCCATCCATTGCGATTTACGTGAGACAGCGATCGGGTGTCGATAACACTTTCACTTGCTTCCCAGCATGCAGCGCTCGCCTTGATCGGGAAGAAGGAAAAAGCCTTAATCGCCAGGCATGGCTTCTGAGGAGAAATTGGGGTGGGAGACGGGAATTGAACCCGCAACCGTCGGAGCCACAGTCCGATGCTCTGCCAGTTGAGCTACTCCCACCAGATTTATTGATTATAACGGCTTGGAGCACGTGGCGTCAGGCTGAGGGCTGAGTGCTGACGGCTTCTTCTACATCCTTCCCACGCCCACGTACTCAAATCCCATGGCGCGCAGGCGGACAGCATCAAGGAGGTTCTTGGTGTCAACGATAAGAGGACGGCGGAGCAGAGTCTTGATCTTGCCGAAATCCAGTGCGCGAAACTCAGGCCAGCCCGTGCCCACAACCAGCGCTTCAACCCCTTCGGCGGCCGCATAGGCAGATTCGCAGTAGTGCACGCTGCCATTGAGTTCGAGCTTGGCATCGGGAATCGCCACCGGATCGTATGCCCGAACGCGCGCACCGCGAGCCACCAATCCCTGAGCCAGCTGGATGGCCGCGGAACCCGCAACCGAGTTGGTATTGGGCTTGAAGGCCAAGCCCAGAATTCCTACATCCTTGTTTTGCAGCGAGTGCAGGTGCGCTGAAATCTTTTCTGCCAGACCCTCTGCAAGCGATTGATTCACTTCGCGGGCCGCGCTCAGGACTCTCAGCGACACGTCATTCTGTTGTGCAAGGTTGGCAAGCGAGTCCATATCCGACTGCGCAAACAAGCCGCCCATTCTCGCGCCGGCCTGCAGGCAACGCGGCCCAATCTTTTTGTCCAAACCAAGCGCGAGCGAAAGATGCACGGCGTCACCGTTGACCTTTTCGCAGAGTCCAGCGAGTTCGTTGATGAATGAAATCTTAGTCGCGACGAAAGCAGTCGCAGCTTCGCGCACCAACTCGGCCGTCGCGTGGCTGGTCACAATCACCGGCACTCCACGCATCACCAGCGGATGGAATATCTGTTTGATTGCCAGTACCGCATCGTTCGACGCAGTGCCAAGGATGATTCGGTCGGGCCAGTTGAAGTCCTCGACTGCGCATCCGGCAGTGAAGAACATCGGCTGCGAAACTATGACGGCGCTGAGCCCAGCGTCACTGACCTTTTTCTCAAGTGCTACTCCGGTGCCTACGGATACAGGCGTCACAATAGAAAGAATTGGAGGTCTGGAAGCTGCTTTCGAAATACGTAAAACGAGATCGGGTAGGTGCTGCGCTGTATCCTCAGCTAGGAAGATGACTGCCGCTTTACGCGCGAACGCCTCTACATCGGTCGAATAGGTCAGCCGTCCCGAGCGAACGTTACGCTTGATTACTTCGGAAAGGTTCTTTTCGTGAAACGGCACCTTGCCCTGTGCCATCTCCACCATGCGGGAGCTGTCCGGATGGCAGCAGGTGACGGGAGTGCCAAAATCGGCCAGGCAGGCCGAAATCACCGTCCCCAGGTAACCTGCTCCATAGACACCAATCTGCATGCTTCCTCCTGCGGCTGGAAACAGCTGGCCGGCAAAACTCCCAATCTCTTTATTACGCTGCGCGGCGCAGGATGGGCAGAGTACGCAAGGACACCTGCGCTCACAGGAATAGGTACAGTGATCCGCTGCCTTTTGGGACGTTAACTTGGAAGTTAACTACCGTGGAAGCTAAGTAGAACACCTGAGAAGCAGGCCTTTTTCGCACATTTTTCTCGCTCAAAACCAGAAAGTTCTTTTCAGCGACACGCGAGTAGGTGATACTCACGTTCAACCACTCAGGACTTGCCGCTGTAGCGCTCCTCGAGCACCCAGCCCGTTTCAAGCCCGGGTCCCAACAATTCTCCAGGAGTTCCTCCCATGCCTCGTGCGCGTGTGCTCTTCGTCATTTTGTCGTTCTCGTTCCTGGACGTGGCTTCTTTTGCGCAAACCGCCGCAACAGGATCAGTAACCATCAGCGGTTCGTTGCAAGGCCCCATCTGCGTCAGTGGAACGTGCGGGATTTACGATTCTGGCCGGATTCAAATCACGGTCAACAACTTCGCCGTTTCCACAAACTATAGCCATTCGGGAAATCAGAAGACGGCCACTCAGCTGGCAAATTCCCTCACGGCCAAGCTGAACGTTTCAAACTCTCCGGTGACCGCGACGGTGTCGAAGGCGAAGATCGCGATGACCAGCAAGACCACGGGCACGGCGGCGAATTACCCGCTGTCGACTGCCGTTACTCACAGCAGCTATTTTGTGAATGCCTCCTTCACCGCGATAGCTTCCGGTTCGACGCTGGCGGGTGGGACAAATGGCGGCGGCCCTGCTCCACCACCACCTCCCGTTCCCATTGGTACGCTGTTGCAGCAACTGTCGAACAATACGAGCACCTGCTCTTCTGCCAACGATCCCGGCGGAAACCTTCCATATTGTTTCGCGTTCTTCGACGGCTTCAATACCAGCGCAAATAATTCCGGATCAGAGACGCTGGTCCCCAATTCGCCCGCTGGCCACGTTTCAAACCTCAGCATTCGGCAACTCATGTACTCCGGCTGGACGGGCAAAGTGATTTGCGAATACCAGCCGTGGTTCGGCCTGGCCAGCCACGCCAGCGTCGGATACAACGAGAACAACTCGGCGACAGTCACAGCGCAGAATTCCTTCATGCTTCGAGAAGGTTGCGACATCAACCTGGTCGATTTTTACGGTCCGGTTGATCCCAACCAGAGCTTCAATTTCACCACCACAAACGCAGTTTTCACCGACCTGAACGGCCGTTCCGGCTATCCACTGAAATTCGGAATCATGGAAGATAAAGGCGCGCTGATCTCGCGCTGCCCAACATCGAACCAGACAGAAAGCGCCACGCTGACGTGCCTGCAAAATGCGCTCAACAGCGATATGGATTACATCAAAGCTAATTACGCGAGTAGCGGCGTCTACTTCACCGACGGCGGGAATCCTGTGATCTTTTCTTTCGTGACCAAGGCAGTTTGGCCAATCCTCACCGCCACGGATTGGGACGCGATCTGGTCCGCGGTGAAGGCCCACACCGACACTTATTCCGCGCCGTTCAAGTACATCCACCAATTCGGATCATTCACTGGAGCGGCTTACGACAACGGGCGCTTCGGATGGGTGCAGCCGCCGGTTTACAGTTCGACACAACAGTTCTGGTGGGGATCGAGCACAAGCGCCTCACCTACCTACCTTGACAACTTCTATAGCGCGGGACTGACGCGTCCGACACAGCTTACGATTGGTGCGTTGTACAAGGGCTTCGATGACAACAATGCATCGTGGGGGAAGAACCGCGTCATTGCGCAGCAATGCGGCCAAGTGCTGCTGAAAACTGCCAATGAGATTTCGAAATATTTCGGCGGATCGAGCCCGCAAATTCCCTACGTGCAGGTGATTACGTGGAACGACTACGAGGAAGGCACCGCTGTCGAGGATGGGATCGACAACTGCTACACAGTCAACTCGTCGCTCTCCGGCTCCCAGCTCACTTGGTCGCTTGCCACCTCTGATTCCTACGCGTCTACTACGACGATCCATCACTTCAACGTTTACTATGTCGACCCCGCCGGCAATCTCTACCCCGCCGCGTCGAACTTGCCCGTGACAACGAACACAATCGATCTCTCGTCGCTCGTGCCCTCGGGTACGTGGACTGTTTATGTGGAGATGGTGGGCCAGCCCCTGATCATCAATCGAATGTCTGGCGGGCTGACCTACATTCACTAGATTAATTGGCAGTTTTATGCCCACACGGAAACCGGTCTGCGGACATTAGAACGCCCGTATTTCACGGCGTGTTAGTATCGACGCGCGATGAAGCGTCGCGACAAATGGCGCACAGTCCTCGATGCGGAAATTCAACGCTGGTCTGCGAAGTCTTGCGATGAGCTTTGTGCTGAACTGAAGGACGGAGCGGAGTACGAGGTACAGTTCGAGTCCGTTACACACCAGGTTGAAATTGAAATTGTGGAAGATACTGCTGCTTACGTGCACGTTTCTATAGCAGTGGACGACGGGAGCCTTCCCGCATCGATCTTTCCCGCGAGCGACTCGAATCGGGATTTCTTCGATCTTGGGTTTACACAGACTGATTTCTTTTGCTCAACAACGTGGGCAGGGAAGACATACCAAACGTCCTCGGCAAAGACGTAGGCAACGAGGAAGTCGATGTCCTTGGCCGAATATGTATGCCTTCGCGAGTCGTTGGTGTGAACGCGAAAATAGTGCCGTGAACGGGACTTGTCCAGAACGGATTTGATCTGGACGCGCCAGAACGTTTTGTCAAAGCGGACAACGACGTCGTAGCGGTCGCTTTCGCCCCAGGGCTTGGCGACGGCGAAGCCCAGACTTGCAGCCTTGCGCATGAAGGCGAGCTCGGCGAGTTCGCCGCGATGTTTGGAGTCGAGTTTAGCGGTTTGAATGAGTTCTTCAGATAAAGCTTGGTCGGACATTATGGGGACCCAGTTGCTAATGGTTTATGGCTCTTGGTCGTCGGTCAAAGCCAAAAACACTTTGGTTGTTAGTGAAAAAGAAAAGCGCGGCCGTTTTAGGGGCCGCATTTTTCTTAGTCTCTACTTATAGTGTGACAGATTCGGTGGGGCAATTGTGCCATGGTTTGGACATTTATTGTCGGAACAGAATCACGGACTTAGGGGAAAACAGGGGCGGAAGGGGGCTTGACAAGAAATTTGCACAGGTGAGCGCCAGAGTCTCAAGAGAAAGTGGCCGTATCCGCTCGAATACCTTTGCACTAGCGTTAACCGCTGTAAACTGCTGTTTCCGCGAATGTCGCTCAGCCTCAAGCCGAACCACGCCACCGTCAAGGCGTACTACGAAACTCTGCATCAGTTTGGCCAGCTCTACATCGACCACGAAGGCGCGGTCCGCAGTGCCTTTCAGACTTTGCTCGCCAAGTGCGGACAGCGGGCCGAGCCTAAGCTCACCCTCGTTCCCGAGTACCGCATCAAGAGGACAAAATCGTCTGTCATTGTTGATGGCGCCCTCATCGATCTCTACCACCTGCCTCACGGCTACTGGGAAGCGAAAGACGAAAAAGATGACCTGCTGAAGGAGGTCCAGCGCAAGCTCGACAAGGGATATCCCTCCGACAACACCATCTTTCAGGCCCCAGAGCGTGCCATTCTCTATCAGGGCGGGACGCGCATCTTCGATGAGAACATCTCTCGCCCCGAAGCCCTCGTCTCAGTTGTCAATCAGTTCTTCACCTACAAACCGCCGCAGATCGACGAGTGGCTGAAGGCGGTTGACGAATTCTCGCAGCGCGTTCCGGAGCTCTCGCAACAAGTCGAGAACCTTATCAAAGAAGAACGGCGCAAGAACCCTTCGTTCCTTCACGTCTTCGAAGACTTTTACGCCCTTTGCCGGCAGGCCATCAATCCCAACCTCGCAGAAGACGCCGTTGAGCGCATGCTCGTCCAGCACCTCCTTACTGAGCGCATCTTCCGCAAGATTTTCAATAATCCCGATTTCTCTCACCGCAACGTCGTTGCTGCCGAAATCGAAAAAGTGATCACCGAACTCACCAAACGTTCGCTGAATCGCGACGATTTCCTGAAACGCCTCGAGCCCTTCTACCACGCGATTGAACGCAACGCCGAGAACGCCACCGATTACACCGAGAAACAGGATTTCCTCAACACCGTGTACATGCGCTTCTTTCAGGGATACTCCCCCAAAGAGGCCGACACTCACGGCGTTGTCTATACACCGCAGCCCATCGTCAATTTCATGGTGCGCAGCGTCGAAGAAATTCTGCAAAAAGAATTCGGACGCTCGCTCGGCGACAAAGGCGTCCACATCCTCGATCCCTTCGTCGGCACCGGAAACTTCATCACCCGCGTCATGCAGGAGATCAAAACCACCGACCTGCCCTACAAGTACGAAAACGAGTTGCACTGCAATGAAGTCATGCTCCTGCCCTATTACATCGCCAGCATGAACATCGAGCACGCATATTTTGACAAGGTCGGCGAGTACAAATCATTCCCAGGGATTTGCCTCGTTGATACGTTTGATATGGCCGCGCAAAAGATGTTCACAGAGAGGAATACTGAGCGCATTGAGGCGCAGCTGAAGTGTCCGATTTTCGTCGTGATTGGAAATCCGCCATATAACGCATGGCAAGTGGATGAAGGCGACAATAACAAGAATCGGAAGTATAAGAACCTAGACGACAGGGTTTCCGAGACATACGCGAAGGCTTCCAGGGCGACAAACAAAAACGCCCTGTCTGATCCATACGTGAAGGCCATTCGCTGGGCATCAGACCGCATCAAGGAAGAAGGAGTCGTTGCGTTTGTCACCAATAGCGGCTTTGTAGACGGTCTGGCCGCAGACGGGGTGAGGGCACACCTTGCCCGGGACTTTGACGAAATCTACATTTTGGACCTTGGTGGCGCCGTTAGGAAGAATCCGAAACTCTCAGGCACGGTTCACAATGTCTTCGGCATTCTGCCTGGAGTGTCGATCAACATTTTCGTAAGGCACAATGTCCAGAAGGAAAAGCGTCACTGCAAAATCTTCTACGCGAGAGCAGAAGAATTCTGGACCAGGTGGAAGAAATACACTTGGTTGGAGGAATTAGGACAGCGCGCAGGCGTGAGCTGGTGCGACATCGTACCAGATCGTAATAGCAATTGGCTGACCGAGTCCGAGCAGAACAATTTCGACTCGCTTGTGCCCATCAGTCCGCGAAACGGAATCGGAGAAGCCGTATTTCGAAACTTCTCCAATGGCCTGAAAACAAACCGTGACGTATGGATGTACAACTTTGATCGAGTCGCGCTCACTGCCGCCGTTGCTGGCACAGTCGACTTCTACAACTCAGAATTGGATCGCTGGAAGCGGCTGAGTGACGAAAAGCCTTCAATTGACGAGTTCGTCCGCTACGACGATAGCCGAATTTCCTGGAGCCGCGACCTAAAAGCAGACCTAAAGCGCGGGCGAGTTGCTACGTTTTCCGATGCGAAGATTCGCGCGGCACTATACAGGCCTTTTACCGGAAGCTCCGCGTTCCTCGACCGACTGCTGAACGAGGAGGTTTATGGCATCCATACTCTGTTCCCGCTGCCCTCGTCAGAAAATCGGCTCATTGCTGTGACCGACGTTGCCTCTCGCTCTCCGTTCAGCGTCATGGCTACGGACAGAATCCCAGACATTCACCTATGCGCGAGCACCGATACTTTCCAATCATTCCCCTTCTACACCTACGCCGAAGACGGCACCAACCGCCGCGAGAACATCACCGACTGGGCGCTCGAACAATTCCGCTCCCGCTACGGCGACCCGTCCATCACCAAGTGGGACATCTTCCACTATGTCTATGCCGTCCTGCACCACCCCGAGTACCGTGAGCGCTACGCCGCCAACCTCCGCCGCGAACTGCCGCGCATTCCGTTTGTAGGTGCAACCGGTGCAACCACGAACCATGTAGGGGTGGACCCGCCTTCGGCAAGCTCAGGGCAGGCTCTCGTCCGCCCGACGGAGCAAAGCTCCGCTGCTTCCACCGCAACTCTGTCATCCCGAGCGCAGCAGGATCGTTCGCTCGCGAACGATCCTGCGGAGTCGAGGGACCTGCTTTCTGCCGGTGCTAAATCCCAGCCCGCAAGTGGCGGATCGCTGACGCAAGCAAACAGCAGGTCTTTCGACTCCGTGAGCGGACTCGCAAGCGAGTCCACTCATTTCGCTCAAGATGACAGAGTTAGGGTGAAGGCTCAAAAGGACAGAGTTGGGGTAAAGGCTCAAGATGAGAGAGTTGAGGTAAGGAGCGATAAGGAAATCTTCCGCGCCTTCGTCAAAGCCGGACAGCGCCTTGGTGAAATCCACGTCCATTACGAGCAACAACCCGAATACCCGCTCACGAAAAGAGAAAAGGCCGGCGCAAAGCTCGACTATCGTGTCACCAAGATGCGCCTGAGCAAGGACAAGACAACTCTCACCTACAACCAATTTCTCACCTTGAGCGACATTCCAAAAGAAACCAGCGAATACCGCCTCGGCAACCGCTCGGCGCTGGAATGGGTGATCGATCAATACCAGCTTTCAACCGACAAGCGCAGCGGCATCACCAACGACCCCAACCGCGCCGACGATCCCACCTACATTCTTCGCCTCATCGGGCAGGTGATCACGGTGAGCGTGGAGACGGTAAAGATCGTGCGCGCACTCCCGGCAATGGGACTAGTACCGTAAGCGCGTCAACAATACGCCAGTGATGAGATTCGTATCAGGGCACGACTTTCAGTCGTGCCGCAAGCGGTGATAAATGTCCCCGCTTCAGCCGCTGCTAACCATCAGGGGCTAAAGCCCAATCCTGATTGCGCGCTCAACGGCACGGCTTGAAGCCGAGGTTGGCCCACCCTTCGCGGTTTTCGAAGGGTGGGACGCCGCGACCGTCAGCATCCGCGCTTTTCGCCCACGTCATCTGACCGAATCCGATGTCGTTGTGAGTCGCCCCTTGAGGGACTCTTGAACCCAAATCCAAATCTAGCAGGCTGCGGAAAAAGTCAGAATTTCGATCAGCAGAAACGGGAGGGCACGGCTTTCAGCCGTGCCGTACATCGAAAACACACGCCTTACGGCACGGCCAGAGGCCGTGCCCTCCCAAAGCGAACTGGCATCGGGACGTTTTCCGCAGCCTGCTAGACAGTCGCGCAAATCAACCGAGACATACTACTAAAAGATGAGCTGTTGAAACGATTAGAAGAGGTACGCAGCGTCTTGGAGGTGAGTAAATAGGCGAGAACCTACTCTCCGAATAGGGCCTTCTCCGACTTGAGTTCCCGCGCCAGCACACGCACCAGCATGCCGTCGTACTGGGTGCCACTCAGTTTTTCGAGTTCGGCAATGGCTTGTTCGCGGCTCTTGCCCGGCGCGAGGGACCGGTCGCTGGTGAGGTTGACGTAAGCGTCCGCTACCGCCGCGATTCTTCCCCAGAGAGGGATATCTTCGCCCTTCAGTCCCTCGGGGTAGCCGCTGCCATCAACACGCTCATGATGGGATGCGACTGCCTTCTGCATGCGTTCGCTGTTGGGAAGCGTGCTCAGGATCTCGGAGCCGACCCGGGGATGCATTTTGAGGTAATGAAAATCATCTTCGGGGAGTGATCCCTCACGATTCAGCACGCGCTCGGGAATGAATATCTTGCCCACATCGTGCACTTGACCGATGAAGGCAAGTTCCCGAACCTCTTCCGGTGGCAGGCCTAACGCGCGTCCGATCAGTTCACAATATTGGCCTACCGCTTCGCCATGGCCCGGAGCATTGAGTTCTCTCGATTCAGCCGCGCGCGCCAGCGCTTCAATGGAGTCGCGAAGTAGAGGCAGATTTTTCTGTTCGGTCCCGGACGACAGTTTACGCAGCGTACCGACAAGTTCGTCCACCTGTTCCGGCCCCATGCGTTCGCGTTGCAGAAAGCCTTCCACGTAGCCGGATACCTGTTGGCGCTGCACCGCGGAGGCCTGGTCCGTACCTTCATCTTCCGCGGTCGAGACACGGTCGCCACCCGCTCTTTTCGAAACGTACATGCCGGCATCGGCCACGCGAATAATGTCTTCAGCGGAAAACCCATGCAGCGGGAATGTGGCTACGCCGAAGCTGCCCGTGATGTGGTGTTCGCTGAGCATCGGGTCGGTCGCCAGCCACAGACGCAACCGTTCTGCGAGTATCTGGGCCTGTTCCACTCCTGTTTCCGGCATCAGGATTACGAATTCGTCGCCGCCGTATCGCGCGACTACGTTAGACTGCCGGCACTTCTGTTCGAGCAGGCGGCCTACTCGGGCCAGCACCAGATCGCCTTCCATATGCCCGAAGCTGTCGTTCACTTCCTTAAACTTGTCGAGATCGACCAGCACCACTGAGAACGGGCGCCCCGAGCGCGAAGCGCGCTTCCACTCGCCTGATAGAGCTTCCCAGAAAAAGCGGCGCGTCTTGATGCTGGTCAGGCCATCCGTGATCGACTGCTGCTGCAGTTTCTGGAAAACGAACGAGTTGTGTAGCGCCGTGGCCAGTAAATCGGCAAGCGTGTTCATCACCAGCTGATCTTCCTGAGAAAACGCCGCTTCCTGTTCGCTTTCGACGTTCAGAACTCCAAGCAACGATTCGCCGTATGTGATGGGAATGCAAAGCACGCTGCGGGAACTCGGAAGCAGTCCGTGTTGTCCTTCTTCCACTACGTCAACCACAGCGGTCTCTCCGGTACGAGCGACACGGCCAACGATTCCGGTTGAGACTGGTATCTTTTTGCCCTTTTCCCGCGCCGTACTGCCGGCCTCGGCGCGGATTTCGATTTCCTTGGTTGCGTAGTCAAGAATGCCGATGCCGATGTGATCAAAATGGAAGTTCTTCTGGATATGACCGACAATCTCGGCCAGCATCTGTTCGGCATGTTCGCTCGAGATGGCAGTCTTGGAAACACTGTTCAAAAATGCGAACTGCCGCGATCGCCGCTGCTCCTCGGCGAACAGTCTTGCGTTCTCGATGGCGACGGAAACCTGGCCAGCTGCGGTTTTCAGTACGTCCAGGTCGCGTTGCTGGAACACATGCTCGCGGTCCATGCTCATGGCGACCATCACGCCGGAAGCTTTCCCATTCACCAGAATTGGCACGCCGCAGAATGATCTCGCCGGGCGCTGGGGAGTGAAGGTCACGCCCAGGCGTTCCCGTGCCCGGTTCAGGTCAGATCGAATCAGCAAGGGCTGGCCGGTACGCAGGATGTACTCAGTAAGGCCGTTTGCGACCGGTCGCTTTCTTAGCAGCTGCGCGTTCCCGCCTTCAACATCCAGATGGAAAACAATGTGGTCGCCTTCTTGAAACGCGACGTAGAAATTCGAGGTGTCGAAGATCTGGCCGAGTTCCTTCTGCACCGTACGCAGAACTTCCTGTTGGTCGAGCCGGGAACTGATCGCCTGACCAATCTGCGTCAGGAGCTTGTACTCCTTGGTTTGCCGCTGCGCGTCATGCATGACGACGTAGTTTTCGAGCGTCAGCCCGATTTGCAAAGCGAGGCCGATCAGCAGGCGCAGATTCGAAGCTCCGAACAAGTGGCGTTCCGCATGGGGAAACAGCAATACTCCGAAGTTATGCTCGCGGGTCTGCAGGCTCACAGCCGTGACGTTGCGAATGTTCTCCGCTGCCATCGCTCTTCGGAAATGCTCAAAGCGACCGCCCGGAAAAACTGGAAGCGGCTCAGACATCTCCGGAACATTCCGGAAGGTGACGAACCCGCCGCGCCGATACGCCAGTTCGCAGATGTACTCGCCGGCGCCGCTTGTATCCAGATTGGCGGCGAACTCGGGCGAGAAGCCCAGTTGCACGCTCGCCAGCACAGCGCGCCAGCGTTCAGAAATACAGACAGCCGCCCGGTTGGTTGGCAGAGGCGCAACTAGCCGGTCGAGAATGCTTTGCATGCTGGGAGCGAGATCATCAGCCGAGAGCAGCCGCATGGGATCAACTCCCAGGGTTGAAAAGGCTAAGGCATTTTCCTGCACGGCGTTGCGCTCGTTCTCAAAGAGCACCATCACCATCGCGATTCCGAGCAACATTTGCGGAATGGGACCCAGCTGGCCGGAAACACCAAACACCTCGGAGAGACCCGGCCGGTATTGCCCCAGTAACATCAGGATTGCCCAGAACGCCAGCGACAGGCAAAGCAGATAAAAGGCCGGGGAACTGCGTCTCTGTGCGGCAAGATAGAAATGGAAAGAGCTGTACGCGAGGACGGCGGCAATTCCAATCTCCAGGTGCAGGTGAGGATTGGCCAGGGTCGCGGTGCCGCGGCTGACAAAATCCCATACCGACATGCCAACTCCGGCCACCCCCACGAGCCATTCGTACCACCGCGGATGAAGTGCCTTTGCCCGCTCAGAATGTGTCATCCGCCGTGTAACGCGCGTGGAAACGAGGATGCACAATGACATCGCCACCAGCAGAAGTGAAGCCACGAGCTCCAGAGGGCGGTTTGCCGGGGACGCCTTGGACCATTCGTCCAGGCCAAAGTGGAGGGTGTATGCCGCCCAAGCCATTTGCCACGCCTTGAAATAAGGCTGCCGGCTCTGCACGTGCAAGTACGTGAAGAGAATGAATCGCAGGAGGGGGACCACTCCTGGCAAGACCAGACTAGCGATGACCGAGCTGCTCATGAGGCGAGGCCTGCCTCTTATCTTTCTGGGGGGAAGCGCTAAGCTTATGTTTCCATAGGTTTGAAGCGAAAACAATAGCCTTTTAAGGTCAGCACATTCTTTTACAATTCCGCTGCCTTGCTTGACGCTCAAGAATCACGGGCCGTAACATCCAAACTGGTTACCAAGGATGCCCGTTATCTCCCCTTCTCACCCGCAAACACCAGCGAAACCGCGCGTCCGGTTCGCTCCCTCTCCCACCGGGTACCTCCACGTTGGTGGAGCCCGAACCGCACTTTATAATTGGCTCTACGCCCGCCATTTCGGCGGGACCCTGGTGCTCCGCATTGAAGACACGGATCTGGAGCGCTCTACGCCTGAGATGGTCGAAGGCATTCTGCAGGGGTTGGCCTGGCTCGGAATGCATTGGGACGAAGGTCCGTATTACCAGACTCAGCGGATGGAACTGTATCGGGCCGCAGCCTCGAAGTTGCTGCAATCTGGCGCCGCTTATTACTGCTTTTGCGCGAAGGAGGAACTAGAGAGACGCCGGGCAGCAGCTTCTGCTGAGGGTCGTCCGCCGAGATATGAAGGCACGTGCAGGAGAATTGATTCGGACGAAGCCCAGCGCCGCAAGAACGCCGGGGATCCTGCAGCGGTCCGCTTTGCGATCCCGGAAGGCGGCAGCACAGCTTTCGATGACGCCGTGTTCGGTAAGGTGGAGTTTGCGAACGCCGCACTCGAGGATTTTGTCCTGCTCAGGTCCGACGGCAATCCCACTTACCACTTGAGCGTGGTTGCGGATGATATTGATCTGCGAATTTCCCACATCATTCGCGGCGCAGACCACATTTCGAATACTCCCAAGCAGGTATTGCTCTACAACGCGCTCGGAGCGCCGCTCCCGGTGTTTGCGCACGTGCCACTGATTCTCGGACCCGATAAGACACGGCTCAGCAAGCGGCATGGGGCAACCAGCGTGATGGCGTACCGCGAAGAGGGAATTGTTCCCGAAGCGTTTCGGAATTTTCTAGCCCTGCTGGGATGGACGCCACCAGAAGGCTCGCCGGAGATTCTGAACGATGCGGACTTGATCCGCCTTTTTGGCCTGGAAGCAATCTCGCGGTCGAACGCGGTGTTCGATCGCGACAAGCTCGACTGGTTCAACACCGAATACATTCGAGCCTCTCTGGCGGAGCGTCTTCTGCCCCTGATTGAGGAGGAGTGGAAGCGTGCCGGGCTGACGCCTGCGGCGCACGATCGCGCATGGTTGCTGGCGACGATCGATCTACTCAAACCGCGAGCTCGCAGCCTGAAAGACTTCGCCGGATCGTTTCGCGCCTTTTTCACCGATGAATTCCAAACCGACCCGGCAGCGGTTGAGAAGTTTCTAAAAGATACCAACGTGCGCCAGATGCTGGTAGAGCTCGGACAGCAATATGCGGTGCTGCCCGCGTTCACCGAGCAGGAAACGGAACGCGTGCTGCGCGAGTTCGCAGTCGAAAAGGGAGTCAAGGCGGGCGCGTTGATCAACGGCGCGCGCGTGGCATTGACGGGGCAGGGAGTCGCACCAAGTTTGTTTGCGGTGATGTGTGCGTTGGGAAAGAACAGAACGGTGGCTCGGTTGGAGGCTATCGAGCAACTAGTCTCCTCTGGTCATGTGGGGACGGGCGCCTCCGCGCGCTGGCCCTAAGCGAGGCCGAAGGGGCCGGCAGAGTGAAACACCGCGTAGCGATCACTACTTGTGCGCGTGCGGGCTTTGCGCAGGGTTGTGGCGCTTGGTCACGGCCGCCGCTTTCAATACCTTGATCTCGAAGCTGATCGGTAATTGTTTCGGCGGATAGCATGCCGCATTGTCGCAGGCCTGGTACTTCAAAACTCCGTGCACCGCATACTTCGACGGCAGCACAGTCTTCAGAGGCCTCACCAATACCTTGACCTCGAAATCACCCGTGTACACGCTAAGTTTCTCGTCCGGCGCAAAGGGAAAGCTGCGGTCCACGCCTGGCGGATAAGTCACTCCGGCGATGGCGATGTCGGTTGGCGCGTCAAGCTTGACCTCAGTCTTCTTCAGGTAGTCCTGCTTCGGCTGATTTGAATTGATGTGAAACCCGGCGGGAATGCGGAACTGCAGACGCACTCCGCCCATGTGCCCGCGATCAATGGAGGTGGTCTCGGGAGGGTTATAGGTCACCGATGGCTGCCGGTTCGCAGGAAACTCCTGTGCCGAAGCTACCGCGGCAAACAACAGCGCCGCACCGAGTATGACGAGAATGCGTTTCACCTTCACTTCTGTGCCACCTGGCCTGAAGAGGCTAATGCTCTCTTGATATCGCCTTCGATCTCCGAGCGGCTCACCAGTCCGTAAACCCGATCCATAACCTTGCCATCGCGGGTGATGTAGAAGGTCGAAGGCAGATACGGAATGCCGCCGTACTGATCCCCGACTGCTTCCTTGCCCACCACAATCGGATAGTTCACACCCATCTTCTTCGCGAAGTCGGCAATATCTTTCGGGTCGGTGTCGTCCATGGCGACGCCCAATACCTGCAGGCCTTGCGGTCCATACTGGCGCTGCAGTTCAACGAACCATGGCATCTCAATCTTGCAAGGTTCGCACCATGTCGCCCAGAAATTGAGCAGCACGGCTTTACCGCGGTAATCGGAAAGCGTCAGTGTCTTGCCATCAAGCGATGCGAGTGAAAAATCTGGCGCGGGCTGTCCCTGCAACTGTCCGGCGCCGGGGGGCCTGGAGTGCCGCGTCTTCTGAATTCCGAAGACGAGCATCAGCGAGATGACGACGGCAACAACAATTAGAATGACAGGATCTCGTTTCACCACAACTCCTTCACAAAACGAACCGATTCAGAACCGAAAAATAGCGCGACAGCACAGTGAACCTGCCAAACACAAGCAGAAGACCCAACGCGATCAACACCGCGCCGCTCCCAATTTCCACTGCGTGCATGTAGCGCCGAAATCCACTGTAGAACTTCATGAAGCGTTCAATCAGGAGTGCCGTCAGCAGAAATGGTACGGCAAGTCCCAACGAGTAAAT
>Ga0137367_10000614_pt1 | contig 26442 bp, 31 predicted proteins | sample SagtaG_14_FD_104939 | JGI IMG/M metagenome (GOLD analysis project Ga0137367, IMG submission 104939) | Vadose zone soil microbial communities from Sagehorn Ranch, Mendocino, California, USA - Sage1_L_80_16 metaG | ecosystem: Environmental > Terrestrial > Soil > Vadose zone | place: USA... | reverse complement strand
TCCGCCGTGAGGCTGGGCCGCCTGGTTGACGAGGGTTGCGAGCCGATCGGCGAGGTCTGCTCCCGCCTCGTCGCCACGCTCCTCGGTGAGAGCCGTGTACCCGGTCAGATCGAGAAAGGCGATTGCTGGAGGACGCGGTTGACGCTTGGGCGCGATACCCAGTTCCTGCAGGTAGTCCTCTGTGTTCTGAACCGTCGCGGAGAGGATCTCGTGCTCGAGATGTCGACCGCGGAGCCAGAGCATCAGCCGTTCCCCCAACGCCATGACCCGAATGCCGAGACCGCCGGCGACCTCCCGCATCTCTTCGTCCGTCAAGCGACGGCGAAGACGAGCGAAGAGGGAGCTGCTCGCCAGCTCTATGTCGGAGGCCACGAGCCGCCGAATGTTCTGCCCGTACGCCCGCGCCAGACGCGCGATCTCGTCGTCTTCGGCGTCAGCCCACACGGTCAGGAGCTCGATGAGCACCGGGATGTCGTCCTCCCGAAGCCTTGTCTCAGAGGCCGTTTGCGGCAGGCCGAACTCCATGACGACTCGGCGAACCAGCTCGGGAGAGCGCCCGACATCCTCGGCGAGCTCTTCGTAGGTCTTCGACCACGCCGCCGGCTTCGGGAGGAAGAGCGCGAGGTTCTCGTACGAGAGCTTGCCGGCCGCGATGCCACGAGCGATCAGCTCGATCTCGATGCCGGCGTCTTCGAACGCCTGCATGAGACGCACGCGGTGCGCGTCGGTGGCATCGAACGGGCCGTCCTGGTCGCGTGGGACGAGGATGCCCAGGCGCGTGAGCTCCTGCACCCTCTCGAGTGAGCAGCCTGACCGTTCAGCGAGCTCGGCTTCGGAAAGGCCCACCTACCAAGCGTATTGCGAGCGTCGCGGCCGCGCCCAGGCGTTCAGGCGCTCGCCCAGAAGTCGCGCTGCTTGGTCACGAGGCCGTCCGCATCGAACCGTAGGAGCGAGACCCCGGCCAACTTCTCCGTTCCTCCGTCCTTGAGCTTCGTCTCCGCCGACCACTGGACGACGGCGTGGTCGCCGTCCACGATCGGCTCGCGGAACTCGCATTCCGCCGAGTCTTCCGCGGCGAGCGTCGGCTCGATGTAGTCGCGCGGCGCCTGCGGATCCCGAAACGGATGCGACTGGAAGTAGGCACCTTCCGCGTAGAGCGCGACGATCTCATCGGCTTCATGGGCGCGCCAGCAGCGTTCCCATGTCTCCCCCCAGCGCTCCGCCGCCTGCCGGGTGTTCATGGCCCGATTATCGCTGCCCAAGCGAGCGCACTAACGAAACGCGCCCCCGCTAGGGGGCGCGCGCCTGGTCGTCTAGAACAGCAAGATGAGAAGCAAGATGACCAGGATGAGGAGAATTGCTCCGCCTCCGATGTACATATCGCCTCCTGGCTTCGTTTCGTCGCTTAGTTAAACGTCGCGGGCGGAGAAGCGGTTACGGCCTGCTCGAGGCGCTTGGAGCCTGCGGAGTCGGCACGAATCCGCGAGTGGTTCCGGGATCCGCTTCAGATCGCGGCCGACAACCGGGCGGACTTCGAGCCGATGATCAGGCACCCCGAGCTTCGTGGAGAGCTTCCTCGGCGTCGAGTTCCCTCCCGGCCAGTCTGGCCGTCTCGAACTCGTCTCCTCCGACCCGGCCAAGGTGGCGGGCGAGCCACTCACCGTCGAAGCCGCTCCGTTCGATGCCCGTCGACTCCCGGAGGGCATCGGCGGCGCCCGCTAGCCGGCCGGCCCGGCCGGAATCCCCGTCCAGGGCCGCCAGCACGGCTGCCTTCTCGAGCCCGAAGGCGAGAAGCTCCTGATCTCCCACGCGCTCGGCGACGGCGAGCGTGTCGCGGATGAGCTCGCGCGCACGATGGTCGCCCCGCTCGAGCGCCACGGCCGCGAGATTGTCGGCCGCGACGCCCGATCCCCACTCGTTCCCGTGCGCGCGGTCGAGGGCGATGGTCTCCTCGAAACGCGCCTCCGCCTCGTCGAGATCGCCCTGCTCGAACGCGATCACGCCGAGGTTCGAGAGCGCGCCAGCCGCCCCAGCCTCGTCGCCGAGCTCGCGGCGCAGCGCGATGCTCTCCTCCAGGAGCGACCGGGCTGACTCGAAGTCGCCGAGCCCACGCTTGATCGAGCCCAGGCTGTTGAGCGCCGAGGCGACGCGTCTTCGCTCTCCCTCTTCCCGAAAGACGAGCAGGCTCCGCTCGACGAGCTCGGCGGCGCGCTCGGGCTCGCCGCGCTGGTCGAGGAGGACGCCGAGCGCATACAGCGGGCGGGCACGGAGGTCGTCCGGCACCCCCTCGGTCCGTGCGAGCAGGTCGGTCAGGCGGCTGCAGCCCTCGAGGGCATGGCCGTGCGCGTACCAGAACCACCCGAGCGCCCCGCCGAGGCGGAGCGCCGTCTCGTCATCGCCGCTCGCGGCGGACGAATCGAGCGCCGCGCGGAGGTTGTCGTGCTCGGCCTCGAGCCGGTCGAACCAGAGGAGCTGGTCGCCCGTCCGCAAGCCCTCGTCGGCCTCTTCGGCGAAGCGGGCGAACTCGAGCGCGTGGCGGCGGAGCAGGTCCTCGTTGTCGCCGGTCTCAAGGAGATGGTCCAGCGCGTACTCGCGGATGGTCGCCAGAATCGTGAAGCGCGGTTCGCCCGCAGCGTCTTCGGTTTCCCGCAGGAGGCTCCGGTCGACGAGCGACCCGACTCCTTCCAGCACATCGGGCGCGGGCTCGCCGGCGGGAGCGACGACGCGCTCGGCCGCCTCGAGTGTGAAGCCGCCCACGAAGACCGACAGGCGCGCGTGCAGACGGCGCTCCTCGTCGGCGAGGAGGTCGTAGCTCCAGGCGATCGCCTGGCGAATGGTGCTCTGGCGCGCCGGCACGTCCGCGCCTCGCGTGGCCGGGAGCTCGAGGCGACGCTCCAGGCGGCGGAGGAGCGCCGCGGGCGGCAGCACCTTGCTCCAGGCAGCCGCGAGCTCGATGGCGAGCGGAAGCCCGTCGAGCCGCTCGCAGATCTCGGCGACGATCGGAGCCGTCTCGTCCGTCAGCTCGAAGTCGGGACGGACCGCGCGGGCCCGCTCCACGAACAGCATCACCGCTTCGTACTCGGCCGCTTCCAGAGCCGACTTCACACTGGAGGCTGGAAGACCCAGAGGCGGCACGGGGTACTGACGCTCGGCGGCGATGCGGAGCGGCTCGCGGCTCGTGACCAGCGCCTTGAGAACGGGACAGGCCCGGAGAAGGTCGCCAAGCAAGGCTGACGCCGGGCCGACGTGCTCGAAGTTGTCGAAGAGGATCAGCGTACGACGGTTCGCAAGCGCAGCCTTCAGCGCCTCGGCGATCGAGAGCGTCGGTGTCTCCTCGACGCCGAGCACGCGCGCGAGCTCGAGCGGGACGACGTCCGGATCGGCGATAGGCGCAAGCATGACGCCGTACACGCCGTCGGGGAACTCGTCGACGAGATCGGCGGCAACCTGGAGGGCCAGGCGCGTCTTGCCGGTTCCGCCCGGCCCGGTGAGCGTGACCATCCGAGTGCCCTCGCCGAGGAGAAGCGTTCGCACCGCCTCGAGCTCCCGGCTGCGTCCGACCAACGGTGTCGGCTGGGCAGGAAGATTGGTGGCGCGGCCCTCGATCGTTCGCGGAGGCGGAAAATCTGCGGCGAGTCCCTCGATGCAGAGCTGATGGAGGCGCTGTGGCCCGCTGAGGTCCTTGAGGCGGTGCTCGCCGAGGTCGCGGAAAGTGAGCCCGTCCAGCGACTCTGGGAGCAGATCGCGCGTCGTCTGAGAGAGGAGAACCTGTGCGCCATGCGCCGCCGCGGCGACTCGCGCGGCCCGGTGCATGTCGAGGCCGACGTAGCCGTCGGCTGTTGGGGTCGGCTCGCCGGTGTGCAGCCCCATACGCACGCGGACGCCCGCGTCCTCGGGCCATTCGTGCGAAGCGAGCGCTCGCTGTGCGGCAGCGGCAGCTGCGGCGGCCGCGCCGGCGCCGGTGAACGCGACAAAGAGTGCGTCTCCCTCGGCGCCGAGCTCGATGCCGCCGTGCGCCGAGAAGGTCTCGCGCAGAATGCGGTTGTGCTCGGCCAGAAGGCCTGGCCAGCGATCGCGAAGCCGCTCGGCGAGCGCCGTCGAGCCTTCGATGTCCGTGAAGAGCAGCGTGACGGTACCCGACGGCAGCTCCACTTCGGCCAGAGGCTACCGCCTGCCGCGGCGCCGAGAACTTAAGAGGGCGGGAGGGAGCGCTGGCGCTCCCTCCCGCTGACCTTTCATTAACCCGCTAGGCGAGCGGTTACCCCGCGAAGCACTCCTCGAGCGAGTCGAGCCCCTTGCCGTCGCAGTTGTCCTGCGGGCCGCCCGAGCGCACCGGCGGCAGTACGCCGTCAGGCGCATGCAGGAAGGTCGAGGTCGTGAACGTGCCATCCGTGAGAGCGACGAATCCGCCGTGGGCCTGCTCCTCGGTTCCCGGGTTGGACTTCAGGGGCGTGAACTCGTCAGTCGTGATGTCAACGATCCCGACTGCCCCCGCCGTGGGCGGCTTCTTCGCCACCGAGCAATCGAATCCAAATGCCGGCACCGCCAGCACGAGCGCAACCGTTGTTACGCCAAGAAGCGCGAACACTCTGAGCCGCATGATTCCCCTCTCTTCGATTTGACCGCCGTCAGGCGGACTCCCGACCCGGCACTGAAGCGGATCCGCCTACCCTCTGTCAATCGAGAACCGTCACCCGCGCCGAGGCGAAGATTCGCCATCGAGTCAGTTTTGGACTGAACGGCTCCAGCGGGCGAAGGCCCGCCTCGACCGGCTCGATCTCTACCCGGAGCCCGTGCGGCTCCACGGCGTTCGCGTCGTCGTCGTCCCGTGGGTCTTTCGCTTGCCCGGCTTGCGTCGCTACGGAGGGTACGCTCTTTGGCGGACGATTCTGCTTCGGAGCGCAGAGGCCTCGGACGACCTCGTGGTGCACGAGCTCTGCCACGTCTGGCAGATGCAGCACCGGCCGCTCGAATCCATGCTCGCCTGGCTCCGTTACCGGTACCGGGAGAACCCATTCGAACGCGAGGCTCGACGGGCGGTGGAGCTGACGCGGCGCGGCTCCTAGGGCCAGCGGGGCGAGCTCGGCTCAGTGTGCTCGAGCTCGTTCCAGTCGGCGCGAACCGGCGCGAAGACGTCGATCACGACGGCACCCGCCGGCCCGGCCGTCACCTCGTGCGGCACGTTCGACGGGATCGTCCACGTCTCCCCGGGGCCGAGCTCCCGGGTCTCGTCGGCGATTCGGAACGTCAGCGAGCCGGTGATGACCATCCCGAGCTGCTCGTTCTCGTGCTGGTGCTCGGGGACGACCGCGTGCGGATCGAGCTCGACGACGGCGAGCGACTGCCTCTCGCCGTGGACCGCCCGCGCGACAACGGTCTCCCAGACGTGGATCACCGGCAAGCCCTGAAGATCGTCGAAGCCAGCCACGCCGCCACGTTACCGTGACGTGGAAGAATCGGCCGGTGATCGACCCGCTCGGACGCTGGGCGCCACACGGCGAGAAGCCTGACTACGCGGGCCTCCTCACCTACGGCGGTCAGCCATATACCGAGGATCCCGCTGAGCTGGCCGGCGCGGACGTGGCGATCGTCGGCGCGCCGACGGATGATCTCGTGTCCGACCGGCCGGGGACGCGTTACGGCCCCCGCGCGATCCGGTCGGCCAGCTGCCCGCCGGGGCCGCACCTCGAGGTCGGAATCGATGCTCTGGAAGCGCTCAAGGTGGTTGATTTCGGCGATGCGCCGGTCCTGCCCGCGGACGCGGCCCGCTCCCATGAGGCGATCGAGGCCACGGTCGCGCAGGTGGTGGAGGCGGGGGTACTCCCGTTCGTCCTCGGCGGCGATCACTCGATCTCCGAGCCCGACGTCCGCGCAGTGGCGAAGCGCCGCGGCCCGGTCGGTCTCATCCACTTCGACACTCACACCGACACGGCCACCGAGGTCTTCGGCGTCTCCTTCTCCCACGGGACGCCGATGTACAAGCTCGTCGAGGAAGGCCACGTCGACCCGGCCAGGTACGTCCAGATCGGGCTCCGCGGCTATTGGCCCGGCGAGAAGGAGTTCGGTTGGCAGCGCGAGCGCGGCATCACGAGCTTCTTCATGCACGACGTACGCGACCGTGGGATCCGGGCCGTCGTCGCGGATGCGCTCGAGCGGGTCGGCGCAGGACACGCATTCGTCACTGTGGACATCGACGTCCTCGACCCCGCCTTCGCGCCGGGGACGGGCACGCCCGAGCCGGGCGGGATGACCACCGGCGACCTTCTCTGGGCCTGCCGGGAGGTCGCGGCCAACGTGGAGCTGGCCGGTGCAGACGTCGTCGAGGTGATCCCCACGGCCGTCGGCTCAGCGGATATCACCGCGCTGGCCGCCGACCGCGTCGTCCGCGAGCTTCTGACCGGCTTGGCCCTCGCCCGAAGGTGACCTACGACGTCATTGTCATCGGCGGCGGCTTCGCGGGCGTCACGGCCGCGCGCGAGACTGCCCGAGGCGGCGCGAAGACGCTCCTCCTCGAGGCGCGCGACCGGCTGGGCGGGCGCACGTGGACGCAGCGCTGGAACGGGACGGACATCGAGCTCGGCGGCGGCTGGGTGCACTGGCACCAACCGCACGTGTGGTCGGAGATCACGCGCGCTGGGCTCGCCGTCGAACTCGGCGAAGACGCCCAGGTCGCGGGCTGGTTCGTCGGCAACGAGCGCCACCACCCGGGAACGCTTACGGAGCGGGACGCGATCGCCGAGCGCGGCTGGAATCAGTTCGTCGATGGCGTCGAGGACGCGCTCCCGCTTCCGCACGACCCGCTCTTCGCGAGCGATCGCCTCGCGCGCTTCGACAGCCAGACCATCACCGATCGGATGGACGAGCTCGATCTGGACGACGAGGAGCGTGACGTTCTCGCGGCCGAGCTCGAATCGCTCGCACACGGGCGGCTCGACGAGGCAGGTGCGGTCAGCGTGCTTCGCTGGCATGCCCTCTCCGGGGGCAGCCTCGCGCTGACCCAGCAGACAGGGGGCCGCATCACCTTCCGAGCTGGGACCCAGAGCCTCGTCCAGGCGATCGCCACCGGAGCGGACTTCGAGACGCGTCTCTCGACGCCCGTCGCCGCGGTCACACAACACGGCGGCGGCATCGAGGTACACACGCGCGCGGGCGAGACGCTCACCGCCAAGCTCGTCATTGTCGCCGTGCCGTTGAACGCGCTTCCTGGGATCGAGTTCGACCCGCCCCTCTCAGAGGGGAAGCAGGAGGCGATCGCGCTCGGGCAGGCCTCCCGCGGGATCAAGATCTTCATTCACGCAAGCGGAGAGCCCGTGTTCCAGAACGCGATCAAGCCCGGGCATGCGTTCGGCTACCTGGACACGGAGATTCTCTACCCGGACGGGACGCAGCTCCTGATCGGGTTTGGCCCCGACGCGGAGAATTGCGACGCCACCGACCTCGCATCCGTCCAGAGGCAGCTGGACGAGATCCTCCCTGGCTACGAGGCGCTCGCCGCGACCGCGCACGACTGGCTGTCGGACGAGTTCTCGCGGGGCACGTGGGCCATCCACCGTCCCGGCTGGTACACGCACCACCACGCCGAGATGCAACGGCCAGAAGGGGCCGTGATCCTCGCCGGCTCGGACTTTGCGAATGGCTGGGCCGGTTTCATGGACGGCGCAATCGAGTCGGGTCTCCGCGCAGGCGCAACGGCGCTTCGCCAGCTCGTTTAAGGCGATTTGCGCAGACCCATCATTCTCGCTAGCTTGAACCTGCGGTTTACGTAGGCCGCACCGAAGGCGACGAGGCCTCGGGAGCGACAGCTCCGGGGGCCTTTTTGTTGAGCCGAATGCGAGAGGAGGTGAGACATGAGAGACCTGCTGATTGGATTGCTCGTTGCTGGGGCGTACCTCGCTCCCAGCGTGGCCTTCGCCCTCGCGATCAAGCCCGCCGCCGAGGCGGTCGAGCGCGTGGGACGCGCCGCCGCCCTTTAGCGATGCGTGACGCGAGCGTCGGCCCGGGCTGCGCCCAGTGGCCCGGGCCGAGCGCAAAGGCTTAGAGTGGCGACATGCTCGGCAGCGCTGAGATCGCCGCGATCGTCCCCGTGTCGCAGATCGATCGGGCCGTGGAGTTCTACGGGAACGTCCTCGGGCTGAATCTGGTGATCCGCCGGGACGATCTCCCCGAAAACCGGGAGGCCGAGTTCTCCGCTGCTGGCGGCGCGCTGGTGGCCTACGAGAGCGTCGCGGCGGGCCACAGCCGCGGGACGGTGGCGGGCTTCCGCGTTGCCGACCTCGAGTGGGTTGTCTCCACCCTCCGCGAGCGGGGGGTCGTCTTCGAGGAGTACAACACCCCCGACCTCAAGACCGAGAACGGGATCGCGAGGATCGGGGACCTGCTCGCCTCGTGGTGCAAGGACCCCGACGGCAACATCATCGCCTTCGAACAGAGAACGGAAGGCTAGCCCCGCGGAGTCATAAGGACGGATTGAAGATTTCGGCCGTCGCTCTCGTCGTCGCCCTCTCGGCGCTAGCGGGATCCGGCTGCGGGGGTTCGGAGACCACGTCATCGTCGGCCGAGGGCCTCCCGTGGCCGGTTGCGGAGACACGATCCGCCATCCTGGCGGCAGCCGAGAGCGGCGAGTACGAGCCTCTGCGGGATGTCGTCGACCCGAAAAGCTTCCTCTCGGACTTCGGCTTCGGCGAAGAGCCGGATCCGGTGGGACGCTGGGAGGAGATGGGGTCGAAGCCGCTCGACACGATGGGCACGCTGCTGGGCATGCCGCACGTCGTCCGCGAGACGAACGAGGGCACGCTCTACGAGTGGCCGCAGTTCAACGCCGACTCGAGCGCCGGCGACGTGTCAGCCGACGAGCGGGAGCTCCTCTTGACGATCATGACTGAGGACGAGCTGAACAACGCGTTCCTTCCCGAGTACGGCTACACAGGTCCGCACCTCGGCATCGTGGCCGATGGCGACTGGTGGTTCTTCCTCTCCGGAGGCGCGCCCTAGCCGGCCGCCGTCAGCTCGCAGCGAGCCGCAAGCTGACGGTTCAGCTGTAGACCCAGAACTCTGTGAACGCAGCGTCGACGACCCATTTTGTCTGCGCTCCCTTCTGCAGCGAGACCATGTCCCCCGGTCTGAGTTCCAAGGTAGGCCCGCCGTCGACTTGAAGCTGCCCGCTGCCATCGAGGACGAGGAGGGTTTCGTCTGCGACGAGCTTCACGTCAATGACCTTCCCGGCAACCGCTCCTGGCTTCCAGAGGCCTGCCTGGACGGCCTCGTCGGCGCGAAGCAGGTGGACGAGACCGCCCGTCTCCTCGTCGTGCTCCCAGTCCTCCGCCTCGACGCGTGAGACGAATACACCCTCGCTTCGCTTCGCCGCCGTCACGCCGGATCGGCGAACGCGGCCGAAGTCGGGTCGTAGATCGAGGCGCCGCCGTCGGCGGGGAGGGTGACCCCGTTGACGTAGCTCGCATCGGGCCCGACCAGAAAGGACACAACCGAGGCGATCTCCTCGGCGTCGGCGGGCCGCCGCGCGGGGACGTCCTCGTGCAGGAGGCGGTAGGCGCCTTCACAATCAAGGCCAAGACCGCGGCCGAGCACGTCCATGTCCTCGTCGCCCATCGGCGTCCTCACCCAGCCGGCGTAGACGCAGTTCGCGCGGACGCCCTCCGGGCCATAGTCGTTCGCAAGGCCTGGCAGTCGTCCGGTCGGCCCACGCCGCCGGTCACTGCGTACGATCGCGCTACGGGTGGCCACCGCGCGGGAGTAAACCACAGAAGCGGTCAGTCGCGACCTTCCGTCTGCCGCACCCAGAGCGTCACGAGCCGAGCCACCAGCGTGACCAGGAAGATGTTTCCGAAGAGCGCCTCCAGCACCGTCAACGCCTGCGGCAGGCCGACAGTCGGCGACAGGTCGCCGAAGCCGAGTGTCGTCAGCGCCACGAAGCTGAAGTAGAGGTACTCCCCCTGGCCGTGGGCACCCGGCTGCACGAAGAACGGGCCGTCCCGCAGGCCGCTCACGGCCAGATAGAGAAAGGCGAAGAGGAGCCCGATGAGGACGTAAAGCGCAGAGCGCGCCGAGCACGGTCTCGTACGTGATCCGGCGATGCTGGAGGACACGGCTCAGCGTGATCGGCAGCGTCGCGGTGACGAGGAGCGCGATCGGAAGCAGGTAGGTCAGGCCGACGATCGAGGAGGAGCTGAAAAGCAGCGCGAGCGGGGCGAGGGCGACGCACGCTCCGACCAGGATCCAGTGGCTGCGGTGGATCCGGTGACCGGAGTCGGGGTCGCTGATCGCCACGACCAGGGCGGCCGCCGACAAGAACGTGCTTCCGATCGCGCCCCAGCGAGGGTCGTCCACCAGCTCGAGCAGGAAGAAGTTCGCCAGGAGGAGCACGAGCAGGCTCGCGTAGCTGTCGAGAATGCGGACGACGTCGCTTCTCATGTCGCCTGGACGATAGGGACTAGGCGGCGACCCAGGCCTGGACGCTCTCGGCGCGTCCTCGAAGCTCGAGGATGCGCGACTCGAGGCCGGCCGTGTCCAGCTCCGACGCCTTCGCCGCCGTACTGCTGACGAGGATCTCGCCCGCTCCGGCAGAAGCCGCCAAACGGGCTGCCGTGTTCACGGAGTCGCCGAGCGCGGTGAAGTCGAAGGTGTCTCCCTCGCCGACCGTGCCCACGTAAGCCACGCCGGTGTGGACGCCGGCACCGAGCGGGACCCAGGGCTCCCCGTCGCCATGACCGGTCTCCTGGAGCAGCTCACGGGCAGCCTCGATCGCGTCCGAGGCATGGTCGCCGCCGGCGAAGGCCGGGATGAAGAGGGCCATGGCCTGATCGCCGACGAACTTGTCCACGATGCCGTTGCGTCGATCGACAACCTGCGCGGCCGTGCCGTAGAACCTCGCCATCAACTGAGAGAACTCCTCCGCCGGCATTCGCTCCGCGAGCGTGGTCGACCCGCGCACGTCGGCGAAGAGAAGCGAGAGCTCGATCTCGGCGCCTCCCGGCCTCTTCTCGAGGGCGCGGATGCAGCCGCTGCAGATGCGCCGATTCAGGCGGGAAGGGCCGAACCCGATGAACCGCATGAGACCCCCCGGACGCCCGAAGGGCGTGTCGCAGAGCTTGCAGCGTGGCTCGGAGGGGATCGAGCGGTTGAATCGGCGCATCCACGGCGTCCAGCAGATGTGCCCGCGAGCCTCGCCCATGAGCACGGCTCGCCACTTCTCCTCCTGCGATTTCCGCGCCAACGGGGCTGAGTAAAACACAGGGTTCTCGCCTTGGGGGGCACACCCCGGTGTCGGTAGAGGACACGCCCGGGGTCAGACCCCGGGCGTGTCCCTAAGAGCCGACGTTCGCCCCAACTTCGGTCTGCGTCCGCGTGGTGAGCTGTGCAGGACTCGGGCGGATCGCCCCGGTCACGATGTGCCGTGGGCGCTGAAGGGTAGGGCGGGAGTGGGCTGCGGCTCCCGCTCCCGCCCACGTTCCTACGAAATTGTTGCCTTCGCCTCGTCCCGGAGCGTCTTCGTCACGGACTCTACCTCGCGGAGCGCGTCCTTCTCCTCCTCGAGGTTCCCCTCGAGGAGCGAAACCGCTTACCCCCTCGGAGTTGGAGTCGCCTTCGCCTATCCGGCGAGGCGGGTCTCTAACTTCAAGCGGCGTAGGCCTGCCCGGTTGCTAGCTTGTCGGCGGATGAGTGGTGCCATCCACCAGTCGGCCGCGCGCGGCTTCGCCCGCGCGCCCGAGGCCTATGAGCGCGGGCGTCCCATGTACCCCTTCGCCGCGGTCAGGCGTCTCGTCCGCGAGCTTCGCATCAAGCCCGAGAGCACCGTGCTCGACCTAGGGGCGGGAACCGGGAAGCTCACGCGCCTGCTGGCGCAGCTGGGAGCCGACGTCGTAGCGGTCGAGCCCGTGGACGCGATGCGGCAGCGGCTCGTCGAGACGATCCCCAGGGTCAAAGCTCTCCCGGGCACCGCCGAGGCGATCCCTCTCGAGGACGAATCAATGGACGCGGTCACGGTCGGTCAGGCGTTCCACTGGTTCGACGGAGATGCCGCACTGGCCGAGATCCACCGCGTGCTGCGCCCAGGGAAGCGCCTTGGTCTCATCTGGAACGTCAAGGACGAGAGCGTCGACTGGGTGCGGCTCCTCGCCGAGATCATCGACCCCTACCGCGGCAGCGCGCCGAGAGTCGCGTCAGGTGCCTGGAAGGAGGCCTTCGAGCGGACGGAGCTCTTCACGCCGACCGACCGAGCTCGCTTCGCCTTCGTCCACGAGACCGACATGGACACCGTCGTCGCCCGTGTGACCTCCATCAGCTTCATTGCGGCGCTCGACTCCGTGGTGCGCGAACAGGTCGTCGCCCAGGTACGTGAGCTGGTCGCGACCCATCCCGAGACGCGCGGCCGCGAGGTCTTTCCGCATCGCTACCGCACCGGCGTCTACTGGTGCGAGCGCGTCTAGAGAGTCTTCGGCCGAACCGAGATTCCCCAGGCCTTCCCGGACTCGAAGAGCTCGTCCGGATCGACCTCGTCCCGCCACCCGATGAAGTGCTTCTCCTCGTCGTCGGCTGTCGAGCCGTAGACCGCGTGGCGCACTTCGGGCTCGGGCTCCAGCGCGAGGCCCTCACCGCGCTCGAGGGCTTCGAAGCGCTCGTCGGCGGCCGGCCCTTCGGCGTAGCCCTTGCCCATAGCCGGATGTTATCCCGGCGGGCGCTCGCGCACCCAGGCGCTGAGCTCGTACCAGTGCGTGTCCTCCAGCGCCGCGGCGACTCGGGGATCCGTGTGCGCCGCGCTGTAGACGTGGTGGTCGAGGTCGGCGCAGATGGCGATCGCCTCGAGCGGAACGTCGGGAAGGTTCACCAGCGCCTCGCCCGGGAGCCGGGCCTCCGCGACCGTGTAGTGCTTGAAATGGAGCTCCGGGGCGAGCTCGAGCAGCTCCGGCCAGTCGGGGCAGCTGCGGGTGCTCATGGCGTGGTCATTGCCGGAGGAAAGGCCGTCTCCTGGGTCACGAGGGATGCCAGCACGCGGATGAAGGCCGGGTCGTCGTTCAGGGAGTCTGTGCGCTCGAGCTCGAGGCCGAGCGCGGCGGCCTTCTCCCGGGCCTCGACGTCGATGTCCCAGTAGATCTCCAGATGGTCGGCGACAAAGCCGATCGGCGCGACGAGCGCCTTGCGCACGCCCTCGCCATGGAGGCGGTCAAGCTCGTCCAGAATGTCCGGGCCGAGCCACGGCTCGCCGGTCGGGCTCTCGCTCTGGAAGGCGAACGACCAGCTCTCGATTCCGGCTCTCTCGGCGACCAGGCTAGAGGTCTTGAGCAGCTGCTCCTTGTAGGGATCGCCGTCGGCCAGGATCCGCTCCGGAAGGCTGTGCGCGGTGAACACGACATGCGCATCCCCATCGCCGACGCGCTCGGCGAGCAGCTCGATGAACGGCTCGAAGGCGTGGTAGCTCGCGATGAACGCGAGCTCGGCGCGACCGGCGAGCGCCTCCTCGAGCTGGCGGTGGTAGCTGCCGACGGACATGCGCGAGAAGTGGGGGGCGAGGACGAGCCCGACGACGCGTTCGGCTCCCTCCGCCAACGCCCGGTCCGCCGCCTCCGCGATGCGGGGCGTCCAGTGCTTCATGCCCACGTAGACGGGAATCCCCAGCTCCCCCTCCAGCGCTGCACGCTGGCGCTCGGTGATCTCGTTCAGCGGCGAGGTGCCGCCGATGCGCCGGTAGCGCTCGGTCAGCTCCTCGACCGCTTCCGGGCTGGCCGGGCGGCCGCCGCGGATATCGGCGAAGTAGGCAGGAATCTCCTCCGGGCGGGAAGGGCTGCCGTAGGCCATCAGGACGACTGCGGTCTTCAGGCCCAGACCTCCACCGAGGTTTTCTCGTGGACGAGCTCCACGAGCTGCCCGAGCACGGCCGGTTCGGTGTCGGGCAAGACGCCGTGGCCGAGGTTGAAGATGTGCCCGTGGCGGCCTGCGACTGCTTCGAGGATCCCGAGCGTCGCGGCCTCAGCCCGCTCCCAGGGGCCGAGCAGGAGGGCGGGATCGAGATTCCCTTGGACGGCGCGGTCCGGGCCGACGATCTCCCAGCCGCGCTCGATCGGGACCCGCCAGTCGAGGCCGATGACGTCGCCGCCGACGGCGGCCATGTCGCCGAGGAGATGGAGCGTGCCGGTGCCGAAGTGGATCGTGGGCACGTCCACGCCCGCCAGCACTCGCTTGGAGTAAGGGGCGACGAACTCGCGGTAGTCGTCCGCGGAGAGAGCACCGACCCAGGAGTCGAAGAGCTGGACGACGTCCGCGCCCGCGTCGACCTTCGCCGCGAGGTAGGGGACGAACGTCTCCGCAAGCTTGTCCATGAGGCCGTGCCAGACTTCGGGACTTCCATACATGCAGGCCTTGGTCTTCGCGAACTCGCGCGTCGGCTTCCCCTCGATCAGGTAGCCGGCGACGGTGAAGGGGCCGCCTGCAAACCCGATGACGGCCTCGTTCGGGCCGAGCTCCTCGCGGACCAGGCGCACCGCCTCGAGGATGAACGGCACCGACTCCTCCGGATCCGGAACGCTGAGCCGCTGGACGTCCCCGAGAGACTCGATCGGGCGGTCGACGACCGGCCCGACGCCCTCGACGAGCTCGACGTCGATTCCCATGCCGAGGACGGGAAGCATGATGTCGGCGAACATCACCGCGGCATCGACACCGTGCGCGCGGACCGGCTGGAGAGTCACCTCCGCGCAGAGCTCCGGCTGCCGGCAGACGTCGAAGAGCGAGTGGTGCTTGCGGAGCTCGCGGTATTCGGGCAGCGAGCGGCCGGCCTGGCGCATGAACCAGACGGGTGTCCGCTCGACCGGCTCTCGTCGGCACGCGTGCGTCAGCAGCGGCTCAGCCACGCTGGAAGCCTAGTCGTCTGAAGGGGGTCTACCCGCCGATGATGAGCGCGAGGTGCGCGCCCTGGAGGTCTCGGAGCTTGAGGCCGTCAAGCGGGGTGACCCGACGGATGTGGAGGTCGTGCGCCAGGCGGATCGCCTCTCCCTCGTAGCCCTTGCGGTACATGACCAGCGAGCGGCGGAAGTCAGTGCGTGGCGCGTTGCCGGTCGCGGAGATGATGTAGTGGAAGTGCCGCATGCGCTCGGCGCTGACTGCGGCGGCGCCAGGCAGTCCGTTCCCGTTCAGCACGACGATGGAAGTTCTGCTGCGTGGGAGCTCTGCCACGGGCGTCGACTTCCTCGTGCTCGCCTTCTTCGCCGCCGGCTCGCTCTTCGCCGGCGGAGCAGTGGCGGCGGTCTTCGCCCCCGTCGCTGTGACGATCGCCTTCTCGGCGTGGTCGGTCAGGAGCTTGGCGCCGAAGACGACGCCTACGAGAACGAGCACGAAGAGCTCGACGGCCGCGACGGCTGCCGCGACGATCGCGGCCGTGCGCCAGGGGGTGTCAACTGTCTGTCGGCGGACGTAGACGTGATCCACGGGGCGCTCTAGTTCGGCGGGACCACGCCCTCTCCTTCTGCCTCCCGAACGAATTCCCATGTTGCCGCGAGGCCGTCCTCGAGCGAGGTCCCGGCGCGAAACCCGAGCTCCCGTTCAGCACGTCCGGGATTCACCACGCTGCGCTGGAGCTCGCCCGCGCGGGCGGGCGCGTGCTCGATCTCGACGGAGATGCCTGCCGCTCGCTGACAGGCTTCCGCCAGCTCGAGGACCGAGGTCTCCGTGCCAGTCCCTACGTTGAACACGCCTGTATGACCCGGGGCGCCGAGCGTCGCGGTCGCGACGTCCCCGACATAGGCGTAGTCCCGGGTCTGGCGGCCGTCTCCGTAGATGCGGAGCGGTTCGCCGCGCGCGAGCCGTCCCAGAAAGATGGCGACGACGCCCGCCTCCCCGTGCGGATCCTGGCGCGGGCCGTAGACGTTCGCGTAGCGCAGCGCGACGTGGTTGGTCTCGTAGAGGCGGTTGTACGTCTCCAGGTACTCCTCGCCAGCGAGCTTGGAGGCGCCGTACGGCGCGAGCGGAAGGAGCGGAGCGTCCTCGGCGGCAGGGCCGTCGCATTCGCCGTAGATCGCTCCTCCGCTCGAGGCAAAGACAACCTGCACGCCGTGCCCGCGGGCGGCCTCGAGCACGTGAATCGTCCCGAGCAGGTTGACCTCGGCGTCGAAGTCCGGCCTCTCGACGGAAACGCGCACGTCCACCTGCGCGGCGAGATGGAAGCAGATCTCCGGACGGGCGTCTGCGAAGACTCCCGCGGCAGCGGCGAGGTCGGCCTCGACCAGCCTGGCGCCTTCGTTGACGTTCTCGTGGCGGCCCGTGGAGAGGTTGTCGAGGACGGTGACGTCGTCCCCACGCGCGACGAGCGCATCTACAACGTGCGAGCCGATGAAGCCCGCTCCCCCTGTCACGATCGCCCGCACGGCGCACTATCCTAGAGCCCGCCTCGATGTTCATAACGTTTGAAGGGGTCGACGGGTCCGGGAAGTCCACGCAGGCGCGCCTCCTCGCCGAGCACCTCGGAGGCGAGGGCAGGGACGTTGTCGCCACGCGAGAGCCGGGCGGAACCGAGCTCGGAGAGCGAGTGCGCGAGATCCTGCTGGGAGGGGACGCCGTGGCGCCGTGGACAGAGGCCGCCCTCTTCGCGGCCGCCCGGGCGCAGCTCGTCAATGAGGTGATCCGGCCGGCTCTCGACCGCGGCGCTGACGTCGTCTGCGACCGCTACCTCGATTCTTCGCTCGCGTACCAGGGACTCGCACGCGGCCTCGGTGTCGAGCGGGTGCTGGAGCTGAACCTACTCGCCATCGACGGCTTGCTGCCCGACCGCACCTTCCTGTTGCTCGTCCCCCTCGATCAGGCGGCTGTCCGTCGCGGGTCGGATCCCGACCGCATCGAGCGCGAAGGAGACGAGTTTGTCGCCCGCGTCGACAGCGCGTACCGCGAGCTGGCGGGTATCTTCGCCCAGCGAATCGTGACGGTGGACGCTACGCAGCCGCCGCAGGAAGTCGCCGAGCTCATCCGTGGACACATTCGAGACCTTTCCTGAGCAGGACGAGGCGAAGGCCCTCCTCCGCTCCGCCCTGGCGGAGGGTCCGGCGCACGCCTATCTCTTCCATGGTCCGCGGGGTGTCGGGAAGCGGCGGGCCGCGCTCGCGTTCGCCGGCGAGCTCCTCGGCGATGCGGGCCGCGTAGCGCGTCGCGCGCATCCCGACCTCTATCTGCTCGAGCCGCTCGGCGACCAGATTCGGATCGACCCGATTCGCGACCTCCGCCGCGACCTGCACATGCGCCCGTTCGAGGCGGCGCGGCGCGTCTATCTCCTCTTCGGCGCTCATCTCATGAACGAGGACGCGGCCGACGCGCTCCTGAAGGATCTCGAGGAGCCGCCCGACTACGCAGTTGTCGTCCTCGTCGCCGACGATCTGGGACCGCTGCCGCCGACGATCCGCTCGCGCTGCCAGCTCGTTACGTTTCGGCGGCTTTCCCAGCGGGCCGTGAAGGCCTACCTCTCCTCGCGCGGGCTGGCGGGTGAGCAGCTCGAAGCGCTGGCGCGCGTCGCCGGAGGGCGGCTCGACCGCGCCGACCGGCTTCTCGACGCGGAGGCGGGGAAGCGCCGCTCGGTCCTGATCGAGCTCGCCCGCTCCGTCTATCTCGATGCCCGCTTCGACCCGGGAGCGGCGTCCAAGCGGGTGCACGACCTCGCCCAGCAGCGAGCTGCCGAGGCGAAGGCGCAGGCCGAGGCCGATCCCCCTGCGGACGAGACCCCGCGAGAGGCGGAGCAGCGCATCCGGCGCGCCGCGCGCGGGGCCGAGCGCGACGAGGTTCTCGACGCCCTGGACATCCTCACGAGCTGGTACCGGGACCTGGTCGTGATCGCGGCGGGAGCAGAGCCGGCGGTCGTCAACTCCGACCGGCTCGCGGAGCTCTCGGAGGACGGCGGTCCCGACCGCTCGCCGGCGGCGGAGCGGGCGGCGGAAGCCGTGCGCGAGACCTGGCGGTCGTTCGAGTTCCAGGTTCAGCCCGGGCTCGCGCTCGAGGCGCTGTTCGCGCGCCTGCGTCGCGAGCTTGCTGCGCCGGCCCAGGCGGCGCGCTAGCGTTTCACGCTCATGGCTACCGCGGTCGGCGTCGTCTTCTCACCTGGCGGGAAGGTCTACTCCTTCGATCCGGGTGGGCTCGAGCTCGCCTGGAACACCCGGGTCATCTGCCAGACCTCGCGCGGCCTCGAGCTCGGACGTGTCGTGAAGCCGAACCACGCGCTCGAGTCGGAGCCCTCGCCCCCGCTGAAGAGGGTACTGCGCCGGGTCACCCCCACCGACGAGGAGACGAACGAGACCAACCGTGTGGAGGCCAAGCGCGCAATGGGGGTCTTCCGCGAGGTGCTGCGCCAGACCGGCCTCGAGATGAAGCCCGTCTCCGCCGAGCTGGTCTTTGACGGCTCCCGCCTGGTCTTCGCCTACGAAGCCGAAGGCCGGCCGGACCTGACGACGTTCCGCGACGAGCTTCGCCGCCGCCTGGCACGCCGCGTCGAGCTTCGCTCGGTGGGGCCACGCGAGTGCGCGCGCCTGTGCGGCGATCACGGGCTGTGCGGCGGGCAGCACTGCTGTCGGCGTTTCCCTTCCCACGAGCAGCCGATCACGCTGCGGATGGCGAAGGACCAGGACCTGCCGATGAGCTCCGGCCGGATCACGGGGCTCTGCGGACGCCTGCGCTGCTGCCTCGCCTTCGAGCATCCGACGTACAAGAGCTTCCGCGACCGCGCTCCGAGGGTGGGGCGGCGCGTCGAGACGCCTCGCGGGCCGGGCGTTGTCACCGCTTACCAAGTCGTGGAGGACACCTGCACGGTCGAGTTCGAGGACGCCGACATGGTCGATCTGCCCATCGACGACTGCCGCGAGCTGTCCGAAGAGCGCATGTAAAGACTCTGTTCGGCCTCAAACGGGGGATGATCTAGCGGGCGCTACCCCTCAGACTCAGTCCATGAGCGCTGCGCCCGACCGCGCGGAGGAGCTCTTCACCGAGCACTCCCGGCGGATTTACGCGTATTGCCTCCGCCAGCTCGGCTCGCGCGAGGAGGCGGAGGACGCCGTCCAGGCCACGTATTTGAACGCCTGCCGCAGTCTGCTGAGCGGCTTCGAGCCTGACGTCGCCCAGGCCTGGCTCTACAAGGTGGCGCAGAACGTCTGTCTCACGAAGCAGCGCTCGAGCTGGCGTCGGCGGCGCGTGGAGCGTCCCGGGAACCTGCAGGAGATCGAGGAGTTCGCCGCCGCTCCGCCTGATCCGGGCGACGAGCTGCTCGGCATCGACGACGCCCTGGCCTCGCTTCCCGAACAGCAGCGCCGCGCGATTCTCTTGCGGGAATGGAAAGGGCTCTCGTACCGCGAGGTCGCGGCCGAGATGGAGCTTTCCCAGGGAGCCGTCGAGACCCTGATCTTTCGTGCGCGCCGCTCGTTGGCGGCCGCGCTCGACGAGCCCGAGACCCCGACGCGCCGCGCCCGCCTCGCTCACGCATTCGACGGCGGGGCGCTCGTCGTCTCTCTCAAGGCCGCTCTCAGCGGGAGCCTCAGCGGCAGCCTTGCCACCGGTCTCGCGGTGGCAGCCTCCGCGACGGCGATCGCCACGAGCCCCGTCGGCCACCTCGACTGGATCCGCCCGACGGCCCAAAACCCTGCCGCGAAGGTTGCGCACACTTCGGCGACGCTGACGGTCAGGACTGCAGGCGCGGATCGCGACCCATCGTCCGTGGCGCGTTCGAACGCGGGTCACGGGAATGGCAAGGGCCACGTGAAGTCAGGACCTGCCGGCAAAGCTCACCGGAAGAGTGCCCACGGCGGCGGCAAGCCCGCTTGGGCCGGCGGCGGGTCGTCCCAGCATTCACACGCCGGCGGCAACGGCAACTTCAGCGGCAAGGGCCACAACTAGCCCTCCTCCGGGTCGTGTAGGTTGGGCGACCGGTGTCGCTCCACGACTGGCTGTTGTTCCTGCACGTCCTCTTGGCGTTCATCCTTGTGGCCGCCGAAGTGCTCTTCAGCTTCCTGATCGCTTGGCTGTGGAAGCGGGATGCGCCGAGTGACATCGCCCGCCTTTCGGGTATCTCTCGCTTCGGCAATGTTCTCGTCGGAGTCGGCGCGGGGGGCGTGCTGATCCTTGGGATCCTGCTTGCATTCGAAGCCGACAGCTATGCGATCTGGGATCCCTGGATCGTGGCGGCCATCGTCCTCTGGCTCGCGTACGCGGAGCTGGGCCGGCGCACCGGGAAGGTGTACGACGCTGCCGGCGCCCGCGCCCGCACGCTTGTCAGTGAGGGCCGCGACGAGCCGAATCCGGAGCTCAGGGCGATGTTCCGCTCGCGGGCCGGTCTCGGGTTCCACCTGGCGTCGGTCGCCGTCCTCCTGCTCCTCCTCCTCGACATGATCTTCAAGCCGGGAGCGTGACCGTGCTCGCAGCCATCCGACCGACAGGCTGGGACTTTCCTCTCTTCCTCCACGTCCTCGGTGCGATGATCCTCGTCGGCGGGCTCGTGGTCGCGGTGAGCATGCAGCTCCTCGCCTGGCGACGGCGCGATTCCGCGGACGTGGCGGCCTTCAGCCGTGGAGCCTTCTGGGCGCTCCTGACCGTGGCGCTGCCCGGCTGGGTTCTGATGCGCGTCGGCGGCGAGTGGATCCGCTCGAAGGAGGGCTATAGCGGCGAGAATGACCCCTCCTGGCTCGGGTTCGGCTACTTCGCCGCGGACGTCGGGTTTCTCGTGCTTCTCGTCACCGTGCTGCTCGCAGGTCTCGGGGTGCGGCAGCTGCGGCGCTCCGGAGGCGGAGCGAGCATGCTCGGACGCGTGGCGACTCCGCTCGCCACGATCCTGCTGATCGTGTACCTCGTCGCCGTCTGGGCGATGACCACGAAGCCCGATTGACCGCGGCTAAAATGGTTTTCCCCTGCCGACGTAGCTCAGCTGGTAGAGCACTTCACTCGTAATGAAGGGGTCCCCGGTTCGAGTCCGGGCGTCGGCTTCTAAAAGTCCTGGAAATTAGCCACTTGCGTTGTCTTGGCGGGCGACGTCGCCGCCTTCGCGGGTACATGAGCTCACGATGCGTCCGAGTCGGCTAGGTTCCGCGGGGGCAGCGCGCGGCGCTCGACCGGATGAGCAACGAGCTGCCTGAGCTAGCGCCCGCTGCCCAGCGGGCACCCAGCCAGCCCCGGCGACCGCGAGCAGGCCAAGTGCTCATTCAGGTTCGGCGTCTCCTGAGGATTACCCGGCGGGCGGCGCCGGGCGACCGGCGACTGCACTCGCGACGAGGGTGACCTCCCGTTTGGCCGTAACCTTTCCTGCTCGCGCCGCAACGAGCATTCAGTGCATACCAATCCTCCGGATGCCCAACTAGTCGCTGCTGGACTTAGCGGCGACCATGAGGCATTCGCCGCTCTCGCGGACCGCCACCGCCAGCGGGCGGGTGCCGTCGTCCTGGCGATGCTCGGTGATCCGGCCGAGGCTGAGGATGTGGTCCAGGAAGCGCTTCTTCGCGCCTACACCGACCTTCGGCGCCTGCGAGATCCACATCGCTTTGGCGGCTGGCTCTGCGGAATCGCGGTCAATCTGGCCAAGATGCAGCTCCGGCGGAGGAACGGCCTCCTCTCACTCGAGGAGTTCGCCGACCGCCTCGACCTTCACGAGTTGCGGGCCGATTCGCCCGAGCACGAGCTGGAAGGGGCGGAACTGTTACTCGTCATCCGGAGTGCGCTGGCCACCCTGCCGGCCGGGCAGCGGGACGTTCTCCTCATGCACTACTCGGACGGCCTTTCCTGCGCGGAAATCGGAGCACGCGTGGGACGGTCGACCGGGGCAGTCCGCGTCCGCCTATACCGCGCGCGGCGACGGCTGCGTGCGGAGCTCGCCGAACTGGCCCCGCGAATGAGAAAGGAGACGGACACGATGATCGAATTCGAGCTCTACGACGTTCTCGTCCATGCTGTGCCGGGAGAGGATGCACGGCCGCGGTTGACGAACGAGCGCCTGCGGATCATGGTTCTAGGGGAGAAGCACGGCGAGCGGGTACTACCGATCTGGATCGGTGCGCCCGAGGGCGATGCCCTCGCCTGGCATCGCGGTGGAGAGGCGACACCGCGGCCCCTCACCTCCGATCTGATGGCCAGCCTGCTCGAGACGACCGGCGGCAGGATCGAGAGCGTGACGATCAGCAGTCTGCGCGAAAGGACCTTCTACGCGCTTGTACGCGTCGGCGTCGACGGCCGCTCCCAGGAGCTCGACGCGCGTCCGAGCGACGCGCTCAATCTCGCCGTCCGAGTCGGCGCGCCCATCTTTGTGGATGAAGACGTCGTGGCAGAAGCTGGCTTCGGAGCGAGTGAGCTGCCTCAGCGGCTCGACGAGGACCAGGAAAAGCTCTTCGGCGAGCGGCCCGAGAAGCCGGGCGAGTGGCGCTCGCTCACACCCGAGCTCGTCCGGCTCCTGTGGGAGCCGCCGTCCCGCCGCAGGTAAGAGGCTCACCTCCAAGCTGGGGCGCAGGGCCACTTCCTCGTGTCCGGCCCCCTTCTATCTGGTCCAGGGCCGTTGTGGGTCCTATTGAGAGCCAGGCGGAGATGATCGCCGCAGGCAAGTGCTATGTGGAGCAAACCCTGGCCGGGTCGCGTCAGAGTTCGCCGCCTGCTGTTCGGTGGCGTCGCGGGTACGAAACGGGTACGTGAGCTCGGGCACGGACGGGCACGCGCGTCCACGGTAGTAGTCGCGACAGAGCCTGATTTCCGGCGAGATCGTGCCCGCGCGTGCCCGTGCGTGGACGCCCGTCCCCTAGTCGTCGTTCTCTCGTAATGAAGGGGTCCCCGGTTCGAGTCCGGGCGTCGGCTTGAAAAGTCCTGCTCAGAGGCTACTTTTGGGAGCCGCTGAGCACTTTCACGAGTACTGAAAGGGTTCCGGCGCCGGCTCTCTGCTTGTGTTTGCAGGGATTTCTGGCCCGTTGTGCTGACTCGCTTCGCTCCATGGCCTCCGAAAACGTCCACCAGCCCGTGGGGTACGTAAATCCATGCGTCATGCCGCTCGGGTGTATTCGTGTATGAGTCCGCCGAGGTGTTCGCGTCGCTGGATCGGGTCGGGCGGATTCGAGCCAACGAGGTGTAGCTGACGCTCGGGCGCGGGTGGTCTCAGACCGAGCCCGCGATGAGGCCTGTGGATGTTGTAGTGCTCGACGTAGACGCGCAGGACACGCTCGAGCTGTCTGCGGCTCGCGATCAGGAGCCAGTCGAGGCACTCGCGGCGAAGGGTGCCGACCCAGCGCTCGGCGAACGCGTTCGCGTTCGGCGCCCGAAACGGTGTGAGGATGATCTCGACGCCTTCGTTCTTGAAGACGTCATCGAAAGCGTGGCTGAACTTGCTGTCGCGGTCGTGGATCAGGAACCGGATCGGCCTCGGGCGCTCCGGGAGTGACCAGGCGAGCTGCCGGGCCTTCTGGGTTGTCGAGCGCCCGTCCGGGTTCGCGCTGCAGCCCGCGAGGTGTACGCGCCGCGTGCTGAGCTCGAGGAAGAAGAGTACGTACAGACATCGGAGCCAGAGCGTCTCGACGGTGAAGAAGTCGCACGCGATGATCGACGCGGCGTGCGTCCGCAGGAACTCGCGCCAGCTGAGCCGAGCCCGCGCATCGGCGGGTGGCAGGCCGGCCTCGCGGAGAATCTTGGCGACGCTCGTCGCCGAGACCCGCACGCCCACGCCTGCCAGCTCACCGACAATCCGCTGGTAGCCCCAGCGCGGGTTCTCGCGGGCAAGACGCAGCACCAGCTCGCGGATCGCATCCGACACCGACGGCCGACCCGGTCGCCGTCGGGCATACGTCCACCGTCTCCGTACGAGCTGGCGATGCCAGCCCAGGAGCGTGTCCGGCCGCACGAAGAACGACAGCCGGCTCGCTCTGCTCAGCAGCCTGCTGGCCGCCGCCAGGAACACCCGGTCTCTCTCGTCCAGCCGCGGACGAGCGACCTGGCGGCGAAGAACCGCGAGCTCGTGGCGCAGCACCACGATCTCGAGCTCCTTGAACTCACGCGAGCGCAACCGCAGCGCCGCCACCGCCAGCACACGCCGAAACAGCAGGTACAGCAAAGACACGACCACGCAGCGGCCTCCTTCCACCCGAATCCGAAGAAGCCGACTTTATGGTCGCGAACCGAGCTCGGAAGGCCCGTCTCGGCGCCTGACGGATTTACGCACCCCACGCCGTGATCAGGGGGAAACGCGACCGGTCGGATCCTCCTTCAGGCCATGATTCCGTGGGCTACCCCTTGGGGGCGCTCCGATCGGCCCCCCGCGCCCCCGTTTCACCCCCTGGTTTCCCCTCCCTGAGTTCGCAACTATGCTTCGCGACAGGTATGGCGGCTCATACCGATCGTCGGCTTTGGATTCGACTGGGGATCTTGTCGGCCGTCGCGGGCATTGCTCTCGTGTTGGTCATCCTCGCCTCAGTGCGGTGACGTGTGAGAAAGCGGACGTACACGATCAAGGAAGCGGCGGAGCTCACAGGGCTCAGCCAAAAGGCAATCGCGCGCCGCGTTGAACGGGGGTCTCTCCGGTCGCTCGTTCGCGGCGGTCGCCGTTTGATCCCCCGCGCAGAGCTCGTACGGGCGGAGCTAGTCCCCGCAGAAGGGGACAGAGGGGATTCTGGCTTTGATCCGATCGAGCTTCTCCCTCCTCGCGACTCCGCGCTCCCTGTTGACGAGTCTGTGTTCGCCGCCCTCGTCCGAGAGCTTGTGAATCGGCTCGAGCGACAAGCAGGTGAGATCGCGCACTACCGGGCGCTGACGGCGCAGGCAGAAAGCTTGCGTCTGGAGCGAGAACTTGCGGAACTTCGCGCGCGCCTGAGCCACCTCGAGCGCCAGCCTTCATCACTGGCCTTAGGAGCCGGACCAATTGAGCCCGGTCCCTCAGAGCAGTCATCTGGGATGCTGGGACGACTACCCTCAAGTCAGCAGCGCTCCGCTCAGGGGATCTGGTTACCTCCCTCGGCGATCGGTTCAGCCGGAAGGCTTGAAGGCCGTCGCCACACAGGCCACCTCCCCGCGTCAGTGCCGCGGGGCCCTGGACTGCATCCACTTGGCCGCCGCCTGCTCATCTTGACGGCGGAAGCTCTTTTCATTGTCTGCGTCGCGGTGCTCGTCTGGCTGGCGGAACTCAGGCCTGCGTTTGTGATCGCTATCGTCACGGCCACCTGGTTCCTTGTCGCCTTTATCGAATGGCGGGGCTGGAGGGTCGATCACGGCTCTACGTCGTCAGGCGCGTCCAGCTAGACGTGCCCCATCCCGTGGTGCCGGCGAATTCGACGGGGATTGCTTCGAGGCGGGCGGCAACGTTGACAGCATCGCCGCTCGCGTAGAACTGGCCCCCAGTGCGGTCGCCCGTAACGACCTCGCCCGTGTTGATGCCGGTGCCGGAGGGCCGGGGTGACACCGCGCTCGCGTTTGAGCTCCTCGTTCAGCTCCGTCAGGCGCGCACGCATCTGGACGGCCGCTTTGACGGTGCGGAGGGCGTCGTCTTCGTGCGCAACCGGGATCCCGAAAGCGGCCATGACCGCGTCGCGGATGAACTTGTCGACCGTGCCGCCGTGGCGCTCGAGCACCGAATGCATTTCCTCGAAGTAGCGCTCCATGACGCGGCGAACCGCTTCAGGATCCAGTTGCTCGCCCAGGCTCGTGGAGCCCGCGACGTCCGAGAAGACGACGGCGACGGTTTTCCTCGCCTCGACCATAAGCCGAGTGTACGACTCGCCTAGTTTCCGGCAAACGAGCGATCGACGGTCGCCAGTCGCACCCTTTTCTGCTTACCCGGATTTCAAGCGGTTCACAAGGCGAACGGAGCCTTACGGACTTAGGGCCTTCTATTGCCCCGTCGACTCGCGCCCGGGCCGGAGTTCCTTCTCCCAGCGTGCGAAGCGCGGAAGTGCCCGCATGCCAACGCGCTCGTACATGCGGGTCGCGCCTGTGAGCGAGTCCGCATCGACGTGGAGGTCGCAACCGCGCTTTCCGCGCAGGAAGAGCGGCTGGAAGGCGTGCCGCAGGAACGCCTCTCCTACACCGCGGCGCCGGTAGGCGCGGCGGACACCGAGGAGGTCGACATACCCGCGCGCCGGATCCTCGACAGCTTCGTCTTGCGCTCCGAGGTAGCCCGCCAGTCCCTCTCCGTGCCAGGCGAGCAGCCACAGCTCGGGGTCGAACTCGGGCCGGTCGAGCAGGTGATGGCGGAAGTCCTCGTAGGTTTCCTCATCCTCGCCCCAGTGATCGGCGAACGCCTCTCGGTGGGCAGCGAAGACCTCCACCGCGTCTTCGGGGCGGAGCGGTCGCACCTCGATCCCGGCGAGGGCTGCGGGTGGCGCTGGCTTCTCCTCGAAGTCGATCCACATGAGCGTTGTTCGGCGCACCTCGCGGTAGCTGTGGGCGGCCAGGAGCGCGCTCACGCGGGGCTCGTCGGCGAGCGCCCCGGTATGGATGACGACGCGCAGCCGGCGATCGGCG
>Ga0137367_10000605_pt1 | contig 26614 bp, 19 predicted proteins | sample SagtaG_14_FD_104939 | JGI IMG/M metagenome (GOLD analysis project Ga0137367, IMG submission 104939) | Vadose zone soil microbial communities from Sagehorn Ranch, Mendocino, California, USA - Sage1_L_80_16 metaG | ecosystem: Environmental > Terrestrial > Soil > Vadose zone | place: USA... | reverse complement strand
GATTTCGGCGATCGTCTTTGTCAGCAAGGACGAGAACCTAACTAAGGCTCATGTGAGATACCTTGAGAGCCGCCTCCTTGCCGAAGCAGCGCAGATCGACCGCTTCACCCTTGAGCAGAATCAGGCTGGTGGATCACGGCTTCCAGAATCCGACCGTGAGGACATGGAAGTGTTCCTTTCGCGCATTCGTCAGCTTTTGCCAGTTCTTGGTTCCGACCTTCTCATCCCCGTCGCCCAACCCGCCGCGAAGCCGCAATCTGGAGGTTTGCTATTCTGCCGCCGGAAAGGCGCTGAGGCACGCGGTCATCGCACGCCTGATGGTTTCGTTGTGCTCAGAGGTTCTACGGCTGTGTTGCAGGAGCGTGAGTCCGCGAAGAGCTGGCCAGCGACTATCGCTACTCGGAAACAGTTGATAGTCGATGGCACGCTTACTCAGAAGGATGGCTTTTACGAGTTCGTCCGCGATGTTCAGTTTTCCAGTCCTAGCGCCGCCGCAGCAGTGATCGAGGGCGGCAGCGCCAACGGACTTATAGAGTGGAAGACTAAGGATGGAGTAACCCTCAAGGAACTCGATGAACAGGCCTAACCGGGCGATGGAGCCGACTGCGAGCCGGCGTACTACCCAGTTTTCAGATGACTAGAACCCTTTCACCCGCAGCCACTTCACCCGCAGCCACGCGCGCTCTCGCTCGCGGCGGCTCATCTTCTTCTCGTTAGATGTCCCGTTTATTCTTCATTCGCTTTAGAGCTGTATTTGTGGCTGCGGCCTTTGTCCTGGCTACGCCGATCGTCGGATTCGCTGGTGAAAAGACGAGCGACCGTTCTCCGGATGGACGGTTCGCCATGTCTTTCGAGGATGGGAAAGATGGTGAGGTGAGGATAACGCTCGTTGAAACCAAGGTGCATGAGTTACCCGATTTTCCTGAATGTGATCACCCCGGGCTGGCAGGATACATCAACAGCAATCTGACCCCAAAGAGCTGGGTGAAGCCAGACACATTGGTGCTAATCGCACATGACGAATGGACCACTGACGACAACAAAGCTCATGAATGCAACAGAACCGTTACGATTGCCATCGATTCGAGTGGAAAAGCGTCCATTCAAAGTGTTCAAGAGAAGAAAAAATAATAGTGAATACGGGCCCGAGAAATGGCCCTGCGATCTAACCAATCGATGAAGCCAACGGCCACTCCTCGCGACGAAGCAGCTTAGGTCGACTTGGGTTCTGATGCGGGAACGGCTCCGTTCTTCTCCAGCGCTACGGCTAGAACTTCGTCGACGTTTTCAACGGGGACGAATTTGATTTTCTGTTTCACTTCTTCCGGAACATCGACCAGATCTTTTTCGTTCAGCTTCGGGATGATGACCGTGGAAATGCCAGCGCGCATCGCTGCCAAGCTTTTTTCCTTTAATCCACCAATGGGCAGAACCAGTCCGCGCAAAGTGATTTCGCCGGTCATAGCCACATCGGGTCGAACTGGCTTGTTGCTAAAGAGCGAGGCGAGCGCGGTGAACATGGCAATGCCGGCCGATGGCCCGTCTTTCGGCACAGCCCCGGCCGGAACGTGCACGTGAATGTCCATCTTGCGAAAATCCTCTGAATTCACGCCCAGTTGGCCGTCGCGGCTGCGAAGGAGACTCAGCGCGGCCTGGACCGATTCCTTCATCACTTCGCCAATGTGTCCGGTGAGCGTGATGTTCCCTTTGCCGGGATAGCGTGTCGCTTCGATGTGCAATACCTCGCCGCCTTGCGGCGTGTAAGCCAGGCCGGTGACTACACCGGGTTTGCTGGTCTTGAGTCTTGTTTCGCGAACATATTTTGCCGGGCCGAGCATTTCTCGGACGACGTCGGGCGTGACGGTGACGTGCTCGGTCTTGCCGCGCGCAACTTGTGATGCAATACCGCGACAAATCGCGCCGATCTGTCGTTCCAGCTCACGCACACCGGCCTCATGTGTGTAGTCGTTGATAACACGTCGGGCCGCGTCATCTTCCCACACGCATTGTTCCGGTTTCAGTCCGTTCTCTTCGAGTTGCCGCGGCACGAGGTACCTCTTGGCGATCTCCAGCTTCTCGCGCTCGGTGTAGCCGGGGATTGAGATCACTTCGATCCGGTCGCGCAACGGCTCCGGTATGCCCTCGATGTAATTAGCGGTGCCGATGAAAATGACCTGCGAAAGATCGAACGGCACATCGAGGTAGCGATCGACAAACGCATGATTTTGCCGTGGGTCGAGCACTTCGAGCAACGCGCTGGCCGGGTCGCCGCGAAAATCCGCGCCGATCTTGTCGATTTCGTCGAGCATGAATACGGGATTGCGCGTCCCGCAGCGGCGCAGCTCCTGAATGATGCGTCCCGGCATCGACCCGATATAGGTGCGGCGATGACCACGGATTTCCGCTTCGTCGCGCATACCGCCGAGACTGATCCGCACAAATTTGCGGCCCAGGGCGTCGGCAATCGATTGGCCGAGGCTCGTCTTGCCTACACCGGGCGGTCCTAGAAAACAGAGGATGGCGCCGTGCCCTTGTGGATTGAGTTTGCGCACGGCCAGATATTCGATCAGGCGCTTTTTGACTTTCTCCAGATCGTAGTGATCGCGATCCAGAATTCGCTGCGCCTGATCGAGATCAAGGTTGTCTTTGCTTAGTTTGTTCCACGGAAGATCGGCGATGATCTCGATGTAACTCACAATGACCGAGAATTCCGGGCTGGCAGGAGGAATAAAATCGAGCCGCTTCAATTCGCGCTCCGCCTGTTTCATTACCTCCTCCGGCGGGTTAGCTTCTTCCAGCCGCTTCCGCAATTGCTGCGCCTGTTCTTCACTGCCAGCCTCGGCCTCGCCTAATTCGCGCTGGATCGCCTTAATCTGAGAACGCAGATACGCGCGCCGCTGCGCATCGGAAAATTGCGAGGCCACATCTTTTTGCAGCCGCTGCTGAATCTCAGCGATCTCGAGCTGCGCTGAGATGTGCTTTTGCACCGCACGAACACGCTTTTCCACATCGAGCTCTTCGAGAAGCGCCTGTTTTTCTCCAACGTCGATGTTCAGGTTCGGCGCCAGAAAATCAGCGAGCTGCTCGGCGTTGTCGATGTTCAGGATCATCAAACGCACTTGCTCTGGCGCGTCGGGTGTCAGTTCGAAAAGTTTTGCAGCCGAGTCCCGCAGATTACGAAAGGTCGCTTCCCATTCCTTGCTTTCTGGCGGCGAAATCGATTTCGGCAGATCGATTTCCGCACGCAGGAACGGAGAAGTCGCGGCGATTTTGCGGACAGAAAAACGGCGCAGTCCTTGCGCGATGACTACCACATGGTCGTCCGACTGACGCAGCAGCTTGAGCACAAGTGCGGCTGTGCCGATAGGGTAGAGGTCGTGTGGTGCGGGATCTTCCTTCGTTTCATCGCGCTGAGTAACCAACCCGATCACTTTCGTTCGCGGCAACGTCTCATCTAGCAGCTTCAGCGACGCCGCACGCTGAACGTTGAGCGGAACAACCGTGCCGGGAAAAACGACGAACCCGCGCATCGGCAAGATCGATAGTTCCTCCGGGATATGCGGCATTTGAGTTTCATCCGTGGGCGCCACGATGGTGCTTTGTGCGCCCGGTTTGAATTCGCCGCCTGCGCGTAATGCGCTGATTTCGTTCTCGCTCATGATTCTTTTAATGGCAGCGAAATCCAGAGCAGACCGTTCCGCTGTTCAGCGTGCGCCTGGTCGACTTCCACTTCGGCCGGCAATGGCACCTCGCGTATGAACGGGCCGTAATCAATCTCCATCGCCAGCAATTTTACGGCGTGTCCCTCCGCATGTGTCGGCTCCGGCAGCTCGCGTGTGCCGCGTATCACTACGCGCCGCGGTGCAACAGTGAGATCAATGACCGAGCGATCGACTCCCGCCAGATCGACGCAGATACGAATGCATGTTTCGCAGCGGTAAGCATTGATGGCCGGCTCCCACGCATGTGCAAATCTCGAAAACTGCGAACGTGATAGTTCACGGGTGACATCGTGCAATGCACCATGCAGCCAGCGTAATTTGATGTTCCTAATTGGATCCATGGGATATCGATCGAACTAGAAATCTCGGTGCGTACGCTACGTTTTCAATCTGTAGCGGAAGATACATCGTAAACAGCGTATTCGCGCGTCTCTCTTTCGAGGGAAGAGCCTAATCCGTCAGGCGCGATGAATATGCGGATGTTTCGCGCCAAAGGCGCAGCATTCAATCTCGAGCCTGGGGCAGCGCTCCAGGATTGATGAAAGCAGAAACGCCAGCGCTGAAAGCGCGACTCAACTTCAGCCGAGCGTCAGCGCTGATGAAACGCGCCTTCAGCGCTCCTGTTTGGGTTAATCAAATGTCCTAGGGCGATACCCCAGGCTAACAGTAACAGCGCGCCTTTGGCGCTAAACACAAACCTCGCGTCCTGCCGGTTAACACAAGGTCCTGCCGGTTAACACAAGGGATAGATCGCGGGTTTCATCACTTCACTTTCCCTGGTCCCCACAAGGCGCGACCCGGTTTCGCGCCGGTATGCTCGCCGTCTTTGATGACTTGCACGCCATTGACGAAAACGTGCTTCATTCCAACGGCGTACTGATGCGGTTTTTCAAAGGTGGCATGATCGGTGATCGTCGCAGGATCGAACACAACCACGTCGGCGAACATTCCCGCTTTCACAAATCCACGGTGATCAAGACCGAGATTGGTAGCAGGCAATCCGCTGAGCCTGTGAATGGCTTCCTTCATCGGAATAACTTTCTCATCGCGGACATATTTGCCGAGCACCCGCGCGAAATTTCCATAGGCGCGCGGATGCGGATTCGATTTCGTGAACGGCGGCTCCGGCGCTTGCGAAGCTTCATCGGACCCAAATGAGATCCACGCTTTCGCGACTTCTTTCTTCACGTTGTCTTCGGACATGACGAAATAAATCGTGCCGATGCGTGATTCGTCCTCGGCAATCAAATCCATCATCGTGTCGATTGGATCTTTGCCGCGCATCTTCGCGACTTCGGCGAGCGTTTTGCCGGTGAGCGGTTTGAGTTTGTCGGACTTAAATCCGACCAACAGGATTTTATCTGGCGAACCGGCTGCGAGGTATAGATTTTCCCATTTGTCGCTGTCGATCTTCACCTCGGCTTTGATCTTCTCCCGCGTCGCCTGGTCGCGCAGCCGCTTGAACAAGGCAGGATAGCCACCGTCTTCAGACCACGGCGGCAGACACGCATCGAGCCCGGTGCCGGCGGCGGTGTAGGTATACATGTTGGCGCGGACGTTCAGTCCTTCCTTTTGCGCGCGTTCGATTCGCGGGAGCAGTTCGTCTTCTTTCGACCAATTTTTTTGGCCGGCAGCTTTGATGTGATAAAGCTCTGCCGGAATGTTCGCTTCGCGCGCGATCCGCAGCAGCTCATCGAGCGCTTCGAACAATTGATTACCTTCGCTGCGCATGTGTGAGATGTATTTGCCCTGATATTTTGCGGCGACCTTGCAAAGCTCAATCAACTCATCGGTGCTCGCATAAAACGCAGGCGGATAGATCAGGGAAGTGCCAATGCCCAGCGCGCCTGCTTCCATTTCCTTGCGTACCAGCTCGCGCATTTGATCGAGCTGTTCAGGCGTGGGCGCCTTGTCCTCGAACCCAATCACATATTCGCGAACGGTAGTTGCGCCCAAGAACGACGCCACGTTGCACGAGATGCCGCGTTTTTCGAGGTATTGCAGATACTCCGCGAGCGTGTTCCACTTGATGTCGTATTTGATATCTGTTTGGGCGCGCAGCATGTGCTCACGCACGCGGTCGTTCACCGGCCCCATGGATTCGCCTTCGCCCATGATCTCTGTCGTGACGCCCTGCCGAAGTTCGCTCTGCGAGCGGCCATCCTGAATCAGCGACTCCGTGGACCAGGAAAGCATATTAATAAACCCGGGCGCCACAGCGAGACCGTTCGCGTCGATAACCGTTCTCGCTTTCGCCGACTTGAAATCGCCAACTCCGGCGACGCGATCGCCGCGAATCGCAACATCGGTCTGCCGCGGCGCGGCGCCCGTGCCGTCGTAAACCGTTCCGCCCCGAATGATAACGTCAAAACCTCCGGGCGCTGGCGATGGAGATGGCGCCTGCGCAGAAATCCCAAGCACAATTGTCAGGAACGCGCCGACGCAAAGGAAATATTGTTTCATTCTGCGATTCTAGTTTGGGCGCATTCATTTTCAAAAGGTTGCGAAGGACGCACCGCACTCCAAAGCACTTCATGCGGTGTAGTGTCCACCGTCCTCGGCGGGCGCTTTCTTGCTGAAATTCTTGCGTTGAGAATAGTGCGCGATACAGCGCTGGCCGCTAGAACCTTGGAGTACGCTTGCTTGCCAAGGCAGCACGAATCTCACTATTGACGGTTCACCGGCATCCGCCGGTTGCGCGCGGTACACCGGCAACCGATGGCACTACGAGGTGCGAATCATAGTGCAAAGGTTTGCTGATCACACCGTCGTGTGACCGGCGGGGGCCAGCAGGCCACACGGAGTCGCGCCCGCGGCTTCGCGAAAGAGAAAGGGAAATTCAGAATTGGAGAAAGGGGAACACCTGATGAAAACGAAAATGAAATCCAAGCGCCACAGTCGAGCATTGCTGCTGTCGATCCTTTGCGCAGGCGTCGTTGCGACTTTTCTGGGCGGATGTGCAGAGGGGCCTTACGTAGCTACGTATGACACCGGTTATTATCCGACCGCGTACTATACGCCGTCTTATTACCGGACATATTCGTACTACGAGCCTGCGTATGACACAACAATCGTACGCTCCGGCGTTCGCTACAACGATGCTTACGGTCCGCGCTATTACGACAGGACCGTCTACGGCGATTGGTAATTGATTTGTGAGGCGCGCTTGGTCGACGCATCGGTGCGCCGATGGCGGATGCGCCGATGCGCCCAAGTCGCTGGCTGAAAATGGATTTCGCGATCCAGCAAAACGGGAAGCTTCCAGATTCGCGGGCGCTGTAGATACGGCGCTGCTGGGTCACGCCGTAGCACAAGTGAAGGCGGCGCGCGGTCACAGAACCATCGACTCTAGCGAGTCAGACACCTCACAGACGTGTGGCTACAAAATTTATTTTTATTTCGTTTGGTTTCCCTAGCTAATACCGTTAAATGAATCAGCAGAGGTTTTGATGAGAGCCATTGCAAAGAGATCTCGCGATATCGCGGCAACCATGCGTAAGGCGTTCTGGCCAATCTGCGGCAGTCACATCCTTTCCTTGCTATGCGCGGGCCTCTTTGCCCTTTCAGTCGGTGGATGCGCCGAAGGCTATTACACCGAGACTAACTATACGCCGGAGTCGCGGTACAACACCTATTACGGCCCGGATTATTATCCGTACTATCCGTATTACAGCTATTACGGCGGAGCGTACTACTACGGATATTAACCTTCGGCCTCAAAAGAGGATTTTACCCCTTAGTGCGCGTTAATAGGATGATTCCGGTGTGGCTAATTTCGTAATTTTTCTCGCGCGAAAACGGAAATTCCAGCAACTCAGTCAACGAATGCGTGTTCGCGGATGGCTTCGTCACAGCCTGCCGGAACCGGTGATGAATTCCATCCGATCGCCAGGAATCCATTCGCCATGAGGCGACCATCGCATCAATTTCGGTGATTGGTTTCACTGCTGTTCATTGTTTAATTCGAAATTGATTTTTACATCGTAATGATCGCCTTTGATGAGTCCAGTCGGCGGCGCGTCAACTTCAGTCACTCGCTTGGCGATGGTCGCGACAGATTCGTTCACGACGACGTTGGCAGATGCTTTGATGATTTCGAATTTGGAGACGCGCCCATCCTTTTCGATTCGGACTTTGACCAACGTCGAGATCTTGCTGCCGGAAGGGACGCTGGTCGTTGGCTGGATCCATGCACTATAAAAGCGATCGTGCAGCATATTGCCATACCAGCCGAACTCCGACGCGCTGCTTCCGCCCCCCGCGCTGCCACCTTTCCCTGTTGAACCTGTTTTCCCACTGCCGTTCTGAGACCCAGATGCGGTTTTCGCCGTAGGGCTTTTTTCATTCTTCACTGACTTCTCGTCGGATTTTGTCGAGTTCGACTTCTCTTTTGGCGATGGTTTGGAAGAAGCCCTGCCCGCAGCAGCTTCGCGCAGCGATGCGGGCGTGGCTTTCGCTAGCAGAATTTTCTTAGGTGTTGGCTTTGGGATTGGTTTTGGCGCGGCAGTTGCAGTCGGCTTTGGCCTGGGTGTGGCCGTGGCTGTTGGCTTGGGGGTTGGTGGTGGCAATTCGATTTCGCTCTTTGCCGTCGTTACCATCGGTTTTTCTTCTTCCGTTTTGTCATCGTTGTGTGGCTTCGATGAAACGAGCGGAGTCACACGCTCTGCCGGTGGTGATGGCTCGGTTTCTGGTTCACCAGCGGCACCTAACCAAACGATGCTGTCAGGGTTTGATGCTCGCGCCGCCAGACTCCAGCGAATGAGTCCCGCGATGAGCGCAATATGCGCGAGCGCAATCAGCACAATGTTTCGCCAGAACCGGCCATCCTTCGGCATTTATTTTGATTCCGCTCTGGTGGCGATGCCGACTTTGGTGATGCCCGCCCGTTGCACGGCGTCCATTAGCGCAATCAATTTTTGCACGGGCAATTCGCGATCGGGTCGAATCACGACTGCGACATCCGGATTGGTCTGTTTCAACTGGATCAGTTGCGCGGGAAGCGTTTCCAAATCGACTACCTGATTGTTGAACCGGATCGTATCGGTGCGATCGATGGATACGGTTTGCACCTGCGACCTATTGATCGGCGGATTCTTCGCGCCGCTGGATGGGATCACCAGGTTCATGCTGCTTTCGAGCAGCGGTGTTGTGATCATGAAAATGATGAGCAGCACAAACGCTAGATCGAGCAGCGGCGTGACATTTATCTCGCTCAGCGTCGAGAGATTCTGGCGTTGTGAGAAACGTCTCATCGCGATTTCTGAATTGGATGTTGGAGGCTGGAAGTTGGAAGCTGAGCGTTGCCTGCTGCGATTGAAAAACGCCCAACGCTCAACGTCCAACGCTCAAGGCTCAATGAAACAGTGCTCATCTCCGAAAGGCCGACTCGCGTGCGCCGTGATCGACATACTTGTGCTCGAACTCGGACGCCAGTTCGGCCGCAAAGTTGTCCATCTCCACGATCATCCCGCGAATGCTGGTAACGAGAAAGTTGTATCCGAACATCGCCGGAATGGCTACGCACAGAGCGGTCACCGTTGTAATCAGTGCGCCGGATACGCCCGGCGCCATCGAGACGAGACTGGGCGATCCGGCTTCGGCCACGCCGGTGAAGGCGTCCATGACACCCCAAACTGTGCCGAGCAAGCCAAGAAACGGCGAGCCGCTCACAGCAGTCGCGAGCAAGATCATCTGTGATTCCAGCGAAAGCGCTGTTTCGCCCACAGCGCGTTCCATCGCCGCGTTGACCGCGCCCATTTGCGCAGCTGAAATTTTGTCGGCAATCTCAAGTCGCGCGCGAAACGTGTCGTCCACTTCGGGTGAACCGAGCAAGTGAAACGTCATTTCTTCACAACCGGCGCGATACACGTTGAACAGTGGCGATCCCGGAAAACGCGCGTGCTTCTCAAACAAGCGCAGCGGTTGTCGATCTTGTCGAAAAGCAGCAATGAACCGCGCGTTCTGTTTTCGAGCGAAGCGGATCACGCGCAGTTTCGTGATCATGATCGACCAACTGAAAATCGACGCGACGGCCAGAAGAGTGAGAACGAGTTTTCCTGCGATCGTTGCGTGATCGAACGCAAAGAGGAGACCGCCGGCGGCTAGCAGCGTCGCAAAGAGCATTTCCGCGTCACCGCGATAAGTAATAACGCCGTTTTGCGGAAACGCTACTTGTCATTTCGACCGCAGCGGAGTGGAGAAATCTCTTACTGTCTAAAAATAAGACCTGAGATGTCTCGCTTCGTTCGACATCACAACCCTACCAGGTCACTCTCTTTGGATACGTTGGTCGGTTTTTCGCCACGACCACGAATGCAATGCCAATGACGATCAGGAAGAACGAAAAAAATTGGCCACGCGTGAAGGGACCGATCAGCTCCGCGTCGGGTTCGCGGAAATTTTCTATGATGATTCGAAAGATCGCGTAGCAAATAAAAAAGAGGCCTGTCAAAACTCCATTGGGCTGGCGAGTGCGCGTCCGTACAAACCACAGAATCCCGAACAGAACGATTCCCTCGAAGAACGCCTCGTAAATCTGCGACGGATGGCGCGGTGAAAGAATGGAGCGCAACGCGGCTGCTACTTCCGGATGGCTGTGCACCGAGGCGATGACTGCATCCGGTGTAGTTAACGACGGATCAATCGATGCGCACGCCGCCACCGCTCGATCCGCCTCCTGAGGATGATCAAGCAGTTCCTTTGGAAATTGCATTGCCCACGGCACATTTGTGATGCGCCCGTACAGCTCGCCGTTGATGAAATTGGCGCACCGTCCAAAAAACAATCCAATCGGCGCAGTGACGACCAGATTGTCGCCGAGATTCGTCCACGAAATTTTGTGTCGATGCGCGTAGTAAAAAGTGAACGCTAAAAGGCCAAGCATTCCGCCATGGCTCGACATACCCCCTTCCCAGACGCGCAAGATCGATAACGGCTCACGCAACATCTCTGGTTTATAGAAGAAAACGTAGCCGAGCCGTCCGCCTATGATCACGCCGAAGAGCGCGCAGCCGGTGATAAAATCGCCTACTCGTTGCGGAGGCAGATCGGCGTACCCGCGTTTGGCCAACCAGAGAAAAAGGAGATAGCTCGAGACGAATGCGAGCACATACGCGAGGCCATACCACCGGGGCCCGACGTTATCGTAGATCCGAAAAATGATCGGATTGAGACTGTGCAGATAATAAGCCAGCATTTGCTTCGCGATTGTCACTGATGTCGCTGGTACCCGCAATTAAAACGCAAGTCATCCCGAGCGAAGTGAGGGACCTCCACAAAGCTGGAATCGTTACGCAAGCAATCGTCGAGTGACGTGTCAGCAAACTTGAGATCCTTCGCCGTCTGCGCGACTCAGAATGTCAGTACTTTTTTCGCGCGCGATGCGTTCAACACTTTCCGCAGAAATGGTGCGGTACGGCTCACTCGATTTTTTGCGACCCGTTCCGGCGTTCCACACGCTACGACTTCGCCGCCAGCGTCACCTGCTTCCGGCCCAAGATCGACAATGTAATCGGCTTCCGCGATCACGCTCACGTTATGTTCGATTACGATGACGGTGTTTCCCTCATCCACCAGGCGGTGCAACACCTTGAGAAGCAGCTCGATGTCAGCCATGTGCAGGCCAATGGTGGGTTCCTCGAGCAAATACAATGTCGAGCCCGGCTTGCGCATTTTCCGGATCCACTCATCCGCTGCGCGGCTGACTCCGCGTTTTAATTGTGTCACAAGCTTGAGCCGCTGCGCTTCGCCTCCGCTCAAGGTCGGGCTTGGTTGCCCCAGCTTGAGATAGCCGAGGCCGGTATCGACAAGCAGCGAAAGCGGCCGCGCAATTTTCGGATGCGCTGAAAAAAATTGCGCCGCTTCTTCAATCGTCATCTCCATCACGTCTCCGATTGATTTTTCGTTGTAGCAAACTTCGAGCGTCTGCGGATTGTAACGGCGGCCGCGGCAGTCTTCACAGGGCACATAACTGCTCGGCAGAAAATTCATCTCCAGTTTGATCACGCCCTGACCTTTGCATGTCTCGCAACGGCCGCCTTCGGCGTTGAATGAGAATCGGCTTGCAGAATAGCCGCGCACGCGCGAAACCGGCAGTTGCGCGTACAGATTCCGAATCTCGTCAAACACTTTTACGTAGGTGCCCGGCGTGGAGCGCGACGTTTTACCAATCGGCGACTGATCGACTTCGTAAACCGCTTCAATCTCTTGCGCACCGCTGACGAGTTTGAAGAGATCGCCGTTTCCCGCACGTTTCCTTTGGTTTAGCTGCTCGCGCACCGCTGGCCAGATTACGTTGTGCATCAACGTGGATTTGCCGCTGCCCGAAATTCCCGTGATCACCGAGAGCCTCCCGACTGGGAAACGAACATCGATGTCTTTCAAATTGTTGGCGCGCGCACCATGGACTTCGATCCAGTTTTCGACGTCCCGCAGGGAGCGGCGCGATCCGCGGATCGGATGACACGGCGGCCTGCTGAGGCAACGGGCGGTCTCGGAATTCGGATTCTTCTCGATGTCGCGCAGCGCGCCAGTGGTCACTACTTCGCCGCCATGGATACCTGCGCTCGGTCCGAGATCAATAATGTGATCGGCGTGCCGCATTGTTTCGTCATCGTGCTCGACCACGACCAGCGAATTACCCTTGTTTCGCAGCGCGGTGAGCGTTTCGAGTAGGCGCAAGTTGTCGCGCGGGTGCAGACCGATGGTCGGTTCGTCCAGCACGTAAAGGACTCCGCGCAAATTTGAGCCAAGCTGCGCGGCCAAGCGGATTCGCTGCGATTCGCCGCCACTCAATGTTTTAGCCGAACGCCCAAGCGCCAGGTAACCGAGTCCAACCTTTTCCATGAAACGCAATCGCTGTTGGATTTCGGGGACGAGACCTACTGCGATCGTTTGATGGGTGTCTGTGAATTTCAATCTATCAATTCTGCGCATTGCTTCGCTGGCCGAGAGGCTAGTGAATTGATCGATGGTGTGGCCTTGCACACGAACATGGCGCGCCACCGCGTTTATCCGCGAGCCGTGACATCTCGGGCATTCGCGCGCTTCGTCTTCCTCGATCCACTCCGATTCCCGTTCTGCGGCAAGCTCGTTTTCCAGCACAGATTCGCCGTCAGCGCTCGCGCCTGTTTGCACATCCTGGTCCCAGATTTCGCCGAAACCGCCGCATTCTTCGCAGGCGCCATGAGGCGAGTTGAATGAAAACAAACGCGGATCGAGTTCTTCAAATGCACGGCCACAGCTTGGGCAGCTCATCTCGGTACTCATCACGCTCAGCCGATTTTTTGAATCGAGCAGGCGCGCTGTACCGCGCCCTATTTCCAGTGCGCGCCGGACAACATCGCGCGCTTTCGTGATTCGCTTGCGATCGATCGCGCCCACGACCACGTCGATGGTATGTTCCTTAAAACGCTCGAGTTTCCGAAAATGCGAGACCGGGACCAGACGTCCATCAACGTAAAGCGTGTCGAATCCCTGGCGGTCCGCCCAGCGCGCCACATCGGTATGAAAACCTTTGCGCGCTTTCACGAGCGGCGCGAGCACCTTCAGCGGCCCGCGTTTCGCGGCTCCTTCGATCTGTTTTACGATCGCCGCCGCGCTCTGCTTTGCCACCGGTAAATCACAGTCGGGACAAAATTGCGTTCCGGTTTTGGCAAACAAAAGCCGAAGGAAATGGTAAACTTCGGTCACCGTCGCCACAGTGGATTTGCCCCCACCGCGCGTGACCCTTTGTTCAATCGCAACAGTGGGCGGCAATCCACTAACCAGATCGACGTCGGGCTTTTCAAGTTGCTCGACAAATTGCCGCGCGTACGGCGACATGCTGTCGAGAAAACGCCGCTGCCCTTCGGCGAACAAAATGTCGAATGCGAGAGTTGATTTACCGGAACCGCTCAAACCGGTAATCACCACTAGCTGCTCGCGCGGAATCTTAACGTCGATGTTCTTGAGATTGTGTTCTCGCGCGCCGTGAACGTGGATGGCGCCGTTGCGGCTACTCGCGCGAAATCGTGGAGCCGTTTCCGCCGCTCGCGCGAACTCGATGCTGTCATCCTGAGCGTAAGCGAAGGATCTCTCGGGCAGCGCTTTTCTAGGTTTCGAAAGAACGTGTCGCAAGAATTTTCCGGTGTGCGAGTTCTCTGTCTCAGCGATCTGCTCGGGAGTGCCTACTGCCACGAGTTCGCCTCCAGCATCGCCCGCTTCTGGACCGAGATCGATGATCCAATCAGCGCACTTGATCACCTCCAAGTTGTGCTCGATCACCACGATAGAATGTCCACTATCGACCAGCCGCTGAAATAATTGCAGCAGCATCGCTACATCATCGAAATGCAGTCCGGTGGTCGGCTCATCGAAGATGAACAAATTGCCAATTGCTTCCCCAGTTGAGTTTTGAGCGTTGGACATTGAGCGTTGGACGTTTTCTGCCTCTCGTAAGTGCCCGACCAATTTCAGCCGCTGCGATTCGCCGCCAGAAAGCGTGTTGAGTGGTTGACCAAGTCGGAGATAACCAAGTCCGACTTCGTCAAGGACTTTGAGCCCGTTCGAAATTTGAAGCTCTCCCTCATCCTCAAGCTGTGCAAAGAATTGAATCGCTTCGCTGACAGTTAACTCCAGGACGTCATGAATCGATTTGTCATGCAGGCGCACTTTTAGGATGTGCGGCTGGAAACGTTTGCCCTCGCACTCCGCGCAGCGCACGAAAAGATCGCTCAAAAATTGCATCTCGATCTTTTCAAAACCTGTGCCCGAGCAACGTTCGCAGCGGCCGTTCCCGGAATTAAACGAGAAGGCGCTTGCGGTGAGTCCTTGGGCCATCGCTTCCGGTTGCGCGGCAAACAATTCGCGGACGCGATCAAACAGACCCAGATAAAGAATCGCGGTGGAACGCGGTGTGCGGGCCAGCGGCGCCTGATCGACCATCGCTACCTCGCGAACCCGGTGCGCGCCGATCACCGATTTGCACGCCCCCGGTTCTTGAGTGGTCTGAGCTTTCGCACGCAGCAGATTCCGATAAAGCACATCATGGACGAGGGTGGATTTGCCGGACCCGGAAACACCGGTCACGCACGCAAACACGCCAAGCGGCAAATCAACGTCGATGTCTTTGAGGTTGTGCTGCCGTGCGCCAACGATCTTGATTGATGAGGTCGAGCTGCGTCGCGATTTCGGAATCGGAATTGATTTTTCGCCGGTGAGATAGCCGCGGGTGAGTGATGGGTGAAGAGCGCTCGCGAGAAAATCATCGAGCGATCCGTTCCACACCAATTCGCCGCCGCGTTCGCCGCGGCCTGGACCGAGATCGATCAAATTATCTGCGGCGCGAATGATTTGTTCCTCGTGCTCGACCACCAGAAGCGTGTTGCCTTTGTCGCGCAAATTGTGCATTACGCGCACCAATTGGCCGACATCGCGCGGGTGCAATCCAATGCTGGGCTCGTCCATCACAAATAGTGTGTTCACGAGCGACGCTCCGAGGCATGTCGTGAGGTTCACGCGCTGGACTTCGCCGCCGCTCAACGTGCGCGTCGACCGATCTAGCGTGAGATAGCCGACGCCAACCTCGCAGAGGTAGTTCAGGCGCGCGCAGATTTCGTCACGCAGCATCTGAGCGGTTTTGTCACCGGCAGTGATGTCGATTTTGCCGAGAAGGTCCCGCGCACCCGAAATCGAAAGCGCTTGGAAGTCAGGAAGAGCAAGAAGAATTGCGGATTGCGGATTGCGGGTTGCGGAAAGTTTGTAATTGAGCGCTTCGGGTTGATATCGGCCGCCGTTGCAACTTGGACATGTGACATAAGCGCGATATCGGCTGAGCAGGACGCGCACATGCATCTTGTACGTCTTGCTCTCGAGCCAGCGAAAAAAGCCGCGCACGCCGTACCAACGATCGTTTTCGTAATCGTCGTCGGTGTATTCGCCGGAGCGCTTTTCTCCGCTAATGACAAAATCCTGATCGGCTTTCGGTAATTCCTCGAACGGAATATTGATATCGATGTCCCTGCGCGCGCACGCTCGAAGAAGATCCTTTTGCGATTCACCAAATTCTTCGCCGCGGAAAACGCGCACAACACCTTGTTTGATACTCAGCTTGCGATTTGGAATTGCCTTGTTTAGGTCAATGGAAATGGTGCGACCAAAGCCGCGGCAGTCCGGACACGCACCGAGCGGGTTATTGAAACTGAAAAGGCCCGGTGTGGGCGGGCGAATATCGAGGTCGCAATAGGCGCAGTGCCAACCGGTGGAAAAGGGAAGCGAGTGATCAGTGATCGGTGATCCGCGATCAGTTGAGCGTTGGGCGTTTTGTAAAATCGGAATGACATTCACTTGACCTTTTCCGAAACGGAGCGCCGTTTCGATTGCCTCAACTAATCGTGTACGATTTTCTTCACCGATCGCGATGCGATCCTGAATGACTTGCGCGCGCGCGCCGAGCCGCTTGATCTTTGGATCGGCATCCACGCGAACGATTTGGTTATCGATCCAAACGCGCAGATAACCCTGCTGCTGGAGGAAATCGAAGAATGCGCGGGGAGCCGTCTTCGCGGGAACTGCGACCCAAAACGTAATGAGAATATTTCTGCCGACGCAATCGCGCAGAATCTGTTCTGCGATCGACTGCGCAGTTTCTGGCCGAATTTCGCGATTGCAATTCGGACAGAAAGCGCGAGCGACGCGCGGCCAGAGCAACTTCAAATAATCGTTGATCTCGGTCATTGTCCCGACTGTCGAGCGTGATGTCTTAACCGGGTTGGATTGTTCGATGGCGATGGCGGGCGGGATGCCACGGATGTCGTCGACGCGCGGCTTATCCATGCGGTCGAGGAACTGCCGCATATACGGGCTGAACGTCTCGACGTAACGGCGCTGGCCCTCCGCGTAAATTGTTTCGAAGGCCAGGCTCGATTTTCCGGAGCCGCTCGGCCCCGTTACAACCGTCAGTTTTCCGAGCGGAAGATCAACATCGATTCCTTTGAGATTGTTCTGCCGCGCCCCGCGGATTTCGACGCAATCAGTCTGCGCTGGCGCGATAAGGTGGTCTGTTGTCCCAATCTCTGAACCCACTGGAAATATTCGCTGCCAGTCAAGCGGTTCGCAAATTTCTGCAGCACAAAACGCGCGTCATCCCGAACAACGTGACGGACCTCGCCTACGGAGGTTGCGACATGCTGGGTAGCAAGCGTGAACAATCTCCCTGTGAGAGGTCCCTCGCTCCACTCCGGATGACAGAGTTCTTATTGCTTAAAACGTGCGACGAGTTCTTCGCGCTGTTCCAGCAATTCTTCCGGCACCACGCCTCCTAGCGAATCGAAAAACTGTTTGTGCTCGGTGATTTCTTTTTGCCACTCCTCGTGGTCAATGCAGAGCAGTTCGGCAACGCATTTGTGATCAATATCCAGTTCGGCCAGATCGAGATCGTGCGGACCGGGCAACCAGCCGATGGGCGATTTCAGCGCGCCGCCGCTTTCTTCGCAGCGATCGATGATCCACTTCAGCACGCGCATATTTTCACCAAACCCGGGCCACAGAAATTTTCCGTCTACCCCCTTGCGAAACCAGTTCACGCTAAAAATGCGCGGGGAATTAGTCAGCCGATTTCGAATGTCGAGCCAGTGCTGGAAATAATCGCCGATGTTATATCCGCAGAAAGGCAGCATCGCCATCGGATCGCGTCGCACCTTACCCACAGCCCCGGTAGCGGCGGCGGTTGTTTCCGAGGCCATGGTCGCGCCCAGGTAAACGCCGTTGGTCCAATCGAACGCCTGAAAAACCAGCGGCACTGTATCGCTGCGGCGACCGCCGAAAATGATCGCGCTAATTGGCACACCTCCGCCTTTCTCAACATCAGAATCGAGCGCCGGATTGTTGAGCATCGGCGTGGTGAACCGGCTGTTCGGATGCGCAGCTTTTTCTTTTGAGTTCGGCGTCCAGTCATTTCCGCGCCAATCGATGGCATGGGCTGGTGGATCGCCGTCTTTGCCCTCCCACCATACGTCATCGTCATCAGTGAGCGCGACATTGGTGTAGAGTGTGTCGTGCGAGATCGATCGCATCGCGTTTGGATTTGATTTGTAGCTTGTGCCGGGCACGACGCCGAAATAGCCGTTCTCGGGATTAATGGCGTAGAGCCGGCCATCACGAACCTGCATCCACGCGATGTCATCGCCAACAGTCGTCACCTTCCAGCCTTTGAAATGTTCGGGCGGAATGAGCATGGCGAAATTGGTTTTGCCACATGCGCTCGGGAATGCCGCGGCCACATAGTGTTTTTTTCCTTCCGGGGATTCCACGCCGAGGATCAGCATATGCTCGGCGAGCCAGCCTTGTTTGCGCGCCAGATAAGAGCCTATACGCAAAGCAAGACATTTCTTGCTCAGCAGAACGTTACCGCCGTAACCGGAGCCGACGGAAATGATCGTGTTGTCCTGTGGAAAATGACAGATGAATCGGCGCTCAGGATTGACGTCCAGTAGCGAATGCACGCCGCGGTTCCACTCCGCGTTTGGATCGTTCCCGAGCCGTTTCACAGCAATCTCACCCATGCGTGTCATGATCCGCATATTCAGAACGACATATTTCGAATCGGTAATCTCGAAGCCGACCTTGGTCAGCGGCGAATCCGGCGGCCCCATGATATAGGGAATGACAAACATCGTGCGTCCGCCCATCGCGCCTTTCAACAGACCGCGAAGTTTCGTGTACGTTTCGCCCGGCTCAGACCAATTGTTGGTTGGACCTGCTTCTTCTTTCGTCGGCGTGCAGACGAACGTGAATTGCTCCACCCGCGCCACGTCGTTTGGATCGGAGCGATGCAAATGCGAGTTCGGAACTTTCTTCTGGTTTAGGTTGATCAGAACATTTTGTTTGAGCGATTCAGCGATCAGGAACTCGTTTTCCCGATCTGAGCCGTCGCACCAGAAAATATTTTCCGGTTCTGCGAGGGTGGCGATTTCATTTACCCAATCGAGTACCGTTTGATTGGCTGGCTTTGCGTCACCGATTCCACTCGGCGGGAATATGGCTGGCGCGAGATTTTTCATGGAAGAAGAATGTTCATCTTAACCATGAATGGAGGGCTTCGCCACGTTGAATCGTTGAAGGATTGAAGCGTTCCCGGTGTAACTCCGAAAGCTTTCGCGAGCCAGCGGTGTAACGATTTAGCGAATCACGAATCACGCTTGCGTAGAGGCAATGCGCGGCATTAATTGAAAACATGTTCGGGGTCACCACCTCCGATGATTATCGGCCGGTTGCGTGGATGGGTCGCTATCCGGTGGACGTGACCACGATGCTGGTAGGGCTGCACGTCGCGGTCGCGATTTTCACCGCGATTCTCTATGCGATCGGTGTAGCTCCCATTTTGGCGTATTTACAATTCGACAGCGCGGCAGTTTGGTCCGGTCAGGTTTGGCGCCTTTTCACTTACGCGTTCGTTCACGCGCCGTCGGCGCTCCTCTGGTTCGCAGTCGAGATGTACATGCTGTTCGTTTTCGGACGCGAGGTAGAACGCTTCATTGGGCGGCGCACTTACATCGGGCTGTACGTGATCTTGCTGTTCGCGCCTGCATTACTGCTTACTATCTGTGCCCTCTGGCAGCCCTCCATTCTCTGGGGTTCGACTGCAATACATTTTGGAATCTTCGTTGCTTTCGCGACCATCTATCCGCGCGCGGAGTTGTTCCTGCGGATTACAGCGAAATGGATCGTGGTGATTCTTGCTGCCGTTTACACGTTCCAGCTACTCGCCTACCAGAAGTGGACCGATCTGGTCGTTGTATGGACAAGCATCGGCGCAGCGTTCCTGTTTATCGAGTTCAGCGGCGCGGGGCCGGAGCTTGCCTGGTGGGATGCCCTGAAAACGCGCTTTGCTCCCAAGCCGAAGTTTCGCGTTCTCCCCAAAACGGGAACGACACGTCCTGCGGACTCGGACGACGTTTATGCATCGATTGATCCGATTCTCGATAAGATTTCAAAATTCGGGATGGGAAGCTTGACCGCGAGCGAGCGCCGGCAATTGAATCGCGAGCGCGAGCGGCTGTTAAAGAAATCGGAGTAGGCCGGTAACCGCGGCCGTGTCGGCTGCCTGTTCCTCGCTCGAAATGCAGGCGGCACGTCTGCCTCTACAGCCTTTCGCCTAGACGAGATGAGACTCGATCATCTCGCACAAAACGTGGAGCAAAAGCTGGTGCGCTTCCTGAATCCGGGCAGTCGAATTACTGCGCACCAGAAGATCGATATCGGCCATGCCGATAGTTGATCCGCCGTCGCGGCCAAGGAGCGCGATCGTTTTCAGTTTGCGCGCTTTCGCTTCCTCGAGCGCGCGTATGACATTTTTCGATTGGCCCGAAGTCGTAATGCAAATGAGCACATCCCCCGACTGGCCGAACGCCGCCACCTGGCGTGCGAATATTTCATCAAAGCCGTAATCGTTTGCCGCCGCAGTGAGAAGTGAACCATCGCTCGCAAGGCAAATCGCAGGATGAGCGGAGCGGTCCTTGGCGAAACGCACCACGAGCTCGGTCGCAAAATGCGTAGCATCAGCCGCGCTGCCACCGTTCCCGCAAACGAGCAATTTGTTTCCCGCGCGCAAACATTGCCCGATCAAATCGGCAGTTTTTGCGACTCCCGATTCAAGTTTCTTGAGTGACTTAAGCGTCCGGATCGAATCGTCAATCGCCCGGTCAAAGATTAAGGAGATATCACTCATCAAATTACATCCTTCGCGACAAAGAAATGGTGCGCGATAGAGGGTTCGAACCTCTGACCCCTACCGTGTCAAGGTAGTGCTCTACCACTGAGCTAACCGCGCATGAATCAGAAGTGATAAGTGATCGGTGATCACTCATCAGTCAAGACCGAGGTCGATGTTCCAGATGTCGTTGTAGCCGCCCCTCTTCGTAAAGGCGTTGATAACCCCGTGGCATCGATACGACGACACCGCATCGGGAGTAGAGCGCGTAGCTATGAGCGCTAGTTCATCACTGGACAACTCGGACGCGCCGAACGACTATTCGTTTCCCGTGAGTGCACTATTTTTCAAGCGCTTCCTGAAGCGTCCATTTCAGATCGCCTCGATCGTTCCCAGCTCAAAAGCGATGGTGGAACGCGTGGCCAGTAAGATGGATTTCAACCGGCCGCGCGTGATTGCAGAATACGGCCCAGGTGAAGGCGTGCACTCGCGCGAAATCGCGCGACGGATGAGTCCGGATTCGCATTTGCTCCTGTTCGAGCTGGATCCGGCCTTCGCTCGCGATTTGAAGCGACAATTCGCAGACGATCCGCGCGTGCATGTGATTCACGCGGACGCCGCCACTCTGCCGGATGAGCTGAAGCGGCGCGGCTTCGCCCAGTGCGATTACATTCTTTCGGGCATTCCGTTCAGTATTCTCAACATTGAGAAGAAACGGGCGCTTCTCCGGAAGACCCATGACGCGCTCGCGCAGGGCGGCAGTTTCATCATTTACCAGGTCACTAATGAATTGAAGCAGCATGCAACGCTGTTTGAGCACGGCCAATCGGAGTATTTCCTGCAAAACATCCCGCCGATGTTCATCACTGTTTTTCACAAAACGCCATCTTTACATGGCGCGGGCGACGGGCTTCGGGCCGGAAAAGTGTTTCGGGATTGGTTGGCGTTGGAGCAGACGGTTCTGCATGACGGAAAAGCCGACGCGAATCGAAAAGGATTCGATGGGCGAGATGTCGATCCCGGCGAATGCGCTCCATGGTGCCTCCACGCATCGCGCAGTGCTCAATTTTCCGGTGAGCGGCTACCGGTTTTCGCGACCATTTATTCGCGCTTTAGGCCTGATCAAATGGGCGGCCGCACAGGCCAATCACGATCTGGGACTATTGGACGCTGAGCGTGCAGCGTTGATCGTGCAGGCAGCCGAAGAAGTCGCGGAGGGAAAACTCGACGATCATTTTCCGCTCGATATTTTTCAGACCGGCTCCGGCACAAGCACAAACACCAATGCGAACGAAGTCATCGCGAACCGGTGCGCTCAGCTTGCAGGCAAACCAATCGGCTCGCGCGAGCATGTTCACCCAAACGATCACGTCAACATGGGACAATCGAGTAATGACGTGATTCCGTCGGCGATCCACATCAGCGCGGCCGAAGAGTTGAAGAATCGTCTAATTCCCGCCCTAGAAAAATTGCACGACGCATTGGAGGCGAAGGCGAAAGAATTCTGGAACATCATCAAGATCGGCCGGACACATCTAATGGACGCCACCCCGATCCGGCTGGGACAGGAATTTTCCGGGTACGCGCAGCAAGTTGCTTATGCCAAAGAAAGGGCGCAAAAGTCGATCGAAGTCTTGCGTGAGCTGGCGCTTGGGGGAACGGCAGTCGGGACGGGGCTGAACCGGCATGTCGATCTTCCGAAGAAAATGCTGCGGCACCTGGAGCAGCGCACCGGCATCGATTTTTACGAGGCAAAAAATCATTTCGAAGCACAAGGCGGAAAAGACGCGGTTGTCGAAGCTAGCGGTCATTTGAAAACGATCGCGGTCAGCCTCTTTAAGATCGCGAACGACATTCGCTGGCTCGGAAGCGGTCCGCGCGGCGGCATCGGCGAGATCCAGCTTCCGGCTACGCAACCTGGCAGCTCGATCATGCCGGGAAAGGTGAACCCGGTGATGTGCGAATCGATGATGATGGTGTGCGCACAAGTGATCGGCAACGATACGACGATCACCTGGGCTGGCGCGAACGGGAATTTTGAGCTCAACGTCATGATGCCAGTGATGGCGCATGATCTTCTCGAATCGATCCGGCTGCTGGCAAACGTGATCGATGTTTTCTGTGAGAAATGCTTGCGCGGTATCGTGGCAAACGAACAGCGCTGCCGCGAGTTGGTGGAGCTTTCCCCGGCAATGGTGACGAGCCTCGCGCCAAAGATTGGTTACGATCGCGCCGCCGAAATTGCAAAGGAGAGCGCGAAAACCGGCCGTACGGTGCGCGAAATTGCACGCGAGAAAAAAGTTTTGCCGGAGAAGGAGCTCGAGAGCGCGCTGGACCCGATCAGAATGACGGAGTCCGGCGGAAAAGAATAGCAGAGCCGCTTTCTTTCGACGCGAACACGATGGTTGCAAAACTTGAGGGGCCGCAATTTTCGGGCGGAGCGAATATTGCGATCAAATGCCCAAGTCACACCTATGACGAGACAGTGGCGTTTTATCGCGATACGCTGGGCTTGCCTTTACTCGAGGAGGAAAAGGACGGTTGCATTTTCCAGTTCGGCCCGAACCGGCTTTGGATCGACAGTGTGCCGAACCTGAGTCATCCGGATATCTGGCTGGAATTGGAAACCAATGACACCGAAGCAGCCGCGTCATTTCTGAAAGTGCACGGCATTTCAAGACGCGATGAAGTGGAGCAATTAACTCAGGATTTCAACGGCTTCTTCATCTCCGCGCCAAATGGCGTAATCCATCTGGTGGTGGGTCCTGAAGAAGCGTAGCGCTGGGTGAGCTGAAAATCGTGGCCCGCGAATCACACCAACTGATCGCCGGCATCGTGTCTGCGCCAGCGTCCCACCCACGTGCTCCATCCGTAGAAACCGAGCGGCTCTAACGAACCGGCTGCGACTAATGCATCGACGTCAGCACGGCTCGGGGTGATCTTTTGGTTGGAATCGGTGCCGTAATAATCGTCGATGATCATCCAACAATCGTCGGAGAACTTGTTGCGGTAGCACTCGATGTCGCGCCGTTTAGCCGCATCAGCATCAAGAATTAAAAGGCCAATTTTGTCCGGACCGAGCGTGTCATGGACTGCGCGGATTGTTGCCGCGTCAAAGGAACGCCCCTTGATAATAGTAACCATTTCCGTCACGCGCTGCCTGGCAAGGTTTCGCTCCAAGTCGCGCAAGATATTGCGTGTGCCGAGCCGCTTGTGTTTCACGCTTCCGCCAGGTTCGATTGTGATCAGCTTTTTATTGCGACCCGAATCACGCACGCCGAACGCCGCGGCAATCGTGGCTCCGCCGACGAAAGCACCGATCTCGAGAATGTCTCCAGAGCAAATTTTCGCGAAATGGTAAATGAGAATCAGCACGTCCAGATGCAACATGGAATATTTGTCGCGGATTTTCAGCAGCTGGGAGTGAATCGACTCGTGCCGATACTGCATGAGGGTGTGCATCAGCCTCAGGCTATCGCTAACCCGCTTGTCGGTTTGCGATTGGACCAGCGATTTCGCGCCCGCAGTAGAGCGCGCGGGGCAATGCCGACCCATCACTATGAGATCGCGCTCCATGCCGTCGAGTTGGGCGATACCAGGCAAAAATGCCCAGCGCTCAAATCCAAAACGCTCAAACAATTTCAAGCTCGGCTCGTTATGACCGAAGATCAGACCAATAAGCGCTGTGATTCCCAGTGATGGCGCGCGGGTAATCGCGTGTTCCAACAATCGCTGCCCCACGCCGCGACGCCGGAATTCTTCATCCACATAGACGCTGATTTCGGCGGTACCGCGATAGGCACAGCGTGGCAGGAACTTTTTGAAATCGAGCCAGCCAATCACGCGGTCACCTGATTCCGCGACCCAGAACGGATATTGTTCCGGTGAATGTTCGCGGAACCACGGCAAACGCGCTTCGACGGTAGTCGGCTCAAGCTCGGCAGTGACCATGCGCGTTGGTACAGTGGCGTTGTAAATCCTGACGATCGCCGGCAGGTCAGCCTCAATGGCATCGCGGATGGTCATTTCGTACGAAATACAGTTTCGCACTGCCAGGGCAAGTAAGACAGTGCGGTCGGCTTCCAGTAATCAGGGCTTACGTTTCTTACTGGGGCTTCGCGCAGCGACTGGTGGACTCGTCGGCACGTGTGTCCGACTGGGCTGCGCAGTCGGTACCGGACTGGTAATCGGAAACGCAAACGTCGGTGAGGGCAATGCAGATGTCGCTCCCGGTGTACTTGGTAAAGGAGACGCTGTCCCACTCGGAGACGGCAAAGGAGTTGGCGTCGGGCTGGGAGTTGGCGAAGGCAGGATGAGATTTTCCCAGTGATGCAGCGGCACGCTCGCCCCGCCAATCTCTTTTACCAGCGCTTCGCAGCGCACCTGAAGTTTTTCCAAATCCGGTGGGCTAAATGGTTTGTCGGCCGTTCCCGGAAAAATGATGTAGGTCACCTTGAGGTCGCTCACGGGCCGGTTATAAGGCGTCGAAAGCGCGTTGATCTGTTTTGCGATGCGGAGCGATGCCTCCCCGGCTTTATCGTTCGGTCCGACATCGCCGACGATGGCTGGATAAATCGAATCTCCGAAGAGGACCAGCGCACAGTCTCCGGGTTTAACCGGGTCAGCACTGTGCGTAAATGCGCCAGGCACGACAATGAAAGGATCGGTCGCGCCGATAAGAAAGCTGTACTTTTTCAGAGTGCCGACTTCGGCGCGCAATTCTGCGATCGTATTGCGCAGGTCGCGTTTGCGTGCAGGAGCGGTAGTTGCAAGCCCATACTCATCTTCCGCTCGTTTTAGTTTCTCTTCGGTCGCGGCTAAATATGGATTTGGCGCTGACGTCTTCTTCGGCCAGCGATAACTCGTAGAAGCCTTGAAATTGGCCGGCGCACCGGTGCCCGCGGGCATTCGATCGGCATCTGAGCCATCAGCATCCACATCCATGTCCGCCTGGAATAGGAGTGCTTTTCGGTGGGTCTGGGGATGTTGAATTTGCAGGACAGTTTGGCAGTCAAAAAAATTATGGCGTGATAGAAGCAGATCGAGGCGGGCGAGGTTTTCGCGTAGCATTCTGACTTTGGAATCGTAAAGTTGAATGTAAAGCGGCGAAACCGGATCGACCGGCAACATCGACGCCAGGTCAGGCAACAACTTCGGCAAACTCGGACTGACTTTTGCCAGCTCCTCGATTGTTTTGTTTGGTGAAGGAACACGGGCCTGCAATCTCAGATCGAGCACGTAACTATCAGGTTGCGTGCGTTCCGTCGTGGCATCAGCACCCGGCACTGTCTCAACCGTGGCGTGGAGTGTAATCCCGTTGAACAGCTTGCCCGTGTCCAATTTTCCCGTGATCAGCGGCGGCCGCGTCGGCGTGGGTTCCGGTGTTGGCGTGGCAGGTAGCTCGGTTGGAGCCATCCGTTGCAGCCGTTCGAGCGAGATCCAGCGGTAAACAATCGCGGCGAAAAGAGCGCCAAATATGACGATCACGAGCCGCCGCCACGTCCGAAGGGGAATTCTTCCCACGCGATTACTTTTTTACCCAGGCGATGATGACTGCCACGATCCCGATCACGCTAAGGATCGACATCATTCCCGCAGGCATCACTCTTCCGGTCCGCAGAAATTTGGGAACAAACTGCGCAGCAAGCAAAAGCGACACAACAAGCGCAGTCGCCAATCCAATCGTGTGATGTTCGGGCAACAGAAACGCTGCTACGAGCAATAGCACTCCAGTAATTGAGCCCGCAATAATCGACGCCACGCTGCCTGCTTTTATATAGCCGACAATCCCGCCAGCGATTGTCAAAGCGCCGAAAACAATAAAATAAATTTTTGCTGCTTCCATTAATTGCGGCTGGCGCACTCGTAAGCCAACAGCCCTACGCTGTCCAGTGCTGCCTGTAGCCACGCGCCTATGACGGGTCAGACTAGAACCTATAACGTGTAGCTGCCGAAGACAGGCTAGCAGAGTCGTTGCTACAGGGGACGCAGGCTGGCGTCATTATAGAATTCGATCTGCCGGCCCCCGAGTCGACGTATTACGCGCCAGCCGTGATTCTTTGCAAAGTCGCTGACCTCCGCGTCGGACATTTCTCGAAGAATTCGGAGCTCTGCAGGCTGGGTGACGACGTACTCGGATCTGCGTGATAATACTTCGGCAGCTTTTGCGGCGAGACCTGGTAGATCTGGGTGCATGATGTTTCCG
>Ga0137367_10000599_pt1 | contig 26774 bp, 17 predicted proteins | sample SagtaG_14_FD_104939 | JGI IMG/M metagenome (GOLD analysis project Ga0137367, IMG submission 104939) | Vadose zone soil microbial communities from Sagehorn Ranch, Mendocino, California, USA - Sage1_L_80_16 metaG | ecosystem: Environmental > Terrestrial > Soil > Vadose zone | place: USA... | reverse complement strand
CTGATACCCAAATCAAGGAAATAAACCTTTTTCATTTTGCCGACGGCTTTTCTTAAATTTCCAAAATATGGTGATAAACGGAATATTATGAAGGATTTCTCAAGAAGGTCTACATAGCGGGCAACCGTTTCTTTGGCTACTTGGGTAAGATTTGCAATCTCGTTGTAGGATACTTCATTTCCAATTTGAAGTGCTAAAGCCTGTAAAAGTTTAATGAGAAGGTCGGGTTTTTTTAGACCATCAAATTTCATGATGTCTTTATAGAGATAATTGGCAGCAAGATATTTTATTCTTTGCGCTTTTAGCTCATTTGAAGGAAGCTGATAAACATCGGGGTACGACCCGTAAATCATTAAGGATTCCAATTTTCTTGTTGCATCAATGCCTTGCGTTTTGTCAAACAGTTCACCAAGGCTCAGGGGAAAAAGCCAAAACTCAAAATTCCTACCGGTTAGGGGTTCTTGGATTTCGTTAGCTAAATCAAATGACGACGACCCAGTGGCAATGATCTGTATTTCAGGGTAATTATCCACCATCAACTTGAGCTTAAGACCAATGTTTTTGACTCTTTGAGCTTCGTCAATTATTACTAATTTGTGACTTCCCATAATAAGTTTTAGTGCTTCTGAGTTCTCGGCGGTTTGCAAACTCGTCATGACATCAAGCTGATCACAATTTAAGTAACCATAAGGTACGCCCAAATCATCGGCTATCTTTTTTACCATAGTAGTTTTACCTACTTGTCGGGCTCCATACACAACTATAACTTTTCCAAGGAAAAGGTTTTCCCTTATTACCCCCTCAATCCTTCTTGGAATATACATGGCCTCCCAATTTAGGATAAATTAGGAGAGCTGTCAATCCCCATTTATATAAATTAGGCTTATGAGGCTTGTGGCAAGGCTAATACTTATATCGTAAAAAAGTATTTTATAAGCCGATATAAGTTTGCCCTTGATACTTGTTTCCATACAGTCTCAGGAGCTTTGATAGGTGAATATTTGGAAATATTAGGTAATGCAAACTACTGCTGGACATATACCAACTATGAATGTCCATTACTAATTGACATAAAAGGCTAGTCCTGAAGAAATGTGAATAATGATCGTTTGTTATCAAACAAGGCTAATACCCGACGAAATATTTGCGTCAAGTGGAAGACACAAATAGCCTGATTTGCGTCAGTGATCTTTCAGATCCAAGGCTATTTTCTGTTCATGAGATTTAACTCTCCTTTGTATTAGCGTGATTTGCAGGAACGTATTCCTGCAAATCAGTGTAATTTACGGGAGAAGTCAAATCTGGGATGTTTTGAGGCTGGACCTAAATTTCGCTGTATGAATTCCACTTCCTATTTGGATTATAGGAGTCGGACATCGCAATAAAGATACGACTTGAGTTGCACCCGTAGTATATATTTAATTGTAGGGAAGTACATCTGCATTTATATGACTTGGAAAGTTAAAAGAACTATTTTTGGAATAGATATTATTCTTGATATTGAAACCAACTTGCCGCTTCAGGAATTTTATGACCTTAGGTTGAAGCTCAATTGGGGAAGCTACAAAAATAAAACGTCCGACCAAAGCAAAGATTTTATGTACTATGCTCTTTGTCATCTGCCTGAAGGTTCACTTATCACCTTCGATTTTGATAAAACCGGCAAGTACTTTATACAGTTTGCAAATATGGGTGGAAATATTATTCTCGATATACCTGTGCTACCCACAAATATTTACTACGGGAAAGATAGCAAGATAATTGAATTGCTTCAATCAATGCACTTAGAACGAATTGACTTCAAAAACAAGCATACCCGACCAGTTATAAATAAGTTTTGGACGATTCGGGAAGGCAAAAATACCAAAACGATCAGAGCATCATTTGGAGAATTTCATATTTGGGCTGGGGTTACGGCGGTTTTGATTATTGAGGAAGTATTTAAAATCAAAGAACCCCTTTTATCTCACTTTGAGTCCTCAAGATTAGTATCGGTTATCTAATGAGTCTAGGTTTTCTTCATATAAAACACCAAGGTGGTTTTTACGATGAGTTTTTTGGGGAAAGGCAAGAAGTTGTTTTTGCCAAACGAGAATCAACGTTTTTAGTAACCTCAGATAAATAAGCATAATAAACACAATTACCCGATAACATTCCACTTTGGTTATAAGAAAAACCAAACATGTAACCTTTTAATGTGAAATTCATCTTGACGGACTGTATCTTTCAGCGTTATTATTTTGCCCGATAAGCAGTTAACAAACTCTAGGAATTTTATAAATAAACGCCTAGTAACATCGCCGCTGGGGAAACTTTATTGCTGCTTCGCCTCAGCCTGAGGAACACTATATCCCATTCAAAGGGTCTGTTTTCATTGCATTCAGACCTCAGGAGACATCATGCTTACATTGCGACCAAGGATGGAAACCGTCTTGCGGGTTATGTTAATCGCGGTAGTTCTTCTCAACGCACTCGGCCCTACAACAGCTTTGGCTATGCCCCAGCAGTTGGAAAGTAATAAGAACTTGTTAGCTGAGGCGGGAGGAAATAAAGGAACGTCCAACAGACTTTATTCCACATCTTCGCGTTCTTTAGCACTTCAAAAAAATAATGCACTGATTCTCGTTGGGACGAATACGCCGGAGGCATCGCAAACCCCCTCTCCTGACGAAGTCACACCTATAGCTACTCCAATCTCAACTATCGCACCCAGTCCAACTCCGATTCCCAACTCTGCTGAAACATCTTCCGTGCTTGCGGTTGAGTTTTCAGCCTCGCCAGATCAACTCACGGCAGGAGATCAAGTTACTTTTACTTTAAAGATTACTAATAATGGTGAATCTCCTCTTACAGGCATTCAATTTTTGAATACTGTTCTTGATGGACTGGATGATATTCAGAGCGAGGAAGACGGTTTTATCTATGACGCCCAGACGCGACAAGTTGTCTGGAACGAAGCAGCCAATGAAACAGTATCGCCACATCAAAGCCGTTCGATTATCTACACAGCTGTAATTGTTACAGATATTCAGAATGCCCAAATTACTGACACTGTGACTATAACTGCTGATGGATTCCCCGAACCGGTTAATGCGGGAACTACTCTCATGGTTGGTGAGCCCAATAGCTCTACTACCATGGTAGATACACAGGGCGGGGAGGTCGAAGGCCTGAATGGATTGGTTACCATCGACGTTAGCAAGGATACATTAGACACTTCGGCAGCAATCAGTATCCAAGATGTAACAGATGAATACCAAGATTCGGCTGTCGGATCGTCAGGAATAGTGTTTGAACTTAATCTTCTCGGGCCGCAACCGCAGGAAGAACAACAGGATTTAGCGCCAAGCACGAATGCTGGCGATCCTTCGCCATCAGATGATAGCACTCCCATACTTAACGATGAAACAGCGACCGGGGAAAATGATGAAGAAATTGCCTTGCAACCAGTAGAAACAGATTTCAATAAGCCTGTCGCACTCACTGTTTCTTTGGATAGCATCGGAGATCTACCTACACTTGGCGCAGATATCACACCTTATCTTGTTACTTTAGATGAGTCTTCCAATACTTGGGTACGGATGCCTTTGAAAGCAATAGATAGGGAAGCAAATACCATAACTGCTGAATTACCTCATTTCTCCACGTGGGGTGTGGGTATTGGTCCATCGTTCCCCACCAACAGCGCGAATATTTTGCTCTTTGATAGCGCGTACCCTGCTCTCTTTTCAGGCCGTTCTAAATACTCAATTCCGCTTTGGACACCACCTGGACGCAATGGTATGCAGCCGGACCTGGCATTATCCTACTCCAGCGGGTCGGTAGACGGAGTTTTGGGCGACGTTCAAGCGCCATGGGTGGGAATGGGTTGGAATATTGACTCTGTAGAAATTGCACGCAAGATAACCAATGGCGGCTGCACTCCCTGCGGAGGCGGATCCTATGGATATGAAGATAAATTTGTGTTGCTATTCAATGGCTCAGGTTCGGAACTTATTGATGACAACACAACCCCTGATCGTTATCGCACCCAGCAAGACCAATTTCTTTACATTCAGCGGCATAACGATATTTTAGGAAATGGTAGCACGGCGAATGCGACTGGCGAATGGTGGGAAGTTATCGAGAAAGATGGTACACGTTGGAGGTTAGGGTGGGATGACACGAATAGCCACTCAGAACAACTGGCAGCGATGAAAGGCTATCCCGGTGAAAACTGGACTTCCACATATAGCGGTTGGGGCTCCCTGGGCTATGCAGGTCATGCGACGGATGTTGTCGCAGCACGCTGGCGTGTCGATCAGGTGACAGATGTTTATGGTAACACAATGAGCTTCACTTATCATGAAGATCAGCGTCTCGTTGCAGGAACAAGCACAAACTATGACCGCGCCAGTTACATAGAGACCATTTCCTATACAGGACATACATCTGGTACACCAGCCGCAGCGTATTCCGCGGTATTTGTCCGCGAAAGTCGAGGGACAAGTGATGTGCCAACAACCCAGACCCAAACTGAATGGGACAACTGGGAAACAGATCGCTTGGACCGTATCGATGTGAAGTATGGTTCAACTACGGTTCGAACATATGATCTGAGCTATACAATCGACTCACATACAGATGGGGGAGTTACATGGCAGACGACAATTCTGACATCTATAGCTACCACGGGGAGCAATACCGTGGGAACTATTGTGAATACTTCGTCTCCAACAGTTACTTTTACCTACACGGATAAAGATAACCGTGCCGCAAACGGTGGAAGTTCAAACGAATGGGCATATCCGAGGCTTGCGACAATTTCTAACGGTTGGAGCGGTATCTCTACGTATACCTATGAAAACGACGGGCGGCCGTATACATCCTGGTACAACTGGCGTGTGAATCAACTCAATATCACAGATGGTGTAAATGCCAGCCCAATGAAATCCGCCTTTATCTATAGCACTCCTTGTTACAATGATTCAACAGCTGGACGGTGTAATGGCAGCAATGTTGGTGAGCTAATTGGTTATGCTCAGACGACCACAACGAATTATGCTTTTGACGGTACATCTGTGGTTGGAAAAGTGATACATGAATTCTTTACAAACATCTATTCTTCTTCATTAGAATACGAAACACAATATCAGAATGCGTCTGGTACGACTCTTCGCAAAACCACTACTCTGTGGGTTGGAGACACCACAAGCGGTATGCCACCTGCCAAATTCACTTATTTCAATTATCCTGGGATTGTGGAGGAATATTCACTTGATGGTAATAGCCTAGTCTTGGTAAGTTATACATTTAATAGCTATGATACGGCCACCGGCAATTTAGTATATAAAACAGATGCCAATGTTGCCAATACAAACAATGCATATCGAACAACACTTTATGAGTATGTAACTAACCCCGATCCTAATGTCTGGATTTTGAACACCGTTTCACGGCGTACGGTTCAGGATGCAAATGGCGTAGTCCTTTCTGAACAGCAATATGGTTACGACGGCAATTTGCCTGGAGTTGCATGTACACCAACACCGTCAAACCCTTGTCATAACAAGCCCGACTTGAGCCGCGTAGTCAATGGCTCACAGACGATTGACACGAAATACCATTATGATTCCTATGGAAACGTGGATGCAACGTATAAATACAAGACCTATGGTACGACTAGTAATCCACCAACTGGTGACTTCTCCACTTATTCATCGACCTATGATGATTCACTAAAAACTTATGCTATCTCTACAGATCCGCCATTGCTTCCGGCGACAAATACAACCTATGATTACGGTTTAGGCTTGCCGATCACCGTAACCGATCCAAACGGTGCAACAACTACCACGAGCTACGATGGTCTAGGGCGCGTGAAATCCGTAACGTATCAGGGCTATCCTCAGGCACAGGCAAATATAAAGTATACATATCCAGACCCCTCCGGCAGCCCACTATCGATCAGCGCGCCATTTGCGGTCAAGATGGAATTATGGGATGAAACAGTGAGCGTGTATCGCTCATCCTGGCAGATCGCAGATGGTTTGGGTCGAGCGATCCAAACTCAAAGTCCATCTGAAACAACAGGTACCTTGGTTCTGACCGATACTTCCTATGATTCCCGAGGAATGACTCTTTACAGTGGACTGCCGCGCTTTTATACCGGAACAGGTGGTGCTTATTATTCCCCAAGTTGGGGGAGCATACCTCATTCCACCAGCAGTTATGATGCACTGGGGAGAATAAGTTCGGTTGCATACGCGGATGGCACTTCAGAAACGACCAGCTATTCCGGTTTACGAACAACCTTCATAGACAAAAACAGTCATCAGAAGGTGCAGGAGAAGGATGCTTTTGGTCGCATGATCAAAGTTGAAGAATACACGGGCACGAACCCCTACACTTTATATGCCACCACGCAGTATAGCTATGATGAACGTGACTTACTCAAACAGGTAACGGATGCTGAAAGTAATATCACCATCATAACGTATGATGGATTTGGTCGTAAGATCGAAATGACTGACCCGGATTTAGGCAACTGGCGTTACCGCTATGACGCGTCTGGGAATCTCATTGCCCAGATCGATGCCAAACGGCAAGCCATCAACCTGTATTATGATGAGCTTAACCGATTGAAGGGCAAGACCTATACCACAGGTCCTGTTAACCCAGATACTTACCAACCTTCATCCGATCCAGGTTATAACGGCTATACAGTAAAGAACTATTATGACGAGGGAACAAATGGCTATGGACGCCGCACCCACATGGAGGATCCAAGAGGATCGACAACTTGGACTTACAATGCGCTGGGACAAGTAACAAACGGTACTCAGAATATTGATAACAGAAATTACACCAGCAATACCAGTTACGATGCCTTTGGCAGACCACTCACACAAACTTTGGCTAACACGGAAGGGTTGACCTATACCTACAACGCGATGGGGGCACTCGCAAGCTTGAGCGGGACCAATACCTATGTGTCACTGATCCACTATAACGCTAGTGGACAGGTGACAGATCAACTGTTAGGCAGCAATGGCTCGTTGCAGCAATATTGCTACAACTTGAATAATTTGCGCCTGATGGGATTAAGAGTTTATTCGGGCAGCCTACAAACCTGTGCCGCAAATCCAACGAGCCCACACCTTAATCTTTCCTATAGCTACGAATACAACGGCAACATCAGCCAGATTGTCGATTCCACACGCAATGAAACACTGAACTACAAATATGATGATCTTGACCGTTTATTGAGTGGAAAAGGGTCGGACAGTCGAGCGTATACTTATGACCCCATAGGTAATGTTACGAGTCAGGATAATTCTCTGCCCAATCCTGGCACGGACGGACTCATATCGTGGTGGAGCATGAATGAGATCAACGGCACACGCTATGACAATCATTCCCTAGACCATTTGACTGATGCCAACACAATTAGCTCGATAGCCGGAAAGCAGGGCAGTGCCGCGCAATTTGTGTTATCCAAGTCACAGTCCCTGCAGATTGCGGATTCGCCCGTAATCAGCATGGGCACTGGAGCACGCATGACTGCCTGTGCGTGGACGAAATTAGATTCCAAGAATTCCAGCCTCGTGCAGGAATTCCTATCCAAGGGAGCTGCTGATGGAACCTGGGAATACTACTTGCGCTACGATGGTAGGTATGATCGTTTTACCTACGTAGTCACTTCCAATGGCTCCAACGGGACACTGAAACAAGTTAATGCAAACACACTCGGTTCCCCAGTGATCGGACAGTGGTATTTTGTGTGCGGCGGTTATGATGGAACCAACATCTGGATTTCGGTCAACGCGGGTGTGAGAGATATAGTCGCCTTTACTGCCAATATTTTTGATGGAAGCAGCCAACTATTGCTGGGAGGAAATTCGTCTTATGCCAGTTATTTGAACGGTGCTCTGGATGAAGTGATCCTCTATAAACGATCCTTGAGCACTAGTGAGGTTAGTTGGTTCTATAATAGCGGTCTTGGCAGAGAATATCTGCATCTCGGCCAGCCTGGCTCGCCGGGGACGACAAACCTGGTCGCCTGGTGGAGCATGGATGAGGCAGGTGGCACACGTTACGATAGTTATTCCACGAATCACCTGACTGACACCAAAACCATTGGTTCTGCCACCGGCAGACAAGGCAATGCCGCCAATTTCCTCTCTGCCAACAGTGAATATCTTAGCATTCCAGATAATACGAACCTAAGCATGAACGGGACGAACTTTACGATTGCCGGATGGGTGAAGTTCGCATCAGTTGGAGCAAATTATCAAGTGCTGGTCGGAAAACAGGGCAGCGGCAGCCTGAACGAATATCAAATTTACAAGGATACAAATAACAAGCTTGTATTTTCCGTCTATGGTAATACGTCTGGCAGCATTGCAGGAATCATAACGACACCAGAAAGTGTTTCAGCCGGCACCTGGTATTTCTTTACCGCGGAGTATGATGGTGCGGCTGTAAAAATCTCGTTGAATGCTGGCAACTTCAATAACTCTTCATATTCCAGTGGGGCAGTGGACAATATCAATTCCTTCCGCCTCGGAGCAAATACCGATGGCGCGTACTTGAATGGCTCACTCGATGAGGTCATAATCTACAAAAGATCACTTTCTCAGAGTGAGATCAACTGGCTCTACAACAATGGCAGTGGACGAAGTTACACCGACCTTGCAGTATCACCGGCTACAACAAACTTGGTCTCCTGGTGGGGAATGAGTGAGAGCAGCGGCACGCGCAATGACAGTTATTCCATCAACCATCTGGCGGACAATAATACAGTCACTTCAACGGTTGGGAAACAGGGTACCGCAGCGCAGTTTACCGCAGCGAATTCAGAATTCTTGAGCATTCCAGATAACGCCTCTATTAGCATGGGTAGTGGAGCGCGCATGACTGCGTGTGCATGGGCAAAGCTAAGTTCTAAGGATGCCAGTCTAGTGCAAGAATTCTTAGCTAAAGGCACTACAGATGGAACCTGGGAATACTACTTGCGATACGATGGCAGGGTGGACCGTTTTACTTATGTAGTCACTTCGAATGGTTCCAGCGGGACGCTCAAACAGGTTTACGCCAATATACTGGGTTCTCCAGCGATTGGACAATGGTACTTTGTATGTAGCGGCTATGACGGGGCTAACATCTGGATTTCGGTCGATGCTGGTGGGCGCGATGCAACTACTTTCACAGGTGATATCTTTGATGGCAGCGCTGAATTACGGATCGGTGGGACCTCATCGTTTGCGAATTATTTAGATGGTAGCCTGGATGAAGCTGTGATTTACAAACGATCTTTGGCAGCCAATGAGATTAACTGGCTTTATAACAACGGATCTGGGCATACCTATGTTCAGGTCAGTTCACCGCCAACACTCACAGGAGTTACCTATGCTTATGACACTGCTCATAAACATGCGGTAACATCCCTTTCCTCCGGTGAATCCTACACTTATGACGCCAACGGCAACATGACCTGTCGTGCAGAAGGTAGCGTTACTTATAAACAGGATTTCAATATCGAAAACCAACTTATTGCAGTCTCGGTCATGAGCGGAGGTTGTAACGGCACAGTTACTTCACTTACGAGCTTTGTCTACGACGGCGATGGTAATATGGTTATGAAAATCAACTCGGATGGAAGCAAAACCATTTACGTAGGTGGCGTATATGAAGAAGATCGAAGTTCAAGTGGTACTCTTATCCACACACGTGTCTACTATCCGGCAGGGGGAGCGATGCGCATTGATGGTACGCTGTATTATGTGCTCAAGGATCAGCTTGGATCTGCGAGTGTTGTGACCGATTCTGGTGGAAACGTTGTAGGCGAACAGCGCTATTATCCGTTTGGCGAAACGCGCTTCACAAGCGGTACAATGTACACCGATAAGTTGTACACAGGGCAGCGCGATACCGGCTTAGGCATTTACTACTATAATGCGCGTTTTTATTCGCCTTATATTAACCACTTCGTGAGTGCCGATACGATTGTGCCAAGTTATGCCAACCCGCAAAACCTGAACCGATATAGCTATGTCACAAATAATCCCTTGCGCTATACCGATCCTACGGGTCATGCTTATTGTGATCTCATCAATAGTCAAAATGCGGAAGATTGCAATGCCGGCGAGTCACGCATTGCCACTTCAGGTGTGGTTCAAGGTCACCATAAACAAGATAAGGATAAAGGAAAAGGTGCTCCACCCATTGTTGTGGGTACATATACCCCTATACCTACATCAACATCTTCAATAACAAACTTAATGTCCACTTTTCCTGCACAATGCACAAGTAGTTCTCCATGTATAGGGAATTTTGTGCCATCGGCCACGCCTTCTCCAAGTGCTACTCCCTATAATGTGCTGGCTACTGTGGGTGCAAATATTGATATAGTGGCAAACACGGCTGTTGTAGGTGGTGTCAAGTATTGTGTGGGCAACAACGAGCCTGGATGCGGACAAACTGCTGGAAAGGCATTTCCACAACTTGAACCTTGGGTAACTGGGTTTGATGGAGCAGTTGGAACAGTGCATGCTATAAATGACAGCGACAGTTCCCGCACACCAACTCAGTTGGAGAGAGAGATTACCTATGTTGCTGCTGGGTTATCAATACCAACATCAGTAATCCCATTGCTTATTTTTTTCTTTGCTCCTTGAATCTGTTGGATAGGAACAATGTCATTGCGAGACGATAGTTTCTCCCAAAGCAGTTTCCTATTGATTTGGAACTACTTTGCCTTTTTCGAGGCCATAATGACAGGTGTGTTACCATTTAATATCCGTGCAGTGTTTTATTGGATAACATTGTGAATAAAAATAATCCAAATCTATCGCAAACTTCTGGAAATGCCAAAAAATATTCAAGTCCAAAAATTGGATTCCGATTTGTTTTTTTTATGGTGTTGCTGTTTTATTTTGTACCTTTATTAGCAAAGGCGGCTGGAGCGGATTCTACTAAATTCTCAGATTATTTATACTTATATACAACCACGTTTTATACAATAATTGTGTTAAGCATTATTATTTTCCATGCAAAAGGTCTAGATATAATTCGAGATCATTTTTCGCTTTGGATGATAGCATTGGGTTGCTTTTTGGCGGCCAGCCAGGCAAGGCAACATGATACTGTTTACAAAATTTTCTTGGCAATATTAGGTTTCAGACTTTTAATTTATATCATAGTAAATAGAAAAAGTATGGAGATGCCTAATTTGAAATCGATTTTTATTGGTTTGTTATGGTCAGCTATTACCATCATAGCAACAGTATTACTACTTGTCTTCTTGAATCCTATCCGTCAGCCTCTCCCATCAAATTTATTAGCCTATATTCTCGACACATTCTTGTACCAAATAGCCTTTGTTGCTGTAATTGAAGAAGCTTGGTTTCGCGGATTACTATTTAGTTTTCTCGTAATGAATGGTTATCAAGAAGATAGGGCGCTTGTTATTCAAGGCATATTATTCTGGGGCGGCCACTACATGAAAATCAGCACTAATCCGGCACTATTCTTTGTTGCCGTTCCAATACTTACTCTATCTACTTCGTTAATAACCAAAAAATATAAGATGTTGTATTTGCCAGTAATAGTGCATACGCTTGCTAACGTCTTGGGACCAGTTTTGGTTGCCATTCTCTAAAATTCAAAAGACAAGTCAGCTACGCTCAGCAGTAGTTCCCTGACCCGCAGACTTGTACTTCACCAACCCATTTTTATTTCTTGCAAAACGTGGGCTCCGCTTTATAAGTAACAAGATTGAAGAATTGAATATACCAAGCTGTTCAAAGTGAATTGGCATCGAAGTATCGGCATTGCTGGATAAATCGTGACTATGACGATTAGGCGGAGCGCGGTAAAGGCTGGGCGTTCTTTATGCTCAGCCTTTTATTTTAGAACGAGTAAAGGGTGGAATTCGCCTTATATTAACCACTTTATCAGTGCCGATACAGTTGTAGCGAGTTATGCCAATCCGCAAGACCTGAATCGGTTTAGTTATGTCAATGACAATCCCTTGCGATACACGGATCCGACAGGTCATGCTTATTGCGATCTCATCAACAGTCAAAACAAGGAAGATTGCAATGCTGGAGAGTGGCGAATTGCCACTTCAGATGTTCTTCACGCCCATCATAAAAAGCATATAACTGTAAATGTGAATGCGATTGTTGATCCTTTGGCGTGGGAACATATAGCTATAGGTATATTTGGCGGGATGGCATTAATAGGCACGGGTGTCATGATGATAAGAGCAGGAGTATACGCATGCGGACTAGGACCTGTTGGTTGCGTAGTAGGTGTAGGTTTGGGGATCGTTCCTGGGGTATTAGCTGTTCCGGGAGGGCTTATCGTTATGTACGGAGGAGTGAAATTCACAGAAAAATACTTGAATGATGTCTTTGTGGTTACGCCGTAGGTCAGCAGAAAAGGTTGAATAATGAATCTTGTGAATAGCATTGCATTAGTGCTGAGCGGAGGATTAATTGTTGGCTCGATTCTATTGGCGGAATTTGGATTTAGAAAGTCAACGCTTTCCAAGAGGGCTTCAGCTCTCTTGGTAGGCATAGGTGTGGGACTTGCTAGTGGTTTATTTGTTTTTTATGGCATCAACGGTGCCAATCTTTTTGAAAGTATTGTCATAAGCATGATCGCGGCTATAACAGCAGGCATTACCGAATATATTAGTTTAGGCAAATTCTTTTAATAGCCTCTTTTCTCCATCTAGCCTCCAATGTATTGTGCAGCAGTATAGGACCTAGTTCTGCAAATAATTGTTGCTAATTTTGGAGTACGATAGTGTTGTGGAAGCTGAGGACGACGTTTTCGTTCGCCTGAGGATTATGCCTCGAAAATAAGGTTGTCGCCTCAGCACCATGAGAGGTCTCATATAAGCAGGTAGCTGGCAAGCAGCGCAAAACGAACAAGGCTGAGAAGCTCATGGCAGGCTGAGGTCGCCTCACTTCACAAGTTGTATGAGGAGATGCTGTGATGTTCTACTGTGGGATCGATGTCGCCAGGCATAAACATGCGGTGGTTATACTGGATGAGCACGGAAAGGCTGTGCCTATTTCGATGCCCAGCCTTTTGTTTGGATCAAGGAAAAGGTGGGATTCGCCTTATAACAAATGGCTTTGAAATATTTCAAAGCCATTTTCTTATTTACCAGGAAACATTCACTATATTCAACTCATGCCACGCACGCTCCGCTTGTGTTTCATGATCGTTACCGCCTGGAGGTAATGCTGCATAATAGTCTGGTCGAATCCTCATTTAAAGGTCATTGTCGTGTTCATATTCGTAGGTCCTGGTAATTTCGCAATAGAAGTCACACGGCACCTCATAGTGAGCAATTGCGTATTAAAGGTATGTTTGAGGCAATAGAGAAGAGCTTGCATATTTTGAAGGTATATCAAAGCGTATGTACGTCAAACTACCAAAATCCACCCCATATTTATGAGAGCGCGCGCCGAAAAGTGCTGCTGCCTGGGGATGGGGGAAAATCTGTGGTTTGACGAACGTATAGGGAGGTATGAAAACAATTTACATTCAACTCTAGGATAAGCCTGATTATGCGTAGTAAAATCAAAACGTAATTGCTTGATTAGGAAAAGGCTTTTTATGTAGATCCTATTACAACTTCGAATTGAAGAAAAGGAGTGATGTTATTACCGATGAATACTTTCGTACGGGATAGCGAAAATTTTGAAGCTTGGCTGAACTCTAATCTTTTCTCTGATAAGACTACTCTGACTCGAATTTTCTGCTTACTGGATTTGTGTGGCGGTATCGATCCCAAGTCTGGTGATTTCACAGAAGATGCATTAGTCAAGGTATTGCTAGAGGATATTGATCCAATTGTACGGCATGAGGCTGCTTTTGCTTTATACAAGCTATACAACATGGGTCAGATTATAGGTATGAGAGCCATGGACGCACTCTGCGACGCAGCCTGTAACGATATATCAACCGTTGCTCGTCATGAAGCTGCTGAAAGCCTTGGTTTTTTTGATTTTCCGAAGCCAATCCAGACTCTTCAAACCCTCTTGAATGATCCTAATCCTGACGTAGTGGCAACGGCCAAGATCAGCCTTGAACGCCTATCAAGGCTTTAAACTAGTAATTCATAATTATTTTTAAATTCTGGCTTGGTTACTTCTTTTCAATATGAATAAGATCAACTCGCAATTAGCTGTTAGAGGTGGAAAAGCAATCCGGAAGACCTCTTGGCCCATATGGCCCCAAGGGGATCGTACAACACAGAAATTCTTGATTGATGTCCTGAATTCCGGCCGTTGGGGCATTGGTGGAAAGTACAACGGGAAAAAATTGTTTGAACAGCGGTTTGCGCACGCATTTGCCAGATTTCACGCTTCGGCTTTTTGTGTTCCAGTTGTAAATGGCTCTGCTGCATTAGCAGTCGCACTTGAAGCGCTTGGAGTCACCTTTGGTGACGAAGTGATTGTTCCTGGATTAGCTTGGATTTCTTGTGCTACAGCAGTAATTAAGATAGGGGCTATACCGATCCTTGTCGATATTGATCCAGAGACACTTTGTATTTCACCGTCGGCTGCTCGTTTAGCCATCAATAACCAGACAAAGGCCATCATAGTGATACATTCTTATTGTACAGTAGCTGATTTGGATGCTTTGGTTGCATTATCAAAAGAGACAGGCATTCCCATAATCGAAGATTGTTCTCAAGCGCATGGCGCTATATGGAAAGGACAACGAGTCGGAACATTCGGAAAAATAGGCGTTTATAGCATGGGGAATTCAAAAGTACTAACTTGCGGCGAAGGAGGTGTGGCGATCACAAATGATCCAAAGATTTATGAATGCATGCAGCAGCTTCGCGGTGATGGTTATCGATACAAAGATTCAAAACCTGTGTTAGGTCAAAGCCAACTTGAAGAGAGTGGTATGGTCCAAGGCTATAATTATTGCCTTTCTGAATTCCAAGCCGCAGTCCTATTGAGCGGACTAAAGACCTTAAATCGGCAAAACAAAAAACGAGAAGAGAACGGAGAATACTTGAAGAAGCTATGCTCCGATATTGATGGTGTTCAGCCTTTATATAGGTATGCTGCTGTCAATCACTTAACATACTTTCGTTTCTGTATTAGGCTTAACTTAGAAGAATTTGGAAGTGCAACGATTGATCAAATTCGTAGAGCCTTGATCGCCGAACTAAATGAATCGAGCATTGAGCTAGTCGATTATCCACTGACTAAGAATCCTCTATATAAGCCGCTAAATTCCCCTGCTGCATATTCATCAATAGTGCATCGTAACCGTCTGGATCCACTACGTTTTAATTTGCCGATTGCTCTACAAGCTCACAAAGAATGCATAACCTTTCATCATGCTATGTTGCTGGGCTCGAAACGGGATATAGAAGATATTGCAACTTCCATTAGGAAGCTCAAAGCCAATAGTAAGGAACTCGCATATGTCTAAGGACCCTCGATTAGACCATAACGCACTAATTATTCGTAATGCATATCAAAAGGATATTTCGGATGCCTGTAATGTTGATTATGAAGCATTCTCGCCATACGGAACTGCTGAATTACCCTCTGTAATAGAAGCTCGGTGGGAAACTTTCCCACAAGGTTTCATTGTAGCTGAGCGTCACTCCCAGGTTATTGGTTATGGGACTTCGGAGAAATGGGATGCGGTGAGACAACCAGCTATGAATGAAGATCCTCACTTAACACATGTTCCTAGTGGTCGAATATTTTGTATTACTGCAATGGCAGTTAGAAAAGACAGCCGTAGTCAGGGTGTTGGAGTTGCACTATTAAACAATCTGATCAAAATAGCTCGGCAGGAAAACTGTGTCAAGATAGTCCTTGAAACTACGCATGCTCAGGCATTTTATCTAAAGAGAGGCTTCTACTTATTTGGGAGGCGAACACAGATGAATGCGGATCTTGAAATCCTATGTTATGACCTTCTGAATTAGGTAAGAATTTCATTTTGCATAAATAGTCTGCACGAGAACTTATTGTGAATTAATGTTGTCGATTGATTTCTAGGCTACAGAGTCCTATCATTACCTAAGTTGCTTGTGCGTGCCGATCTGCTAGTTACTTTCCAGTAAACAGCATTTGCTCAGTGATAATATATGGGGATAGATACACGCTTTCCAGCTATAAATGTGGAAAGTTCTCGTGGAAGTTTCGTCTATGACAAGCGGGGAAGGAGGTATATTGACTTCTCGACTAATTGGTGCGCAATTTTAGGTTGGGGTCTTCCAGTTGTTGAAAAAGCAATTAAACAGTTTCGTGGCCCAAATTACGTGGACCCATACTATCATTATCAACCTTGGGAAGAATTGTCTAAACTACTAATTAGTATTGCTCCAGGTCAAATGACATCTGCTTTTAAGGCAACTTCTGGAACTGAAGCTGTTGAAATTGCATTACAAGCCGCAATGAATTATACGAAAAGGTATGAGTTTATTTCCGACGGTGGATATCATGGCCATTCCTTCGCGGCTATGAGCGTTGGATTTCCTCACTATCGTGAAAGATTTCCGAATCTGATTCCTTCTCTAATTGTAGACCCGCCTTATAACAAGGCCAGGGCAACGAAAATCGTGAAGTTTCTATCTACACACAGAATCGCGGCGTTCATAACAGAACCCATTATTTTTAATCGTGGTGTTTTAGAGCCAACCCAAGAGTATTTCAACATCATTCAGAAGAGTTGCCAGAAGTACGGAACCGTTTTCATTGTAGATGAAGTTGCTACGGGTTTCGGTAGAACAGGAAAAATGTTTGCTTCCGAGTATTATGATCTAAAGCCTGATGTTATTTGTCTCGGTAAAGGCTTGACTGGCGGAAATGCTGTATTAGGGGCATGTCTGATGAATAGAAAACTCACAGAATCTATGCAATATGAATTTAGCTATTATTCGACTTTTGCTTGGCAACCACTGAATGTTCAAATAACTTTGGCCTATCTTAATTACTTCCTTCAAAATAGCACATCAATCTTGAAAAAGGTTAATTCTCTAAGCTGCTTTATTAGAAGAAAACTAGGAGATCTAGAATCCACTTATGGAGTGAAAGTCAGAATGAAAGGGCTAGCCATAGCCTTACACCTAGAGAATGGCAACGCGGAGCGAATACGAAATATCTGCATAAAAAAGCATCTATTAATAGATTGTCTCAATCCACATACTTTAACCTTATTCCCTTCAATTTCTATGAAAATTTCTACACTCGATTATGGATTGAATATATTAATTTCAAGTGTCAGAGGTTCTAGTCTTTGATTTGCCACATCTAGACTAGATAGACCGCAGAGCGGCTTGTCGACTTCATCAGCATTTGCGCCTATACTGAACATTTGCTGCCGTTATTCTAACTCCATAATTGTACGATTTTAAGTGGTGATATAAAGCCTGTGTAATGATCAAGCAATCAGTTTGACGAACCAAACCCGAAATGCTACTATGAATTTGTGAGGGATATAACACTCAGAAAGGCATTGGAAGAATACAAAACAATCTACATGCCTTATAGAAACTTTGCCGAAAGAACTAGAGAAGAGTATCAAAACGACCTTGAAGACTTCATTCAGTTTGCAGAAAAATCCGGTGTAACCGATATTAATCACGTCGGTTTACCAATTGTGCAACGTTATGCAGCTAGTCTTGAACACCGAGACTATTCTAGTCTAACGCGCAAAAGAAAGGTTGTTACGATTCGCTCATTTTTTTCTTTCCTATATAGTGATGGTCAAATTCTTACTAATCTCGCTTCCAAGATCATTCTACCTTTTACTGAGACCACAACACCCCACGTGTTGACACAAACTGAGTGCGACCAGCTACGCGCCGGCTGCGCCAACAGCCCTCGAGATAAAGCAATTATTGAACTACTTCTACAAACTGGAATAAAGCTTTCTGAGTTAACGCGTTTGACTTTAAATGACGCAGACTTAGACAATTCAGATAAAGCCCGCGAGAGCCAAGTTGGATATATAAGGATTTTGGGGAATAGGGGCAAAGACGAGAGAATGCTTCCTCTAAATATCAACGCTATTCTTGCACTAAAGAATTATTTGAAGGTGCGGCAAAGTGCCGGAAATAGCAATCTTTTTCTAAACAGATTCGGCACACCGATGAGTGACAGGGGAGTACAGAAAATGCTCAAAAAGTATCTAAAAGCCGCTAAGATAGGGAATGCCAACCTGCACACACTAAGGCATACTTTTGGAGCCCAACATATAGCAAAGGGGACAGATCTAAGAACAGTACAAGAAGTTATGGGGTTAGAAGATGTTCGTTCAGTATTACGTTATCGCGAGTTAGCTAAAGAAGCATTTTAGTAAGACTGCTCGATCCAGGCTTAGAGAAAAGTGTAGTTTGCAAATTTATTATTATTCGTAAGGCTGGCCAAATTATTTCTTCCTGCGTAAATGCACCGTTTGCTAAAGCTCGATAGCCGTAATTCGATACTGCGCTCTATTCTCAGCCGAATAGCTAATAAATGTTGCATTACTGACAACACACCTCCCGTAAAGTGGGCACAAATCCACAAACGCGGAGGTATATTATGGCACGACCAACTAACCATCGGAGGACAGAACAAATCTATCGTAAAATAGAAGAATATCCAGGGAAGCGACCAGGTTTTATTGCACGCTTATTGGGAATAAATCGTTCTGAAGTTACCAGAGCTTTGCCGTCTCTACAAGATAAAGGATTATTGGTAAGCGAGGACGATCAAGGGGGGCTATGGCCATTTCGTAAACTCAAATGAAAATGTTGCAGAATTCGGCAGAGTGTCATGCTATTCTGTGACTAAATGAATCTTTGTTGCGGAGAACATCATGACCCGTGCTGAAAACAAAACTGATCGTCTGCTTGAAATGGAAGCCCTGCTATTAACCCATTCACAAGGACTGACGCAATCTGAGATGGCGCGCCGCCTTAGCGTGGACCGTTCTGTGATTCATCGTAATTTGCGTGATTTCGAGAAACGCTTCCCAACAATTCGTTATGATGATGGTCGCATCGCTATTGACCGTTCCGCTTATCTCATCAAAGTCTCTTTTAGCTTGCATGAAGCGATGGCGGTGCATCTGGCATCCCGCTTGCTTGCCACGCGTATGGACAGGCAGAACCCACACGCGGCTTCTGCACTTCGCAAACTCGGCATCTCGCTCGAAAAACTTGCCCCGCGGATCAGTGCTCACGTCAAGCAATCTGCGGACGTGATGGACGAAGCCGACCAACGCCAAGACCCCGTGTATCTGCAATCTCTCGAAAAATTGACCCTCGCTTGGGCAGAGCAACGCAAGGTGCAGGTATGGCATCGCAGTGAAAAAACGGGCAAAGTATTCGAGTATTTGCTCTGCCCGTTTTTCATAGAACCTTATGCAGTTGGACAAACAACGCACATCATTGGGCGGAATGATCCATCTGGAAGAATGCGAACTTTGAAGATCGAGCGAATTGAACGCGTGGAATTGACACGCGATACTTATGAAATTCCCGCCGACTTCGATACTCGTGATTTGCTGGCAGATGCGTGGGGTATTTGGTATACGGAGAATGAACCAGTTGAGGTAGTTCTCAAATTTCACCGAAATGTATCTGCGCGGGTTCGCGAAACACGCTGGCATCGCTCAGAAGAAGAAACAGAATTGCAAGATGGTTCAATTGTTTGGAAAGGAAAGGTGGCAGAGCCACAAGAGATGATCCCTTGGATAAGGGCTTGGGGATCAGACGTGGAAGTGTTGGAGCCGAAGGAATTGCGAGAAACAATGATGGGAGAAACGAAGGCAATGGCAGAGAGCTACGGCTGGTTTATCAGTTCAAAGTCTGCTGGAAAATCATCTACTTTGGACGACTTTTTTGGAGAGAAAAAGTAATGGCACTTTACGCATATCAAGAACAAGTGAAAAAATTAATTCAGTCAGGGAAATCCGTTATTCTGCAAGCGCCGACCGGAGCAGGAAAAACACGCGCCGCGCTTTCACCATTCATTGAAAATTTCTTTGACCGTTCTGATGGATCAACACCCCGTAAATGTATTTACTCTGTCCCTATGCGTGTATTGGCAAATCAATTTGAAGCAGAATATAAAGAATTGTCGACTTCTTACCAGCGCAGGAATAGGGAAGAAATTAAGGTCACTATTCAAACGGGTGATCGTCCAGAAGACAGAGAATTTGCGGGCGACTTGATTTTCTGCACTATTGATCAATTTTTGAGTAGTTATCTCACTATGTCTTATAGCTTGCCGCGTAGAAAAGCAAACATCAACGCAGGCGCGCTTGTGGGTTCATATCTGGTGTTTGATGAATTTCATTTGCTTGACCCCGATTCAACATTGCCTACAACTTTATATGCTATCAAAAGGTTAAGCCAGATTGCGCCAGTATTGCTTATGACTGCTACATTTAGTTCGTCTGTGTTATACGCGCTTCAAGAACAAATTCATAACTCCAAAGTTGTTCTTGTTGACCCAGATGAAGCACGTTCTATCGAAACATTATTTGGTGAGAAAAAAGGGCGTCAGCGTATGTGGCAAACCGCCGAATCGCCGCTCTCTGCGACTGCTATTTTCGAAGCACATAAAAAACGCAGTCTGGCAATTTGCAATACCGTCCACAAAGCACAGGAACTCTATCGAGAATTAAAGGAATTGACAAAAGATAAAATTATAGATGTGCTTTTATTGCATAGCCGATTTTTGCAGGAAGATCGCCAGGCAATCGAGAAGGAAATCAGAACACGTTTTGGACGTGCTAATTCAAACGGTAGCATAATTGCCATTGCTACGCAAACAATTGAAGTTGGCGTTGATATTACTTCTGAAATCCTGCATACCGAACTTGCTCCAGCAAGCTCCTTGATTCAGCGCGCAGGACGTTGTGCGAGATATGCAGGTGAGCGAGGTCAGGTAATTGTTTACCAGGTTGAAAAGAAATCGCCTTATCTTAGTAAAAGCTGGGGGAAAGAAATGGACGCAGCTTTTGAATGGTTGAAAAACCATAACAACCAAACATTTGATTTTGGCAAAGAACAGGAATTTGTAAATGCAGTTGCCACTCCACGTGATGAAGAAATTTTATTGAAACTCTCTGCGGGACAAGCAATTCGCGATGAAGATGTCAAACGTGCATTAATTGGTGAGCAAGACAGCAAGGCGGCGCGTGATTTGGTGAGAGACGCAGACAGCAAACTTGTTTTGATTCATCGTGACCCAAAAAAGGAATTGACTCTCAACCCTTATCTTGCCAAAGGATTTAATATACAAACCAAAACTTTATTTGGCATGGTCAAGGAATGGCAGACGCGCGATGTAGATGCTGACTGGCGCATTATGCGTTTGATTGAGGATAAAGAGGATAAAGATGAAAGCAATCGCACGGATTATGATTGGGAAGCATTGACTGATGAAAAACTATTAACTTCCACGCAAGTAATTGTCGTAAACCCTGAGCTGGCTGGCTACCTAAAAGATGAGGGTTTTGTTGCAGATCGAGGAAATACTGCTTTCGTTTCAACCATGCCAGATATTAGTGAACGTAGAATTTATGAGGGGTATTCTTATCGCTTGGAATCTTATGAAGAGCATATCAAGCGTGTACTGGAAGCACTCAACGATAGTTTTCTAAATGAGTTGGCTTATTCGGCAAAGGCTTTGGAAAAGAGCGCAGGCTGGTCGGAAGGAAGTGTTATGCGCGCGGTTTGGTTTGCATGTTTGTTTCATGATGTTGGAAAGCTGAGCGTAGGCTGGCAGGAATGGGCGCGTGCCTACCAAAAACTAATTGGCAAACCTGTTTCCAGTGATGATTCATTTGGTCATACTGAATATGACAGAAAGAATCCAGACCACGATAGAGCAGAAAAGGCAGTTCGGAAACAACATAGAAGACCGAATCATGCAGGCGAAAGCGCATTGGCAGCTGCCAAGGTGATTGCTAGAGCATTTACACAAAATGAGGAAGGGTTGGCGAAGGCGGCTCTCACTGCCATTACCCGCCATCACACACCCTTTGCAAGTGAGTGCAAGACCTATATTTTGGAAGAACAGGCAGAGAACCACATCTACGCTACGCTTGATTTCGTACCCGAAGAAATTCGGCAGCGGATCAATTTAGAGTTGGTGCGAAGCGAATCAAAGACAATTCAAAATTCTTTTTCAAACTTGCTAATTGCCCCTGATGATACATTTGGCTGGATGGCTTACGCTTTATTAGCGCGGGCGCTTCGCCGTTCAGATCAAGAAGGCACAGCAAGAGGAACTCGATAGGAGGTATAACTTGTATCAATCAACATATTTCATCGAAAAATCTACTAATACTTTTGCCGATAATCTGACGGCATTTGGATTGGCATTTGTCTTAAATGCAATCGCCAATGATCGCGCCAAAATTCGTATGGAAGACAAGGGTTATGCCTTTGCTGTGATTTCCGAACCAGCGATTCGTCAGGAGTGGGTAGAGAAATGTAAATTCTTTGTTGGCGCTCCCTTGCTAATTACTATAGATACCGCCGCCACAAAGAAGCAGGAAAAAATTATCAAAGCCATCAAAGGTCCGAAACTTGATTTGGCAAGACTGCCTGAGCCAGATGGTTATAGTTTTCTTGATTACCAGACCGAAAAGCAAAACAAGGATGATTTTTTTGCCTGGGTCAAGGCGCTCTCTTCTGAGGATAAGAAAAAATGGCGTGATGGAGAAACTCAACCGCCTTCGTCTCCTCATCAAAACTGGGAAATCTTCCGAGCGGTAAACCCAGGCGCACTACAGAGTTATAACGCGCCGCTTGGTATTTGGTGGCAGGCGCAAACTGTTTTCCCTGACCTACTGAAAATTCTAGTGGCGATGGTTGCCAATATACCTAATGATATTGAGGGTGCAGAAAAAGCTTGGGATTTACTATGCAAAGAAAATGGTCTGGGGAAAACAAAGGATGTAACTGCCAATCAACTCATCAATCCATCACAAGGAAAGGGTGTCAACAGCCAAATAACAGAATGGCGCGATCCAAATAACGTAAAGGGTTTTTGGCTGCTTGAATGGCTCAAGATAGTTGGTTTATTTTATGGTTCATATACCCGCATCATATCCAATCCAAAAGACCCACGTAATGCAAAAGATCGTAAGACTTATGTTTTAGCGCCTTCTAAATTGGGCTGGAGCGAGCATCAAGGCGTGATGAAGAATTTTCGCCAGTCAATGAGCGCACCTCTAACCGCCATCAAAATGGATGTGATGGTATGTCTGAGATATACACAGGCTTTCTTGAAACATTATGAAGAAGCGCGCGTTGAAAACTTGAGCGAAGATATTTTTGGAGAGCCGCCTGCCAATTTAGTCAGCGGTATGCAGATGGCGTTTTATAAGAATTTAGGTAACTCGCCTGCTGTAATGAATATTGCCTATGTAAATCTGCCAAGATGGATTGCGCCTCATAGTCCTGAACAGTTGGCAGAGTTTCAAACATCTTTGGATGAACATATTTCGATTGTTCGGAATCTCGATGAAACACGTGGAGAGCAATTTGCTTTGTTATCTACATATCGAGACTTCATTTCAGGAGGCGATTTAGACGCTTTCTTTGAGTTCACAAACGCTTACGGTGGATTTGTCATGAGCCAATTGGAGCGTAAAAAATTTGTCCGTCCATTCTCTATTCCAACCCTGGAGGTACTTTTTATGAACAGCGAAGATAAAAAATACGGCGAGATTATGCAGAACGAGGGCTTTCGCAATATTGCTTATGCCATTCGCCATAGCACAGTCAGTTTGCAGAATGCTAAGAAATTCAGAAAACCTGCGACTGATATTCGCTATGGTTTGGGACAGCAACTAGCGCGCAAAGCCGCATATCCCGATGATTTTCTTGCTGAGTTGAGCGAATTCCTGCATTTATACAATGCAGAAAATGCTCAATTGCGAGAGAAAGATCGCAACCCATTCCGCTCCAATGTTCAGATGGAGGATATGGAAGAAATCGTCAAGTTGGTAGATAGTTATGGCTCTAAGGTTATCTGCAATATGCTGGTGGCTTTTGGGTATGCCAGCGAAGTTCGAAGTAAGGACAAGCCCGAAAGTGTCGAGCAGGAAATCGATGACACCCAAGCCAACGAAGAAGAATCTGGTGAAGAAGAATAACCCCAATTCAAAAAGGAGATAAACAATGTCTAGCAAAATTTATTCCATCGCAATTTCTGCTCAGGTAACTCTAGATATGCACTCGCTGAATAATGAAGGTGGCGAAGGCAACCAGATCCAAACCCGCATGGTCAACATCGTTGGTGGGGACGGCAAACTGCACAATGTCAATGCAATTTCAGGTGATATGTTCAAGCACATTCAAGCTGAACACATGCACCGCCTGGCAGTCGCTGCTGATCTGCCGCTTTCAGAAGGCGCACGCGCATTCAACGCCAATCGCGTAAACTATGATATCGAAGTACAAAACGATCTCTTCAAGGCTTTGGGAAAAGCAAAAGGTGATCCTGGCGAGTTGGAGGTTATTCTCCAACAATGCGCCGTCACTGATATGGAAGGTATTCTTGTCACGGCTGGAAAACGCTCGTTGCCACGTAAGAGTGTGGTGGAATTTGGTTGGGTTGTAGGCATACCTGAGCTTGTTGAGACCGATACTTATTTCCATGTCAAATATGTTTCTGATAGCGCCTCTGCTCGCACTAAAGCGGATGAGTCTGACGAAGCACGCGCTGGCAACACAGGGCAAGCAATCTTTCATCGCCCTGCTTCTTCTGGTGTTTACGCAATCGTTTTGAATCTTGAAGCGGTGCGTATTGGATTTAACGATATTTCGCAGATCTATGCAATTGACGAGAAGCAACGCGAAGCGCGCCTAAAGGTTTTGCTTGAAAGCGTACTTTATACTTTTGTTGAACCCGCAGGTGCAATGCGAAGCACCCAAAACCCACATATTGTGGATTTCAATGGTGTGCTGACCATCAGCCATGATGTTGTTCCTGCGCCATGCATTTCACCACTCAAACCAGAATTTGAAACAGATATAAAACAGATTGCAGAAGCAATTAATAGTCTGCGCCCTAATGCAGTGGAAGTCAAACCGTTTGCTTCACTTGGTCAATTTGCCAAGCTCATTGCAGAATTATCAAAATCGGCAATTCCGTTTTCTCTTTCTGTTGCGTCGAAGTCATAGGAGGCGCTATGTGGCTTATTGCTGAATACGAAGCAGTTACACTGTTTTCGCTCAAACTCAGTACGGCAACTTCGTCAGGTGGCAAAACCCTGCTTGTGCCAACACCTTATGCGCTCAAAATGGCTTTGCTGGATTCTGCCTGTCGCACACTTGGAGTTAATCAGGGAGAATTACTTTGGGAACAAATACGTGGCTTGCATGTTGCGATTCGACCTGCATCCCAGGTTGTGGTAACAAACTTGTTTCAGAGAATTCTAAAGCCATTCAAGAATCCTCCTAAAGAAGGCACACCTGATTCTTTTGGTCCTTTTCAGCGGACCATTGGTTATCGTGAATATGCCCATTTAATTGGTCCAATGGCGGTTGCGCTGGAGTTGAGCGAAGCAAAGAAAGAGACTTTCGTAAACCTGCTACTTAATATCAACTACTTTGGCAAGCGCGGTGGTTTTATGCAATTGGTAAAAACTCCTCATGTTGTGGAGGAATTTCCAGCGCAATTTGTGGATGCGACAAATCAACAGACTTCGTTTTCCATCTTTGGCATATTGCAAGCGTTGGATGATTGTGCACCAACCTTGGCATTTGAACGAGCTAATATTTATAGTGGTGTGAAATTAAAAGATGGAGATCGAGTAAGCCGAAACGTTATTTTGCCATATCGCATGACTCGCTCCAGTAAATCTTTCTCACTTTACGAGTATGTCACAGACTAACCCTTTCCCCCTCACTGCTTTACGCCTGCGTTTTCACTGCATGGCAGAAACGCGTGTCCAGCTTGGCGGTTTGCGCGCGGGTAGTAATTTACGCGGGGCGCTGGTCAACGTGATGAGGAGGGTCACGTGTGCAGGCAGTCCATCCGATGCGGAGCATCTAACAGTCTGCCCAGTATGCTGGCTGATAGCGGCGAATGATCGCCCAGGTCAGGAACGACGCGGCTATGTCATCACGCCGCCATTGAATGCGGGTGAATCTCTTGAACCCAGGATGGAGTTCGACTTCCACATTACATTGTTTGGTGAGGCAGTCCGTTATTTGCCCTATTTTGTTCTGGCTGTGCCTGAAACTGGACGCGCGGGAGCTGGACCTGGGCGCGGACGTTTTGCCCTCAAAAGTATCCACGCCGAGTATCCATCTGCCAAAGATCATGTGGTACTCAAGGCAGGAGAAAATGTGGTCTACCCGCCTCAAAAGAAGATTAGGCACGCTGATATTCAAGAAACTTCAAAAAAGTTCTTTGAAGGATTAGAGTACGAACAACCGTGCCTCCGATTTGATTTCTTTACACCGCTGCGATTGATCGTGGATGATCGTTTGCTCAAATCGCCCGACTTTGGCGCTTTCTTCAATCATCTCCTGCGAAGAATAGATGAACTTGCCTCTCAACACGCTGGCAGCGAAGACCGTCCGTTGGAAGAACGACAAAGATTGTGGAGTCTCGCAGACCGTGTTCGCTTGGTCGAGAGCGGCACAAGTTGGGTAGATGTTTCAAGCGGGTCAAGCCGCACGGGTCAGCCGACGTGGATCAGCGGGCTGATAGGTTCGGCGCGTTATGTTGCCCCGAAAGAAGTTTGGGACGCACTCTTACCTTGGCTGTTCTGGG
>Ga0137367_10000598_pt1 | contig 26775 bp, 26 predicted proteins | sample SagtaG_14_FD_104939 | JGI IMG/M metagenome (GOLD analysis project Ga0137367, IMG submission 104939) | Vadose zone soil microbial communities from Sagehorn Ranch, Mendocino, California, USA - Sage1_L_80_16 metaG | ecosystem: Environmental > Terrestrial > Soil > Vadose zone | place: USA... | reverse complement strand
CACCGAGGAAATGTGCGGCCATACGATGCCATAGGCGCCGAGGTCGAGCGCCTGCTTGGCATGAAACTGCGCCTTCTCCGCGCCATTCGGCGGGATGCGCACCATGGGCGTGACCGAGGGCGCTAGCGAGCCGGATTTGGCGATCTGGCCGCGGTTGAGCATGTATTGCAGGCTATCTCGCAGCGCCCGGATGTCCCACGGATTATGCTCCATCTCGTAGACGATACCGTCGTACTTGGCCGTGGCCATGGCAATCGCCGTCTCCGGATCGGCTTGGCAAAAGGACGTGAACGCCGGGTTGCCGGCCTCGAGCGCGCGGATGACGCCGTTCAGACGCGGAATATCGGCCATGCTTTCCCCCTGCGGTCAGTTTCGCGAGCATCCTAACAGAGCCCAAACGTGGTTTGACAATGGTGAAGGCCGGTTCGTAGCATTCCCTGCGGGACAAGCGTCCGTTTCCACCTTCGCGGGCATGCGTCCGCAATCCTCTTAAAGCGACGGTGTCATGATCATCGATTGCCACGGCCACTACACGACCGAGCCGAAAGACCTGCTGCGATGGCGCAAGGATCAGGTGGACGGCCTCAAGGACCCTGCAAAACAGCCGTCCAAGGCTTCGCTGAAGGTTTCCGACGACGAGATCCGCGAGAGCCTCGAGGGTGCGCAGCTCAAGCTTCAGCGCGAGCGCGGGACCGATCTCACCATCTTTTCTCCGCGCGCCATGGGCATGAGTCATCACATCGGCGATTACAACGTGAGCCTGGCTTGGTCGCAGCTGTGCAACGAGATGATCCATCGCGTCTGCACGCTCTATCCCAGCAACTTCGTCGGGGTGTGCCAATTGCCGCAGTCGCCAGGCGTGTCGCCGGACAGCTGCATCGGCGAACTCGAGCGCTGCGTGAAGGAATTCGGTTTCGTCGGCTGCAACCTCAATCCCGATCCGTCAGGAGGTTACTGGACCGCGCCACCGCTGACCGACCGGTGGTGGTACAAATTTTACGAGAAGATGGTGGAGCTTGACGTGCCTGCGATGGTGCACGTCAGCGCCTCGTGCAACCCGTGCTTCCACGGCACCGGCGCGCATTACATCAACGCCGATACCACCGCGTTCATGCAGCTCATCATGGGCGACCTGTTCAAGGATTTCCCGACCTTGAAGCTGATCATTCCGCACGGCGGCGGCGCGGTGCCGTTCCATTGGGGCCGCTACCGCGGCTTGGCCATCAACAACAAGCGGCCGCCGCTCGACGAGATGATGAAGGACAATGTGTGGTTCGATACCTGCGTGTACCACCAGCCGGGCATCGACCTTTTGACCAAGGTGGCGCCGGTCGACAATATCCTGTTCGCCTCCGAGATGGTCGGCGCGGTGCGCGGCAAAGATCCGCAGACCGGATACGATTTCGACGATACCAAGCGGTATGTCGACCACGCGCCGGGCCTCTCGGCCGAGGACAAGAAAAAGATCTTCGAGAGCAATGCGCTGCGCGCTTACCCCCGCCTGAAGAGCAAGCTTGTCGCCAGGGCGACGGCGCGGAACTAGCGACAGGACGGGGCGCCGGATGAGCGGCGGTCGCGCAGCGAAAACCTGCTCCGGGGATAACCCACGAGCAGCCTGTCCGACGCGCCTCCGACCGGCCTTGATCGGTTGCGCGACCGGCTGCCGAATTACACCAAGCGGAAGGCCCGCAAGAGCTGGACTGTCGAGAGGATCACGATCAACACGCCCACCGCGATCATCAGTGCCCGAGCCGGCACGTGCCTGACTGTCCATCCGCCGAACGGCGCCGCCAGCACGCCGCCAAGCACCAGTGGAATGAGGTGTTCGAACGGCGAGGCGCCCAGCTCCGCAAAGAATGTGGCGGCCGCCGCAACAGTCACGAAGAACTCGGTGGTATTGACCGAGCCCACGGTGTGACGCGGCGCATGTCCGGAGCCGATGAGCGTGGAGGTCGTCACCGGTCCCCAGCCCCCGCCGCCGCTCGCGTCCAGAAAACCTGAGACAAATCCGAGCGGGATCACCCAGCGGGGGGGCGTTCGCGGCGCCGGTGCGATCCGCATCGATCGCCAGAGGATGTAGAATCCCATGAGCAGCAGATAGCCGTAAACCCACCGCCGCGCGGCAGCAACTTCGATATTCGACAGGATCCAAGCGCCCAAGATGGCGCCCAGCACGCCGGTCACTCCCAGGCGCGCCACAATCCGCCAATCCACATTGCGATGATAGATATGGGAAGCCGCCGAAGCGCCCGTCGTAAAGACCTCGGCAGTATGGACCAGCGCACTCGCGTGCGCCGGAGGCAGGCCCATGCTCAGCATCGCGGCGTTCGCCAACACGCCGTATGCCATGCCGAGCGCGCCGTCCACCAATTGTGCAACAAAGCCGATTGCGAGCAGCAGCACGAATTCGGTGGTCACCAAAATTTCCTCTCTCGGTATCTGCAACGCTGTCGTTAATGAGGCTCGCGCGCCGCGCGTTCGCGGTTGGCGGCACGCTTTGCCCTCGCGTCAATTACGTCCCATACGAATCGTCTGTGAGCGCCGCGCGACGGTGGGCATGAAGAACAGATATTTTCCGAGCGGTGGGCAACATTTTCAACCACCCCAAGCGTGTGTCGCGCGAGATGTCTTCGCGAGCAAAAACGCTATGGAACCGGCGTTCGCTTGCAACCGCGATGGGCCACGACGCCGAACTGCCGGTTCATGCGACCGCTGGCGATTTTAGCGGCCAGGGTCTATTTTTCCTGGAGGCGCACCGCCGCGCCAACACCGGACGGCAAATGAGCGAGGACTGTCATGGGCATCGAAGCGTTGGGCTATATCGGTGTTCGCGCCAAGGATGTGGGCGATTGGGCGAGCTATGGCGAAAAGCTCCTCGGCCTTCAGCGCACCGACAAGACCCGCGCGAGCCTTGCCTTCCGCATGGATGATCGCAAGCAGCGGCTCGTCGTCGACGCCGACGGCGGGCAGGGCATCGGCTTTTTCGGTTGGGAGGTTGCGGACGCCGCCGCGCTCGACGCGGTGGCGGCGCGCATCGAGGCGGGCGGGATCAAAGTCGCACGCGGCTCGCGCGCGCTCGCCGACGAGCGGCGCGTGGCGGACCTGATCGTGCTCAACGATCCCGGCGGCAACCGGCTCGAAATCTTCCACGGCGCGGAGATCGCCGCCGATCCGTTCCAGCCTGGCCGCAACATTTCCGGTTTCCGCACCGGCCCCCTCGGCATGGGCCATGTGGTGATGCATTTCGAGCGCATCGCGGAGGTGATGGCCTTCTATCAGGACGTCCTCGAGTTCAAGCTCAGTGATTATTGGCTGCGCCCGTTCCCGGGCTACTTCTTCCATGTCAATCCGCGCCATCACAGCATCGCCTTCGTCGAGAGCGGCATCAACATGGTTCACCACATGATGATGGAGCTCTACAGCTTCGACGACGTGGGCCAAGGCTACGATCTCGCGCTCGGTGATCCCGAGCGCATCGGCGTCACGCTCGGTCGCCATTCCGGCGACTACGTCACCTCGTTCTACACCTGGAACCCGTCGGGCTTTCTGGTCGAATACGGCTGGGGCGGCCAGCTCATCGACGACAACACCTGGAAGCCGTTCGAGCGCAAATTCGGTCCGAGCCTGTGGGGTCACGAGCGCCGCTGGATGTCGGCGGAAAAGAAAGACGAATCGCGCCAACTCTGCATCGAGGCCGCCGAGAACGGTCAGCGCCAGCCGGTCCAGGTGATCGCCGGCAATTACAATCTCATGCCGGGCGTGTGTCCCTGGTGGGACAGCATGAAACAGGGCCGCAAGGCGGGTTGAGCCGGATCAAGTCCGGCGCCCCCCTTGTGGTCGAAATTGAAAGCCTAACCCTCGTCCGCGGATTTGCGCAGCGCAGCGGCGGAACGCGCGAGATCCTCGACATTGATGCGTGCAAGCGCTGCCGAGAAGGCATGCTCGGCCTCTCCCAGTGCGGGCATCACCACCTTGCTAAGCAGCGCGGAGTTGGCGAGTGACGCTCCGTTGATCTCCTCGGCTGCGCCGGATGCGCGCAAAATATCGTCGGCGGTGATGCGGCGTTGCTCGCGCGCCAGCTCGTAGCCGCCGCGCGGCCCTCGTGTACCTTTGAGAATGCCGTGCCGCACCAGCGCCTGCAGCACCGGCTCGAGATGCCGCGGCGGCAGGCGATGGCGCGTCGCCAGTGCTTTAGCCGCGACTGGCCGTCCGCGCGCGTTGAGCGCGATATCGATGACGGCGGCGATGGCCAAGGCGCCCTTGCGCGGCAGCAGCATAATGTTCCCGACGAGAAACGGGTGCGAAAACTTAGTCGCGCCGCCCTTCCCGTCCGGTGCCCGTAGACCCAAAACCCCCAACTCCGCGCCTTGTTTCATCGAGGCTCGAGACTTCACAGATGCTGGCTTGCACGGTAGCCGACAGAACCAGCTGGGCGATCCGCGCCCCACGCGCGACCGCGAACGCCTCCTCGCCGAAATTCGCAAGAATTACATGCACTTCGCCGCGGTAATCGGGGTCGAGCGTGCCGGGCGAATTGAGCACCGTGACGCCGTGCCGCAGCGCCAGCCCGGAGCGGGGCCTGATCTGCCCTTCTACCCCCTGGGGGAGCGCGAATGCGAGCCCGGTTGGGATCGCGGCGCGACGGCCGGGCGCGATGATCAGCGGCGCGCCTGCGGGCACTGCCGCCACGAGGTCGAGGCCGGCCGCATGCGCACTCTGATAGGCCGGCAACGGCAGGTCGGCGGCGTGCGGCAGCCGCATGATCCGCACCTGGACTTTGTTCACCGCTTGGCTCCGGCGAGCGTTTCGGCAATGCGCGCGATGAGCGCGCGCGCGACGTCCTCTTTCGATTGCGGGGGCCAGGATTGAACCCCTTGCGCCGTCACGAGATGCACGGTGTTGCGGTCGCCGCCCATGACGCCGCTCTCGGCCGAGACATCGTTGGCCAGGATCCAATCGCAGCCCTTGCGGGCGAGCTTTGCCTTGGCATGCTCGATGATGTGATCGGTCTCGGCCGCAAAGCCGATGACGAGGCGGGGCCGCCTGCTGGGATCGTGGGCCACGGTCGCGAGGATATCGGGATTTTCCGTGAGCGCGAGTTTCGGCGCGCCGCCCCCGCCTTTCTTGATCTTGTTGGCATGGGGCTTGGCCGGGCGCCAATCGGCCACCGCCGCCGCGAAGACCGCAACGTCGGCGGGCAGCGCCTTGGTGACCGCGGCCAGCATGTCCTGCGCGCTCGCGACCCTGACGATTTTTACCCCGGGCGGATCGGGCAACTGCACCGGCCCGGAGACGAGCGTCACGTCGGCGCCGGCCGCAGCGGCGGCGGCGGCGATAGCGTGGCCCTGCTTGCCCGACGAGCGATTGGCGATATAGCGCACCGGATCGATCGGCTCGTGGGTCGGACCGGAGGTAACGATCATACGCTTGCCAGCGAGCGCTCCCTCGCCGGCTGGTGCGATGAGCGACAGCGCTGCCGCCACGATCTCGAGCGGCTCGGCCATGCGCCCGACGCCGGCCTCGCCTGCCTCCGCCATCTCGCCCGCGTTCGGTCCCACGACCGCGATGCCGTCGTCGATGAGTTGCGCCAGATTGCGCCGCGTCGCCTTGTGCTCCCACATGCGCGGGTTCATGGCTGGCGCCAAGAGCACGGTGCGGTCGGTGGCGAGCAGCACGGCGCTGGCGAGATCGTTCGCATGCCCCCCCGCCAGCTTGGCCATGAGGTCGGCGGTTGCAGGCGCGACCACGACGAGATCGGCCTCACGGGCGAGCCTGATGTGGCCGATGTCGAACTCGCTGTGCGGATCGAATAAATCACTGAACACGCGCTCGCCCGAGAGCGCGGCCGCAGACAACGGCGTAATGAATTCCTGCGCCGCTTCGGTAAGGATGCAACGCACGGCGAGCCCGCGCTCCTTCAATCGGCGGATGAGATCGAGTGCCTTATACGCGGCGATGCCGCCGCCGATGATCAGCAGAATGCGTCTGGTGCGGACGGCGTTCGTGTTGGCTCCGGCGGGCGCCTGCGCCTCCGTCGGCACGCGTCCGCGTGGCGCTGCCCGGTCGCGCGCGCGGGCCTCGGCCTTGGGGCTCCCGGGATCGGCCCCATCGATAGCAGCTGCGTCGCGCAGAATGGTGCGCGCCTCGTCCTCCATCGAACGGCCATTGCGCGCCGCGCGTAGCCGCAGCCGGCGCTTCAGCTCGTCGTCGAGTTGGCGAATGGTGATGCTGGCCATGGGTGGAGCCCTGCCTTTCGCCTAGCTAACCATATGATTGCAGTGCAATCAATGCAATCACCGTCCGGCAAGCAGGCCCAGGCGCTCAAAATGGATCGCGAGCAGACAAGCTAAGTATTCATGAGTCTCATCGTTCTCATATGCGGCGACTGGCATCAGGACTTGCGAATACACCCGTTCGCCACGCGTCCAATTGTGGCCCATCACCCATAAGGGCGGAGATGTGACACCGATGATCCAACTTCCACGGCTAACGTCAAATTCAATGGTGAGTACAAGGTCTCCGTACTCATGTGTCTCGCCGTCGAGGAGGGAATATCGCGACATGGCCGACCCGACGGGATTATATCCGCAGGCCTAACGCGAGCATTTTCTTTGCGCGCGAGGCGGCGCGCCAACGCGCATCAACGAACCAGCAAATAGATCAACCACGCCAGGAGCAGCGCGATCGCCCACAACGCGGCGGTGGTCCAATGGTTGCGCCGCGCCTGGGCGCGGCCGATGTCGGCGACCGTCTGCGGCGCCAGCACCAAGCCGTCGCGGGTGATGGCATCGATCTGTTCCGCAAGCACGGCGCCGCGCGACAGCAGCTGCGGCACGTCGCCGAGCGCGCGGCCGACCTCGATCGCGCCCTCCGCGGCGTCTTCGATCCTGCCGACGGGCCCGAGATTGCGCTCGATCCATTCGCGCACCACCGGCTCGGCCACCGCCCACATGTCGAGCTTGGGATCGAGCGAGCGCGCGACCCCTTCGACCACGACCATGGTCTTCTGCAGCAGCAGAAGCTCCGGCCGGGTGCGCATGTCGAACAGGCCGGTGACCTCGAACAGCAGCGCGAACAGCTTTGCCATCGAGATCTCTTCCGCCGTGCGGTTGTGGATCGGCTCGCCGATGGCGCGGATCGCCTGCGCAAAGCTTTCCACCGAATGATGCCGCGGCACGTAGCCGGCCTCGAAGTGCACCTTGGCAGTGCGGTGATAGTCGCGGGTGATGAAGCCGAGCAGAATCTCGGCGAGGAAGCGCCGCTCCTTTGACGCAAGTCGCCCCATGATGCCGAAATCGACCGCCACCAGTTCGCCGGCGTCGTCGACGAACAGATTGCCCGGATGCATATCGGCGTGGAAGAAGCCGTCGCGTAGCGCGTGGCGCAAAAAGGTTTGAATCACCGCGCGGGCCAAGCCCTTAAGATCGAACCCCTTGGCTTCGAGGCGAGTACGGGCAGAGAGCGGCGTCGCCTCGATCCATTCGAGCGTGAGCACGTCGCGCGCGGTGCGGTCCCAGTCGACCGCGGGCACGCGGAAATCGGGATCGTTCTTGGTGTTCTCCGCCATCTCCGAGAGCGCGGCCGCCTCGAAGCGCAGATCCATCTCGATCGCGACCGTGCGGCGCAGCGTCTCCACCACCTCGACGAGCCGCAGCCGCCGCGCTTCCGCGGATATCTTCTCCGCGCTGCGCGCCGCGAAGGTGAAGGCGTCGAGATCGACCTTGAAGCGCCGCTCGACACCCGGCCGCAGCACCTTCACCGCCACCGCGCGGAGGCCGCGATCGGTTGAGACCGCGGCGCGATGCACCTGCGCGATGGAAGCGGCCGCCACCGGCGCCCCGAACGACGCGAACAGGTCGGAGAGCGGCTTGCCCAACGCGGCTGCGACCGCGCGTTCGGCGTCCACCTGCGAAAACGGCGCCATCTTGTCCTGCAGCGTCTCGAGCTCGCGCGCTAACGCCACGCCGACCACGTCCGGCCGCGTCGCCAGGAACTGGCCGAGTTTCACATAGGCGGGGCCGAGCCGGGTGAGCGCGGCCACGATGCGGTTCGCCGCGACGGCGCTCGCCGGCCGCTCGATCAGCCGCGCAAGCCGCACCGCGGCGCGCGCCGGCGGTGGCAGCAGGGTCGTATCGATCCCGGCGAATACGCCCTCGTGTGCGAACACGAAACCGGCATGGCCGAGACGGATCAGGTGGGCCGGACCTGCAATCACAACCGCCAGCCCGAATGCAGCGCGAGGATGCCTCCGCTCATGCGCTGGAACGACACGCGGGCAAAGCCGGCTGCCCGTATCATGTCGGCGAAGGCGTCCGGGCGCGGGAAACGGCGAATCGATTCGACGAGATAGCGGTACGCCTCGGCGTCGCCGGCGACGGCGCGCCCGAGCGCTGGGATCACATTGAAGGAATAGAACTCGTAAAGCACATCGAGGCCGGGCACGTCGACGGTCGAGAATTCCAGGCAGAGGAAGCGGCCGCCGATCCGCAGCACGCGATAGGCTTCGGCGAGCGCGGCTTCTATGCGCGGCACATTGCGAATGCCGAACGCGATGGTGACGGCATCGTAGCTGCGGTCGGCAAACGGCAGCGCCTCGGCATTGCCCTCGACGAAGGCGATGGCGTCGTCGAGGCCGCGCTCGGCGGCGCGCGCGCGCCCGACGGCGAGCATGTCGGCATTGATGTCGACGACGGTCGCACGCGTGCCGCTGCTTCCCGCTTCGATGACGCGGAACGCAATATCGCCGGTGCCGCCGGCGAGATCGAGCAGGGCAAACGGCGGCGCGTTTGCCGCCTTCTCCCGAGCTGGCCGCCGTCGCGGCGGATTGACCGCCGTGACGAGCGCGTCCTTCCACGCGCGGTGCAGCCCGCCCGACATCAGGTCGTTCATCAGGTCATAACGGCGTGCCACGCTGTGAAAAACGTCGTCGACGAGCCCCTGCTTGCGCTCGAGTGGCACCTCGCGAAAGCCGAAATGTGTATGGTCGCGCGGGAGCGGCATGGCAGTCCTTTGCCGGCAGGACCATAGCGCGGCGGCATGCAGGACGCTATGTGTCGGGCAGGAGCTGGTTAACCATGCCCGAACTGCCCGAAGTGGAGACTGTGCGCCGCGGTCTTCAGCCGGTGATGGAAGGCGCGCGCTTTACCAAAGTCATCGCCCACCGCGGCGACCTGCGCTGGCCGCTGGCCAAGGATTTCGTTGCCCGGCTCGAAGGCAAAACAGTCAAGGGGCTCGGCCGGCGCGCCAAATATCTGCTCGCCGATCTTTCCTCCGACGAGGTGCTGGTGATGCATCTCGGAATGTCGGGCTCGTTTCGCGTGGCGAGGGGGCGCGGCAAGGCGACGCCGGGCCGCTACTACTACGACCGCGCGAAGAACGCCGCTCACGATCACGTCGTGTTTCACATGTCGTCGGGTGCGCGCATTTCCTTCAACGATCCGCGCCGCTTCGGCATGATGAAGCTTGTTCCGCGCTCCGAACTCGACCGCGAGCCGCTGTTGCGCGCGCTCGGCCCCGAGCCGCTGGGCAACGAATTTGACGCGGCGACGCTTGCGCGCGCGTGCAAAGGCAAGAAGACCTCGCTCAAGGCGGCGCTGTCGGACCAGCGGGTCGTGGCCGGGCTCGGGAATATTTATGTCTGCGAGGCGCTTCACCGCGCAAGGCTCTCGCCCAAGCGGCGCGCGTCGACGATCGCGACCAAGGCCGGTGCGCCGAACGAGCGCGCGCAAAGACTGGTCGATGCCATCAAGGCGGTGCTCGTGGAGGCGATCGCGGCCGGCGGCTCGTCGCTGCGCGACCACCGCCGCACCGACGGCGAGCTTGGTGATTTCCAACACGATTTCCGCGTCTATGATCGTGCCGGGAAAGCCTGCCCGACGCCGGGCTGCAACGGCATCATCAGACGGATGGTGCAGGGCAGCAGATCGACGTTCTTCTGCCCAGTCTGCCAGCGCTAGTCCTGACAAGGCTTGACTAACCGACCGGGTGATGGGGCAAGCCACGAGCCGGCATGGGCTTTCCGCGCGCGAAGCGCCATGACAGCATGGCCTGTCTGAACGCAAGCCAAGGACAGCCATGAGCAGCGAAACTATCATTGTCGAACGACGCGGCCGCGTCGGCATCGTCCGTCTCAACCGGCCGCAGGCCTTGAACGCGCTCAACGTCACGCTGATGGACGAGCTCCTCGGCGCGGTCGAGGCCTTCGACGCCGATGCCGGTGTCGGCTGCATTCTCATCACCGGCTCCGACAAGGCGTTTGCCGCGGGTGCCGACATCAAGGAGATGGCGGACAAGGCCTACATCGACATTTTCCGCGCCGACTATACCGCCGACTACGAGCGGCTCACGCGTGTGCGCAAACCGGTCATTGCCGCGGTGGCCGGCTTCGCGCTGGGTGGCGGCTGCGAGCTCGCTATGATGTGCGATTTCATCATCGCCGCCGACACTGCCAAGTTCGGCCAGCCCGAAATCAAGCTCGGCATCATTCCCGGCATCGGCGGCACGCAGCGGCTTACCCGCGCCGTCGGCAAGGCGAAGGCCATGGACCTGATCTTGACCGGACGCATGATGGATGCGGCCGAGGCCGAGCGCTCGGGTCTGGTCGCACGCGTGGTCCCGGCGGCGAGCCTGATGGAGGAGGCGATGAAGGTCGCCGAGACGATGGCCGCGCTGTCGCAGCCGTCGCTGCTCGCTGCGAAGGAGGCGGTCAACCGCAGCTTCGAGACGTCGCTCGCCGAGGGCGTGCGATTCGAGCGGCGCGTGTTCCACGCGTTGTTCGCGACCAAGGATCGCAAGGAGGGCATGACCGCCTTCATCGAGAAACGCCCGCCGCGGTTCACGAATGAATGACGCCGGCCGGCCATTCGCGGTGCGAACGCGAGGGCGTGTCGCCCGATCAAATCGCGCAAACTTGATCGCGGCCACGCCTGCGCCGATCGCATAAGCTTGCCGGCATTGCCAAGCTGTCGCTTCCGCCGGTGATGGCCACGAACCGTCGAGGAACCAGCGATGCTCAGCCCGGAAGAGCTTGAACGCTATGCCCGCCACATCGTGCTGCACGAGGTCGGCGGACCGGGCCAGGCTGCGCTCAAACGCGCGCGTGTGCTGGTCGTCGGCGCCGGCGGGCTAGGCGCGCCGGCGCTGCTCTACCTGGCTGCGGCGGGAGTCGGCGCGCTCGGCGTCATCGATGATGACGCGGTCGCGCTATCCAACCTGCAGCGCCAGGTGATCCACGGCACGCCCGAGATCGGCGAGGCTAAGGTGGAGAGCGCGGCGGCCGCGATCCGCCGCCTCAATCCGCACGTGAAGGTCGAGACCCACGCGGCACGACTGGTCGCGGCCAACGCGGTCGCGCTGATCGACGACTACGACATCGTTGCCGACGGCTCCGATAATTTTGCCACGCGCTACCTGGTATCGGATGCCTGCTTTTTTGCGAACAAGCCGCTCGTCACCGCCGCCGTTGGCGTGTTCGACGGCACACTCACCACGATTCGCGCCCATGAGCGCAATGCGGACGGAACGCCCAATCCGACCTACCGATGCCTTTTCCCGGAGCCGCCGCCGCCGGGCACGGTGCCTGCTTGCGCGGAGGCCGGTATCCTGGGTGCGCTCACCGGCGTGCTGGGCTCGCTGATGGCGCTCGAAGTGATCCGCGAGATCGTGGGCTTCGGCGAGGGGCTCGTCGGGCGCCTCCTCATGTTCGATGCGCGCGCCATGCGCTTCGAGACGCTCCACTACGAGTGGGATCCCTCCAACCCGCTCTCGGGCGAGCATCCCACGATCAAAGATTTGTCGCTTCACGTCTGAGCGTTCCAGGGAACGGGACTCAGGCGTCAGGACTCAGATTCACGGCCTATGTCCTGATGCTCGCCCCCTGCTGCCTGACCTGTCACTTCGTCCAGGTCGCAACCACGGTGGTTCCCTTCACCACCGACCATTTGTTGTCGCCGGCGGTGAGGATGCGAAAGCAATTGGGCTGGGAGCCTTTCCAGGTGGTGCAGAAGCCCTCCTTCGTCAGTTTCCAAGTGCCTTCGGCCTTTGAGCCACCACCGCCGATCGGCTCGCGGTTCATCTTGCCGTCGGCGCTGAATATCATCTTGTATTTGATGTTCGTCGCCGACGCGGTGAAGGGCTGGCCATTAAAGAAGGTCGCTTGGATTTCGTTCGGCGTAAGTGCTGCGGCAAAGGCAGCCGCGGTCGACGCGAGGACGGCCACGGCGGCCACGAACGAAGCGCGCATCGGCGGCTCTCCCTAGGATTGTGTTTGCGTCACGATACCGCAAATCGCGCCGTCCCGCACGACGGACCAGCGCCACTGAACCTGGAGTCGTCCTCACAGCATCGACGGCAGCACGCGATCGGGAGGCCGGTGTCCGTCCAGGAACGTCTTGATATTGACGATCACCTTCTCGCCCATGTCGACACGGCCTTCGAGTGTGGCCGAGCCCATGTGCGGCAGCAGTACGACCTTGCCTATGCGTGCGAGCTTGACCAGCTTCGGATTGACGGCCGGCTCGTGCTCGAAAACGTCGAGGCCCGCGCCGGCGATCTCGCCGGAGGCGATCAGGCGCACCAGCGCATTCTCGTCGATCACCTCGCCGCGTGCGGTGTTGACGATATAAGCCTGTGGGCGGATGAGCTTGAGCCGCCGCGCCGACAGCAAATGAAAGGTTGCTGGCGTGTGCGGACAGTTGACCGAGATGATGTCCATGCGGGCGAGCATCTGATCGAGGCTCTCCCAATAGGTCGCGGTCAGCTCCTCCTCGATCTTCGGCGGCACGCGGCGGCGGTTGTGGTAGTGGATCTGCAGCCCGAACGCGCGGGCGCGGCGCGCCACCGCTTGCCCGATCCGTCCCATGCCGATGATGCCGAGCCGCTTGCCCCAGATGCGGTGGCCGAGCATCCAGGTCGGCGACCAGCCAGACCAGGGTTTGTCCTCACTCAGTACCGTGGCGCCTTCGGCAAGGCGGCGCGGCACGGCGAGGATGAGCGCCATGGTCATATCGGCGGTATCCTCGGTAAGGACGCCCGGCGTGTTGGTCACGGTGATGCCGCGGCTAAGGGCGGTGGCGACATCGATGTGGTCGACGCCGTTGCCGTAGTTGGCGATGAGCTTGAGTTTATCGCCGGCCTTGCTCAGCACCGATGCATCGATGCGGTCGGTTACCGTGGGCACCAGCACATCGGCGCTCTTGACGGTATCGGCGAGCTGCGCCGGTGTCATGGGCTTGTCATCGAGGTTGAGCTGCGCGTCGAAGAGTTCGCGCATGCGCGTCTCGATGCTGTCCGGAAGCTTGCGCGTGACGACCACGAGCGGTTTTTTGCGCTGCGCCATCGTTTCCGACCTTCGCCACTTCGCCGCCCCGGGACGGCATTCCCTCCGTTCAGGTCTCTTTAACCGCCGTGCTCGACACTGGCGTCCCTTTGACGTGGGCTTCTCTCTGTAACAGATGGACGTGTGAAGACAAAGGCCCGTAGGGATCACTCCTCGCGAGCCGTCGGCATGTTGATCACACGCCGTGGATCGATGAATTCAACGCGCAATATCGTTCGGCATGCGTGGGCAGCGGCTGTCGCGCTGACGGTGGCAGTGCACGCTGTGCCGGTTTGCGCCGCAGGGGAACTTGCTACCGGCCCGAAGAGCGGTTTACCGATGCCGCGCTTCGTGAGCCTCAAGCCGGATCGCGTCAACGTGCGGGGTGGCCCCACCCGCGATCACGAGGTGGCGTTCGTCTATACCCGAGCCGGTTTGCCGGTGGAAATCACCGCCGAGTCCGACAACTGGCGGCGCATCCGCGATTGGGAAGGCTCGGAGGGTTGGGTCTACCACTCGCTGCTGTCCGGGCGACGTACGGCGGTGGTCACGCCCAAGGACAAGAAAGAGCTCGTCCCGCTCTACGACAAGGGCGACAGCAATGCCAGCGTGATCGCCAGATTGCAGCCCGGAGTGCTGGCGGCGATCAAGCGCTGCACGGGCAGCTGGTGCCGCATTGTCGGACCGGGCTTCGACGGCTGGGCCCTGCAGGAGCAGCTTTGGGGCGTCTATCCGAACGAGGAGGTGGACTAGTCGAAAATGCAAATGGGCGGGAAGCGCGCCCCCGGCCAAATAAAAAACGAAGGCCCCGTCAGCGCGCCTTGCGGCGCAGCCGGACGACCACGTCGATGCGTGCGACCTCGTAGCCCTCTGGCGGGATGGGGGTTCTGCCCACGACCACATCGGCGTCGGGGATGTCGAGCAGATCGTTCTCGCCCTCGACGAAGAAATGGTGGTGTTGCGACACATTGGTATCGAAATAGGTCTTCGAACCGTCAACGGCGACCTGGCGCAACAGTCCGACGTCGGTGAACTGGTGCAGCGTGTTATAGACGGTTGCCAGCGATACCGGCACCTTGGCCTTGGTTGCCTCCTCGTAGAGCATTTCGGCAGTGACGTGGCGGTCGCCCTTGCCGAAAAGAATCCAGCCGAGCGCCATGCGCTGGCGGGTCGGACGCAAGCCTACGTCGCGTAGCATGGACTTCACATCGTGCCACGGGCATCCCGTGAGCGCGGAACGCAAGGGCGTGCCGGCCGCACGCTCGGCACCCTCCACCGCATTGGTAAAGACGACGGTGCGCGACGGGGTCGTGGGCACTGGGTGAACCTTTTATGCTACCGCAACGATTGTTGCATTTGTAACATATGGGGCCAAACATGCAACTCCTTCGCAAAAACACTGGGGCGATTCTAATGTGCGGGAGCTTGGCTAAGGGCTGGCTGGCTTTGCCCCCCGGGCGCCGCCTATGTTAGGAGTTCCACGCTTTGGGTATTGACCAGGCGGCCACGGACAGGACGCGGATGGCGGAGCGGCGCAGCAGCTTCGGATACGAGGACCTATTGGCGTGCGCGCGCGGCGAGTTGTTCGGCGCGGGTAATGCACAGTTGCCCTTGCCCCCCATGCTCATGTTCGACCGCATCTCCGAGATCGCGGAAGCCGGCGGCGAGTATGGCAAAGGACTGGTTCGCGCTGTGCTCGATCTCAAGCCGGACCTCTGGTTCTTCCCCTGCCACTTCAAAGGCGATCCGGTCATGCCGGGCTGCTTGGGACTTGATGCGTTGTGGCAGCTGCTCGGCTTCTTCTTGGGTTGGCTCGGAGCGCCCGGCAGGGGACGCGCACTCGGGCTGGGCGAGCTGAAATTTTCCGGTCAGGTCCTGCCCTCCGTCAAGAAGGTGGTCTACGGCATCGACATCAAACGGGTCATGCGCAGCAAGCTTGTGCTTGGCATCGCCGACGGCTGGCTTTCGGCGGACGGCTCGATCATCTATCGGGCGATGGACCTGAAAGTCGGCCTGTTCCGCGACGAAGTGATGCAGCCGAGCGGAGGCTGACGGCTGCAGCAGGATTGACTGCGCGGGTCGCGATGCGCACGAGGCATTCATGAGACGAGTCGTCGTCACCGGGATGGGTATCGTCTCGTCGATCGGCAACAATACCCAGGAAGTGCTGGCGAGCCTGCGTGAAGCCAAATCGGGAATTTCGCGCGCCGATAAATATGCCGAACTCGGCTTTCGCTGTCAGGTGCACGGAGCGCCCACTCTCAATGCGGACGAGGCGATCGATCGCCGCGCCATGCGCTTCCTCGGCGGCGGCGCGGCCTGGAACCATGTCGCCATGGAGCAGGCGATCCGCGATGCCGGGCTCGAGGAGAACGAAATCTCCCATGAGATGACCGGCATTATCATGGGGTCGGGTGGGCCGTCGACGCGCGCCATCGTCGAGGCCGCCGACACCGCCCGCAACAAGAGCCCCAAACGCGTCGGACCCTTCGCCGTGCCCAAGGCGATGTCGTCCACCGCATCGGCGACGCTTGCCACCTGGTTCAAGATCAAAGGCGTCAACTATTCGATCTCGTCGGCCTGCGCGACCTCGAACCATTGCATTGGCAACGCGGCGGAGATCATCCAGATAGGCAAGCAAGACGTAATCTTCGCCGGCGGGTGCGAGGAGCTCGACTGGACACTCTCGGTCCTGTTCGATGCCATGGGCGCCATGTCCTCGAGCTTCAACCAGACCCCGGAGAAGGCGTCGCGGGCCTACGACGTCGATCGCGACGGCTTCGTCATCGCCGGCGGAGCGGGAGTCCTGGTCCTGGAGGAACTCGAGCACGCCAAGGCGCGCGGCGGGCGTATCCACGGCGAGATCGCTGGCTATGGCGCCACCTCGGACGGCTTCGATATGGTGGCGCCGTCGGGCGAGGGTGCGGTGCGCTGCATGCGGATGGCGCTCAAGGATGTCAAGGCGCCGGTCGATTACATCAACCCGCACGCGACCTCGACCCCGATCGGGGACATCAAGGAGATCGAGGCCATCCGCGAGGTGTTCGGCGAGCAATGTCCACCGATTTCGGCGACGAAATCGCTCACCGGTCATTCGCTGGGGGCCGCCGGCGCGCAGGAGGCGATCTATTCCCTGCTGATGATGAACAACGGCTTCATCTGCGAAAGCGCCAACATCGAGAATCTCGATCCCGCATTCGCGGGCGTGCCGATCGTGCGCGAGCGGCGCGATGAGGTGAAGCTCGGCTGCGTGTTGTCGAACTCGTTCGGTTTCGGCGGTACCAACGCCTCGGTCGTGTTCAAACATCTCGATGTTTGAGCGATGCATAACGGTCAATTCGGACCCGCACGAGTGGCGGGCGCCAGTATGGAAAGTTCGGGCGCAATGACGCAGTTGATGCAGGGCAAGCGCGGGCTGATCATGGGCGTGGCCAACGACCACTCGATCGCGTGGGGGATTGCCAGGACGCTCGCTGCTCACGGGGCAACCCTCGCCTTCAGCTATCAGGGCGAGGCACTCGGCCGACGCGTCAAGCCGCTGGCGGAATCGGTGGGCGCCTCGCTCGTGCTACCCTGTGACGTCGAGCACATCGACTCGCTCGACGCCACATTCGCCGCCATCGCGGAGAAATGGGGGTCGCTCGATTTCCTCGTTCACGCCGTCGCCTTCTCGGACAAGAACGAGCTCAAGGGCCGCTATGCCGACACCACGCGCGAGAATTTCGTGCGTACTATGATCATCTCCTGCTTCTCGTTCACCGAAGCGGCGAAACGCGCGGCGGCGCTGATGCCGGCCGGCGGCGCGATGCTCACGCTGACGTATAATGGCGGCCAGCGGGCGATGCCGAACTACAACGTCATGGGGGTTGCGAAAGCGGCGCTCGAAGCGTCGGTGCGCTATCTCGCGGTCGATTTCGGCCCGGCCGCTATTCGCGTCAACGCCATCTCCGCGGGACCGATCCGCACGCTTGCCGGCGCCGGCATCGGCGACGCGCGGCAGATGTTTGCCTTCCAGCAGCGCCACTCGCCGTTGCGTCGGGGCGTGACGCTGGAAGAGATCGGGGGCGCCGCGCTCTATCTGCTTTCGGATCTCTCGACGGGGGTCACCGGCGACGTCCACTTCGTGGATTCCGGCTATAACGTCATCGCCATGCCGCATCCCGCCTCGCTCAAGGACGAGACCGCAGCGAACGAGCGCGCTATCGCAAAAGACGCGGCGCAGTAGTCTGAGATTTGCGCGGTCGGTGCAAGCCGGTTCCCGCCGTCGCGGAGCGGCGATAGGCCGTTGGTGAGCAAGTGCCGCGGCTCAAGCCGGTTCGGCAGCGCCAGAAGCCAGGAAGCTCTCGATTGCACCGCGCGAGTGGCCCTGGCGCTGCAGGACAGCGACGGGGCCGGGCTCGTCGAGCGCCTGCCAGAGCGCGAGTTCTGCGGCGTCCGCCGGGCGAGCGAGGCCGGGCATGCCGGGAGCGACGAGGACGGGCCATTGTGTCGTCGAAAGCGGCGGGAGCGCGCTCTCTCCCTCGAGCGCGGCGAGCAATCGATCAGGGTCGGCGAAGAAGGACACCAGCGCGGCGTGGCGACCGGATCTGAGCATGCGGGCTGGATCGTCGAGGCAAGCGCCGCCCAGCGCAGCAAAGGTCGTGGCGGCTGCTTCGGCCCGCAGCACGGCCCGCTCGAACTGGCACAGGCTGAGCGCGTGCGAAGGGTTGGGCAGCCGTTGCGCCAGGAATTCGAGAAAACCGTCGGCCTCGGCAAGGAAGAAGGAATTGGTTCCGCCGCCGCGGTCCACCCATTCGCCGACCAGGTGACGGCGCTCCTCCGGTGGCAGGATCGACAGCGCCAGGCGCGCCCCTCTGGCGGCGCGAGCCTCGCACCAGGAGCGCTGGATGCGCGCGGTGAATCGAAAGCCACGCGACGCCAGCACGCGCGACACCCGGCTGCGCTCGTCGCCGAAGAGATCGAGGTCGGCGAGCTGGGCCGGATCTGCGCGCTCGCCGGCACGCACCATCCGACCAAGCGCGGTCTGCACACCGATCAGTGACATGAGCGATCGCACCGAGATGGGCCGCGGCGCTGCCAGATCGCACGCGCGCGGGTGAGCTCGTGGACGATTGCGTCGGTGCCGAGACGAGGGAGATGTTCTTCCAGCACTTCGAACACGACCCCGCCAACGGCGGGAACGCGCGGCAGCGTGTATTCCAAGAGATCCCAAACCGGCTCCGGGACGCGGCTGTCGTGGGCATCCATCCAGAAGCCGTCGTGCCAGGAGCCTCCGGCGATGTGGATCTCCGCCACCCGGTCGAGCCGCATGCGGTCGATCGCGGCGAAGGGATCGTGCCCGTGGTTGAGCGCGTTGCACCAAACATTGTGCAGGTCGAGCAGTTGCAGACAGCCGCCACGATCGATGATGGCGTTCATCAGCCCGACATCGTCACCGATCTCCGGATCGCTCGGGAGATCGGGTAGGTAATGGGCCGCGTTTTCCAGCAGGAATGGCACACCGTAGCGCTGGGCGATGGCGGCACTGCGGTCAGCGACGAGCTCGGCGGCCTCGCGGGTCGCCGGCAGCGGCAGCGGCACGCCGGTATTGAGCGAGTGCGCATCCTCGCCGGCAATAGTCTGGAAGCCGAGATGCTCGCTGTGCCAGAGAAACGGCCAGGACGCTTGAAAGCGGTCGAGCAGATCGAGGTAAGCTGCGTTGCACCCGTGCGCGGAGCCGATGGAGAGCTCGACGCCATGCACAACGATCGGCAATGCCCCGCAAGTCTTCCGTGCGGCGGCGAGCTTGTCCGGCAACAGATCGAGCGCGCCGCCGCGGCGCTCCCGGCAAAGGACCTCCGGTGTGACCTCGACAAAGTCGACGGCCCCGCCGCGATAGATCTCCGGCGGCAGGTCTTGGAAATACGGCAGCCCGATGCCGAGGGCAGTCAAATGCGGTGCAGGCTATTCGTGGACGATGGATATCGCGCCGTCCTTGGCAAGATCGGGCGGCGGCGGGTCGGAAAGGAAGTCAACCCGCAGTAAGGCAATGCGGCCGCAGTGATCGCAGCCTGCCATGCCGCCAACTTTTGCGAGAATGCGTTGGATTGCCTCCATCTTTTGGTCTTTAGGGTTGAGCGTGACCGTTGCCGAACTCAGGCGACCAGCAGCCATAGCACTCTCCTATTGCGAGTATAATGATAACTATACAACTTTTTATATCATAAATCCATGAATTGTTTTTGACGGCAAGACGCAGCCGAAATGAAAAGGCGGCCCGCAGGCCGCCTGTCCAACCCCCTGCGCGAGGGCAACTAGTCCGCCCCAGCCGCCTCGCGCTGCTGATCGCCGCGCTGCTGCTCGCCTTCGGCCTTCTGCTTCGCCTCCAGGTCCTCGCCGGTCGCCTGGTCGACGACTTTCATGGAGAGGCGCACCTTGCCGCGCTCGTCGAACCCGAGAAGTTTTACCTTGACCTTGTCGCCTTCCTTGACGACGTCGGTTACCTTCTGCACCCGGCGCGGAGCGAGCTGGCTGATGTGCACGAGCCCGTCCTTCGCCCCGAAGAAGTTCACGAAAGCGCCGAAGTCCATCACCTTGACCACGGTACCTTCGTAGATGTGACCGACCTCGGGCTCGGAGGCGATCGACTTGATCCAGTTGATCGCCGCCTTCATGGCGTCGCCGTTTGCGGACGCCACCTTCACCGTCCCGTCGTCGGAAATGTCGATCTTGGCGCCGGTTTTTTCAACGATCTCGCGGATCACCTTGCCGCCGGACCCGATCACCTCGCGAATCTTATCGACCGGAATGTTGAACACCTCGATGCGCGGCGCGTGCTCGCCGAGCTGAGCCCGGTGCTGGACGAGCGCCTTCGCCATTTCGCCGAGGATGTGCATGCGCCCCTCTTTCGCTTGGTCGAGCGCAACCCGCATGATCTCCTCGGTGATGCCGGCGATCTTGATGTCCATCTGTAGCGAGGTCACCCCTCGCTCGGTGCCGGCGACCTTGAAGTCCATATCGCCGAGATGATCCTCGTCGCCGAGGATGTCAGAGAGCACCGCATAGCGCTTGTCCTCGAGGATGAGGCCCATGGCGATGCCGGCGGTTGGGCGTTTGACCGGAACGCCCGCATCCATCAATGCCAGCGAAGTGCCGCAGACGGTCGCCATCGAGGAAGAGCCATTCGACTCCGTGATCTCAGACACCACACGCAGTGTGTAGGGGAATTCGTGGTGGGGCGGCAGAATCGGATGAATGGCGCGCCAGGCGAGCTTGCCGTGGCCGATCTCGCGCCGACGCGGCGCGCCCATCCGCCCGGTCTCGCCGACCGAGAATGGCGGGAAGTTGTAATGCAGGAGAAAGGTCTCCTTGTACGTCCCATGCAATGCGTCGATCCACTGCTCATCCTCGCCGGTGCCGAGCGTTGCGACCACCAATGCCTGCGTCTCGCCGCGGGTGAAGAGCGCCGAACCGTGCGCACGGGGCAGCACTCCGACCTCGCAGGCGATCGGGCGCACCGATTTGACGTCGCGGCCGTCGATGCGCCGGCCCGTATCGAGGATGTTCCAGCGCACGATCTTGGCTTCGAACGTTTTGAAAACATCGGCAACCTGCTGCGCGGGATAGGGCGGGTTCTCCACGCCCTCCGGGCAGAAATGCGCCACCACCTTGGCCTTGGCGGCATCGACTGCCTGGTGGCGCTCCGCCTTATTGGCAATGGCATAGGCCGCGCGCAAATCATGCTCGATCAGCGCGAGCATGTCTTTTTCCAGTGCCGAGGCGTCGACGACCTGCAGCTCGCGCGGTTCTTTCGCCGCCTTTTCCGCAAGCTTGATGATGGCGTCGATCACCGGCTGGAAATGACGGTGGCCGAACATCACGGCGCCGAGCATGACCTCTTCGGTCAGTTCCTTCGCTTCGGATTCGACCATCAGCACCGCGTCCTGGGTGCCGGCGACGACGAGATCGAGCTGGCTCTCCGTCATCTCGTCGAGCAAGGGGTTGAGCACGTATTCATTGTTGACGAAGCCGACGCGCGCGGCGCCGAGCGGACCCATGAAGGGTGCGCCCGAGAGCGTCAGCGCCGCCGAGGCCGCGATCATCGCCAAAATGTCGGGATCGTTCTCGAGATCGTGCGACAGCGTGGTCACGATCACTTGCGTTTCGTTGCGCCAGCCATCGGCGAACAGCGGGCGCACCGGGCGATCGATCAGGCGCGAGACAAGCGTCTCCTTCTCGGTAGGGCGGCCTTCGCGCTTGAAATAGCCGCCGGGGATTCGGCCAGCGGCGTAGAATTTCTCCTGATAATCGACGGTGAGCGGCAGAAAATCGACGCCCTCCCGCGGTTCCTTGGCGGCGACCACCGTCGCCAGCACTTTGGACTCGCCGTAGGTAGCGACCACGGCGCCGTCGGCCTGGCGCGCGATCTTGCCGGTCTCTAGGACGAGCTTGCGCCCTCCCCAGTCGAGTTCAACACGATGGATATCGAACATTGCGGTCTTCTTTCATGGTTTTTGCGAAGGCGCGAAAGCCATGAGCAAGACGGCGAGAGGCTGCCGTGTGCGGCCATACCGCAAACCGAGACAGCGTCCGGCGATCCTGCCATGGCCTTCGAGCCTTCCATCGAACGGATGGGCGATCATTCGGCCCATCTTCCAAACCGGCAACGGTTCGCTGCCGGCGCAACAGCGGATTTGTCCCGGTATCCGCTGCAAAACGCGCGACCACGCCGCGCATAATTCTTCAACGGCGAATACCCAGCCGCTCGATCAACGACTTGTAACGCGCTGCGTCGACACGGGCGAGGTAATCGAGAAGTTGGCGACGCTGGGACACGAGCTTGAGCAATCCACGCCGAGAATGGTTGTCCTTGACGTGGGTTTTGAAATGCTCGGTGAGGTTGTGGATGCGCTCCGAAAGGATCGCCACCTGCACTTCCGGCGACCCCGTATCACCGGCCTTGGTCGCGTAGGTGTTGATGACTTCGGCCTTGCGGCCGGAGGTTATCGACATCGGGTTATCGTCCTTGTCCTGTCAGGGGCCACGATCGGCGGCCGGGCCGGGATGTCGTCCAGCGTGGTCGCCACGAGTAGGTTGCGCGGGCCAACGCCCGCGCACCCGGGGCAATATCGCAAAACCCGTCGCGACGCCAGCGGAAATTCGGGCGGCTTCCTGGCCGCCGGAAAAAGCCACGACCGTCGGTTAAGGGCTTGGCTAGCCGCTTTTCGCTGTCGTCAGCCGCGCGGCAGATTGAAGATGCGCCGCGGGCGCAATTCGCCTTTCTCTACCTGCGCCAGCGCGATCAGCGCGCCACCCGAGGAAACCGATACCCAGCCTCCCATGACCGGCGCATCGCGCCCCCGCAGCAGCACCGCCTGACCACGTGCCAACCGGCCGGCATCACTGGAGCTCACCTGCAGGGCTGGCAAGGCCGCCACCCCGATTTCGACCGGCAGAAGGGCTGCTCGCTCGATCGCGGGGGCTTCCCCGGAGCGAAGACGTTGCAGTGCGTCGAGGCTCACGGCGATGTCCTCGCCGAAAGGGCCTACGCCGGCGCGGCGCAGCCCCGCGACATGACCGAGGCATCCGAGCGCGCGGCCCAGGTCGCGGGCGAGCGCGCGCACGTAGGTTCCCTTCCCGCACTCGGCGAGGAGCATTGCGTGATCCGGATCAGGCGTCGCGATCAATTCGAGACGGTGGATCTCGACCTGGCGTGGCGCGATGTCCACCGCCTCGCCGTCGCGTGCGAGATCATACGCGCGCTCGCCGTCGATTTTGACCGCCGAGAAGCGTGGCGGCACTTGTGCGATTTGGCCGACGAAGCGCGGCAATAGCGCAGCGAGGGCGGCCGCACTCGGGCGCTCGGCGGCGCTTGCAGTGACGCGGCCTTCGGCGTCGTCGGTGTCGCGCTCCTCGCCCCAGCGCACGGTGAAGCGGTAGACCTTGCGCCCCTCCATGACGAAGGGGACGGTCTTGGTCGCTTCCCCGAGTGCGATCGGCAGCACGCCAGAGGCGAGCGGGTCGAGGGTGCCGGCATGGCCGGCGCGCTTCGCTTGGAACAGGCGCTTCACGACGCTTACCGCGTGGGTCGAGCTCATGCCCACAGGCTTGTCGAGCACGACCCAGCCGTGCACGTCCCGCTTCTCGCGCTTGGGCGTCTGCGCCGGCGCCGCCTCAGCGTTGACCCGCGTCAAGTGTCGTCGTCCGTCTTGTTGTCGAGGTCGCGCTGCACCGCCGGCGTTCGCAACAACTTTTCGATTCGCTCGGCTTCATCGAAACGCTCGTCGAGGCGGAACCGGATCTCGGGGGCAAATTTCAAGTTGACGCGCCGAGCAATCTCGCCCCGCAGGAAGCGTTTGTTGCGTTCGAGCGCCGCGAGCACCGCGTCGGCGTCGCGTCCGCCCAGCGGCACAACGTAGATGGTCGCGAGCTGCAGGTCAGCCGTCATCCGGACTTCCGGAACGGTGATCAGATGGCTTTGGACCACCGGATCGTGCACGGCGCCACGCGTGAGCATGTCCGCCAGCGCATGGCGTACGAGCTCAGCGACCCGCAGCTGACGCTGCGAGGGCTGGTGGCTCGTGCCGGGATCGCGCTGATGACGTCGGCGCGTCATGATCGTCCTAAATGCTCTTCATGCCCGGGATCGATCCGTGCATCGAACGTGTTGCGAAGAGATCGTGTCCGGCGGTGACGGGCTAAACGCGCTTTGCGCGCGAGAAACTTGAACTCACAGCGAGCGTTGCACCGTCTCCACGCGGTAGCATTCGATGACGTCGCCGACCTTCATGTCCTGATAGTTTTCAAAGGCCATGCCGCATTCCTGTCCGGCGATCACCTCGCGCGCATCGTCCTTGAAGCGCTTGAGCTGGGAAAGCTTTCCCTCGTGCACGACAACGCTGTCGCGAATGAGGCGTACATTGGCGCCACGCTCGACCACTCCGTCGGTGACACGGCAACCCGCCACGTTGCCGACCTTGGAGACCTTGAAAATCTCAAGAATCGCCGCGCTGCCGAGCATGGTCTCGCGCACGGTCGGCGCCAGCAAGCCGGACATCGCCTTTTTGACGTCGTCCACGAGGTCGTAGATGACGTTGTAATAGCGCAGCTCAATGCCGGCGTGTTCGGCCGCCTCGCGTGCCTCCTTGTGGGCGCGCACGTTGAACCCGATGATCGGCACGCCGGACGCCTCGGCCAGGGTCACGTCGGATTCGGTAATGCCGCCGACGCCGGAATGAATTACGCGCGCGCCGACTTCGTCGGTGGCAAGCTTCTCGATAGCGCCGATCACCGCTTCCAGCGACCCTTGCACATCGGCCTTGACGATCAATGCCAAATCCTTGCGGCCCGAGGATTTGAGCTGGCTCATCATCTGTTCGAGCGAGCCGCGCATGCCGGTCGCGCGCGCGGCGATCTTGTCGCGCCGCTGCCGGGCACGGTAGGCGGTGACTTCGCGGGCGCGCCCCTCCGACTCGACCACCGCCAAGCGGTCGCCGGCCTCGGGTGTGCCGTTGAAGCCGAGAACTTCGACGGGCGTGGAAGGCGTCGCCGTCTCGACCGGCGTGCCGGTATCCGAAACCAGCGCGCGCACACGGCCCCACTCGGCGCCGGCTACGACGAGATCGCCGCCCCGCAAGGTGCCACGCTGCACCAGCACGGTGGCGACTGGTCCGCGGCCGCGGTCGAGCTTGGCCTCGATCACCGTTCCTTCGGCCGGCCGGTTTGGATTGGCTTTAAGATCGAGGATTTCCGCCTGCAGTCCGATAGTTTCGAGCAGCCGATCGATGTTGAGTTTCTTGGTCGCTGACACCTCGACATCGAGCACTTGGCCGCCCAGCGATTCGACCTGAATCTCGTGCTGGAGCAGTTCCGTGCGCACCCGTTCCGGCTTGGCGTCCGGCCGGTCGATTTTGTTGATCGCCACGATCATCGGAACTTTCGCCGCCTTGGCGTGGTTGATCGCCTCAACCGTCTGCGGCATGACGCCGTCGTCGGCGGCCACTACGAGCACGACGATATCGGTCACTTTGGCGCCGCGCGCACGCATGGCACTGAAGGCGGCGTGGCCGGGCGTGTCGATGAAGGTGATCTTGTTGCCTGAGGGCGCGGTGACTTGGTAAGCGCCGATATGCTGGGTGATACCGCCCGCTTCGCCTGCCGCCACGTTGGTCGAACGAATGGCGTCGAGCAGCGACGTCTTGCCGTGGTCGACATGGCCCATGACGGTCACGACCGGCGGGCGCGGCACTAGGAAGGCTGGATCATCGGCGACGTCGAACAAGCCTTCTTCGACGTCGGATTCAGCCACGCGCTTGACCGTATGACCCATTTCCTCCGCCAGAAGCTGGGCTGTGTCGGCGTCGATCACGTCGTTAAGCTGCCCCATATGGCCCTGCTTCATCAGCAGCTTGATCACATCCGCGCTGCGCTCGGCCATGCGGTTGGCGAGCTCCTGGATGGTGATGGTTTCCGGGATGGTGACCTCGCGGACGAGCTTTTCTTTTGGTTCGTCGGCCGTGTGTCCCTTCAACCGTTGCACGCGGCGGCGAAAAGCCGCTACCGAGCGCTCGCGCTCTTCGTCGGCGCTGAGCGCGGTCACCACGGTGAGCCGGCTGCGATTCTTCTGCGCTCCGCTGCGAGGCGCCCTCGGCGCCGGCGCGGGTCGCGCTGCGCCAGGACCGCGGCGTGTGCGCGGAACATCCTCCTCGTCGGGCTCGAGCGCGGGGCGCGCGCCCGGCCTTGCAATCGTGATGGCGTCCTCGCCGAAGCGTTTCTTCGCTTCCTGCTCGGCCTTGAGTTTGGTCTCGAGGTCGTGCTTGCGGCGCCTCTCTTCATCGGCCTTGCGCGTTTCGGCGGCCTCGCGCTCGGTTCGCTCGGCGGCTTCGCGCATGCTGCGGACGAATGCTTCCTCTTCCGCAATCTTGCGCTCTTCCGCTTCGCGCAACCGGGCGTCGTTGAGCGCGTGGACGCGCGCCCTCTGTTCTTCTTCGGTCAGGCTCCGCAACACCATGCCGCCGGACGGCTTGGAGGGCGGAGGCGATGTGGTCTGGGTGGTCGCGGCGGCCGCCGGTGTCGCGGTCTTGCCAGTCGTCGGACGCTTGGCAGGAGCAGGTGTGGCCGCATCGGCCTTCGCCCGGGTCGGCGCGCGGCTTTTCACCTTCTCCACCACCACCGCCTTGGTGCGGCCATGGCTGAAGCTCTGGCGCACCACGCCCTGCTCGACACCCCGCCCTTTCAGGCTCAAGGTCTTGGTCGGGGTGACGCTCAGCTTCTTTTCGCCAGTTTTTTCCGTCGTTTCAGCCATTCCAATCCCAACTCCGAGCTCGCGCCCCGTTTCATTATGTTCCCGCCTCGCACATCGGCCGCGTTGCCGGCGTGACATCCACCGACCGGGAACCCGTTCGGAAACGCTGGAGGCGCGCGGCACGCGCCAGAAACGTCTCGCTTTCAGGACCGGCGAGCAGGGCTGCATGTATCACATT
>Ga0137367_10000588_pt1 | contig 26944 bp, 30 predicted proteins | sample SagtaG_14_FD_104939 | JGI IMG/M metagenome (GOLD analysis project Ga0137367, IMG submission 104939) | Vadose zone soil microbial communities from Sagehorn Ranch, Mendocino, California, USA - Sage1_L_80_16 metaG | ecosystem: Environmental > Terrestrial > Soil > Vadose zone | place: USA... | reverse complement strand
TTACTCTGAATAAATTCGTAAAAGGGGTGTTAACATTCAACACTTCCACTTCTAACCACTTGCAAGAAAATTTTAATTTAACATTTTTTATTAATGCGCCAGGTAGTAATCCAGCTTCAACCAGTATTTGAAATCCATTACAAATTCCAAGAATTGGTAAGCCCTCCTCTGCCTTTTTCTTTATTGCTTCAACTATTGGGCTTTGAGCTGCTATAACTCCTGCGCGCAACCTATCTCCATAAGAAAATCCACCAGGTAAAATTAGCGCATCACAATCGTCTATTGAATCTTCCATATGCCACACATATTGAGCACTTATCCCTATGACATCATTTAAGACATGATATACATCGCGCTCACAGTTACTTCCTGGAAAAACAACTATTCCTAACTTCACCTAGAATCTACCTTAACTGTTTAGGACTAGTAATTTTAATTTATTTGTAATGCCAGAGCGGTTAGTTTTATCAGTAGTAAAACATAAGACGATTGAAAGTGCTATTTGGGACTTAGGTTTTTATTTTGATGATTATTAAGATTGAATATTGAACGATAGAGTACAGGATATAATGACAAAGAACGTCATATCAATAGATGAAGGGATTACGGCGAACGAAGCGGCAAAAATTATGACTGAAAAGCGTATAAGCTCACTTATCGTCGAGAGAGGAAACGTTCCTATCGGTATAATCACTGAAAAAGATTTCGTTAAAAAAATCTGTACCAAGGACTTAATATGTTCAAAAGTTAAGGTGGGCACGATAATGTCAAAAATTCAAACTTACGCTAGTCCTGACACTCCAGTTGAAGTAGCCGTGCAAAGGATGGTCAATCATAAGATACGTAGATTGCCCATATTGTCTGATGGAAAAGTAGTTGGTATAGTCAGTGTTACTGATTTGGCAAGACAATTGAGAACAATATTATTAGTAGATGGAATCTTGTCAGAGGAAACTTGAGAATAAAAGAAAAAAGAATAGATGGTAGGCAAAATATAAAAGTTACAAAGTTCATTTCTTCTGAGTATGAAAAAATTCCTCGCAACTTCTTTAGTTGTTATGTCACTCGCAATTATTCTACAAGGTAATTTGTTATATGCACAACCATCATTGAAAGATCCTAACCTTAAAGTCGAAGCTTTAGTGAGTGGTATTTCATTTCCTACCAGCATGTTATTCCTGGATAAAAATAATATTATTGTCTTAGAAAAAGATGGAAACGTCAGGCTCGTTAGCAATGGCATACTACAACCACAACCGTTACTATCCCTAAATGTTGACACTAAGAATGAACGTGGATTATTAGGAATAGAAAGAGTGGGTGAAAATATATTTTTGTATGCAACTGTAAAGGATGGTCAAGTGATAAATAGGATATTCAAGTACACTTTATCAGCTGGGCCAGAGCTAACTCATCAAGAGGTATTTATGGATCTTCCAGGAACACCCGCTACCAATCACCAAGGTGGGAAACTGGCTGTAAGTAGTGATGGATATCTTTATTCTGTAACTGGAGAGTTGCAACGAAATGGAAAAGATCAAAATATAATAAATGGTCCAGATCCAGACTTTAGTGGGGCAATTTTAAAAATAAACCCAAATGATGGATCACCCGCTCCTAATAATCCTTTCAAAGGTGACAATTCTAATGATCCACTGAATTGGTATCAAGCTTATGGAATAAGAAATAGTTTTGGGCTGGGGGTAGATCCAGTTACCGGAACCTTATGGGATACGGAAAATGGCGAAAATTCACATGACGAAATTAATATGATTACACCTGGATTTAATAGTGGCTGGAAACTAGCAATCGGACCAATTTCAGATAGTGGAATAACACAAAAAGATTTGGTAAACTTTCCAAATTCAAATTATAAGGATCCAGTACTTAGCTTTATAGATTCTTTTGGTATTACAGATATTGAATTTTTTAATTCAGATAAATTAGGTGTAGAATATGCAAATAATGCATTCGTGGGAGATTATGGACATGGAAATCTTTATAGATTTCAGTTAAATGACCAGAGAACCGACTTTAAGTTAGATGCACCCGGATTGGCTGATCGTGTTGTCGAAAGTAAAGGTGACCTAGAATCGATAATATTTGGAAAAGGTTTTGCAGGAATAACTGATATAAAGACAGGGCCTGATGGAAATCTTTATGTTCTGTCTTTTAATGATGGAACAATTTATAGGATTAGTTAATACCATTATAGCTATTTAGTTGCAATAGATACCAGATCATCGGTATTCATTCCTATCATTTTTATTATTTTATTGACGCATTAATTGTCAATTTGAAAAATTTTTATTTTCTGCCCTGCTATAATAGCATTTAATATCTTTCTACCGCTGTCAGACCTCTTGTCTATTTTGATTCTTGATTTCTTTCCCACCTGATTCGCACAAATAAATTCATCATCAATGTACAAATTTACTTTGTTACCAATTGTTTCTTCGTCTAGCTTTACGATAACTCCAGTACCTGATTCGTTTATTTCAAAGTATATCTCTTTACCAAGAGTAGGAGTTTTCATTTCTACATCTATTTTTACACCAAGCATATTTTCAAGCTCACTTATGGTTGATCCACCTTTTCCAATTATTCGAGGAATTGTGTCCTTTTGGACCTTGATTCTAACTTTATTGCCTGATAAGATGGATATCTCTGGATTCGGATCAAAACGCCGTATTACATCCTTTATCTTTGATTCTGCAAGTTTATAGATGTTGTTTTGAGTAGTTTCGCTATCAATATCAACGGGCACAATGACGTTTTCTTCACCAAATGTATAAATCTCATATTCTACTACTCCTGTCGAAAAATCTTTTACTTCTACTACGGGCCTGGCAAGATCAGCCTCAGTCATCTTATACGGTACTTTGACCGTAAGTGAAATTTCATAAACCTTCTTGACCATTCCGGCGTCCATGAAGATTATCGTATCCAGTATTTGCGGTATCATCCCCAATTCGATTCTGCCAATAAATCTCTGTACTGCGTCCAAGGGTTTGCTTGCATGAATTACTCCTATCATGCCGACTCCAGCTAGTTTCATGTCAGAAAATACTTGAAAGTCTCTATATCGTCTTATTTCATCAAATATCGTATAGTCAGGACGTACGAGCAGCAAAATGTCAACAGCATTGTCAAAACTTCCCTCAAGCGGTCCATATTGGGTTACCTCTTTTGGTACTTGCAAATCTCTAGGTGATTCAAATGTCTTTACAATCTTATTTTGCGAAACATAAAATTCGGCAAGACTGCTTGCCAGTGTACTCTTGCCAGATCCGGGAGGTCCTGCGATAATAATTCCTTCTACATCTGAAGTCAATCTAGCCAATAATTTTTCGCTTAGTCCGTAGTCCTCTAATGTCAACTTTGCTATTGGTTTTACGATCGTAATTTCCTGCCCATCTGAAAAGGGCTCTTTTGTTATTGCAATTCTATATTTCTCCAACTGGATGACAGTTGCTCCATCCTTATTAATTTCGGTGAATCCTTTTCTTGATCGTGATTGTTCTAAAACTTCCTTTATAATTTCATAAACTTCTTTACCTGTAAGTCTTTTTCCTTCCAAACGCACAAGTTTTAAGTTACCAGGTACACCTTTTTTTGCAAATGGACAAGTACCTTCCTTTAGATGAACACTCATTGTATCATTATCAAAATATTTTTCAAATTGCAATTTTGAATCTTCTTTAGAGGAACTAATATGAATTGACTTTATTCCATGTGCTTCAGATACCAAGTGTTGAACGTAGTCACATGTTATCAATGTAGCATCATTTTCTAAAGCTATATCTTTTATAATAGCATCAATTCTTCCATGTTTGGCCAACCTGATTTCTTCAATTGTTGGTCTGGTTCCCGCAAATTCCAGACTTATTTTTCTAGCCTTGCATTCATCCCTTATCCTTTTTATTTCAAGTAATCCTTCTACTCCATGCGACTTATTCATCGATGCCTGCGCCTGCAGTTCGTCCAGAACAGCTATAGGGATTATTATCTGGCTATTTTGTTTGATTTTATCTTGTATGATTTCTGGAACATTGCCATTAATAATTACACTCGTGTCTAGGACGAATTTATCAGTCATCTAAAATAGAATATGTCTTAAAGATTAATGTGTTTTTTTATAAAATTGAAAAATAAATAGCTGCAAATTGCCCATTTAGTTACGATTATCATTATGATTCATCGACATATAATATGGTTTGATTGTTTCCGCTAGTTTGTGAGAGAATACTTAATATCATATTAGTAATTTTTTCATCATCTGGTTGACCTCCCTCTATGTTGCCAGCAAGCAATAGGTATTGTCTTATGTTTGATTTTATAACGTCTCCTAACTCTTGATTAACAGTTGCATTTAAGGGTCTAAGAGCCCCACGAAATATTTCCGATCTTGCACGAACAACTCCGCTTATTTTGTCTCCTATGGGAGAATCCGGCCCGACGACAGTTATTGATCCCTTCGAGCCTTTGAATAGAGACGGTTCACTTACTGCCCCTTCTGGAGACATGTTAATTACAGATTCTCTGGTTATCAGTGCAGGCACAAACAAGTAGTTTTCCACCAGCTGGTCCCATTGCTTTCTATCAAGGGACTTTAATGCTACCCCGTAGTCATATTCGCCAGTCAGCAGAATTACTCCATCTATAGCAAAGAAATTATCACGTACCAGTTTAAAGATTTTTTTTACAGCATCCTCACTCGATAAATTTACAAAATGAGAATGGAACTCTTTATAGTAATTCAAATCTTTAGTATCTTTTGTCAGGATCACCAATTGTTTTATTTTATTTACAAGGGAATTTGCAATTAGTTTCGCACGTTTATGATCTTTTTCCGATGATGAATTTATTATCAAAACAACTACTTTATCCGAGATATTAATTTCGTTTTGGTGAATATGCGTTCCAATTATTGGTCTTGTGGGATAAAATACTCTGTCGTTTGGCACGATCTTTCCATTTAATAATTTGCTCATCTTTTCAGATGATAGGTTTAGCACCATTTCTGCTACTTGTTCCTGAGAAAGAAATTCATTGTCAACTATCATTTTCTTTGTATTCAGTTGTATTTTTTCAGCAATTTCCTGTGTTTTTGATAAAAGCTGTCTGAGTCTTAAAGTAAGTTTGAGCTTATCATCTTCATTTTTAATCCTTTCATTAAAGACTTCTTGTATGATTAAATTCATTTCCTTATCCACAGCAGTCTGGTCCTCCCCCAAGACATTCAAAAGCCGTTGCAATATTTTTTCTATTTCGATAGATGAAAATCCAGGGAACCCTCCGATACGTAAAAATTCTGCAGCGGCCTTTGGATATACAGTCTTGTAGATACGATCCGAATGAACCGGACCCGGATTAGTTGCTACTGATTGAATTCCATCAGGGACTAATTCCCAGGCAAAAGCTTCGGCTAACCTATTTTTAGCCCCTTGCGCACTTGTGTAGGGAGTTCTGAATCTATATGGCCGCTGCTCATACTTGTTTTCTTCTGTGAAAAAAGTAGATATAGTAATTACTTTAGAACCCTTTTCCATATTTTCAATGCATTTGAGGGTAGTCCAAAATGTACCTGTTAAATGAATCATTATACATTCTTTGAACTCGGGAAAATTAGAGTTCGTAAAAAGCTTCACCGGTCCTGAAACTCCAGCATTATTAACAAGAATGTCCACAGGTCCTGTTTCTTTTGAAATTGTACTGAACATATTCGTTATTGATGTTTCATCTGAAACATCAACACCAGCAAATATCCTGATTGTTCCTCGACTTCCAGCACTGGTGACTATGTTTTCTAATTCAGATTGCGTTTCTTCTAATGGTTCTTTTCTTCTTCCAAGTAAAATAATGCTTGCACCATTTTCAGCAAATTTCTTTGCAATAGCTCGGCCTATTCCAGTTCCACTACCCGTGACTACTACAACCTTATTGGCAAATTTAAAATCTTTATCCAACTGTGAGTCCATCCTGATTGGTATAACTTGATTGCATATTTAATGCACTATTAAATATAGCGAGCCTCGACACATTATGAATTGAAATATGAAAAAGTTTGAAAACTAATAACTATCAATGATTTTCATACAATTTATTTATCAGTGTAAAATTACAAAATGTATGAATGATGAAGCAAGCACAGCGGTAGATTCTGTTAGTATCTATGAAGGTGAGGATGAATCTGAAACTATCAAGATTTCAAGCCTGAATGAAATTTTTGCCTCACAAATGAAAAAGAGTGGGTTAAATGTCGAGACAGTGCCCTTAGGTTCGTTGAACTTGGAGCGTGAAGATTACTATAATAATGATATTGGCTCTAATCCTCGGCTTATTACTAATCGTGGCTGTATCAAGATAAAAGACAAAGAAATAACCATGATCCAAATTATTCAAAGAAACTAATCAGGATTCTCGTTTAGAATTGATTTTTCAGACTTTTATAAGAACAATAAGCTTAACGACTTAAATCATCTAAGAATGATCTTTCATTTTTGCATATGAAAAGTAAAAAGAAAGTGTTTTCTATGATAGGTAAAGTCATTCATGCTCTCCACCAATCGAAACTAAGAAAATAAACTCTCCGAGGTTTCACAGATGTGATTGCTAAAATAAATTGCTTCTTAACAGTAGTCGCCAATCTTCCAGCCAAAACTATTCCAGTAGCTGTGATATCTTGCTGATTGTCTACGACCTGCACCAGATATGGTGCATGGTCAATTCCAGGACCTTGCTCATATACAGCAAAATCACAGCCAAACTTGATACCAGGAGAGACAATATATCCTACATCTCTTAACTTTTTGAATACAAGATACTTTATATCAAAATGCACATATTGTTTTCTGCAAATTTCTTTCAACTCCTTTAAAATTAATCTCTCTCCATTGACATTTCTTAAGGTAAGTAATTTTGATTCAACCAAATAGCATCCTTCAATTAAATCGAGAATGAGAGGGGTTTCAAAATTAATTCCCTTTGGTTTGTAGATCCCAAGAGGTTTCCCATAATAACCAAGAGAAAAAATTGACCTTGAATCATCAAGATCCCATATTATAATTCTGCTCTCTACGAGCGTACCAGAAAAAGGACCCATTACATACTCAGAGCAAGTATAGTGAGAGAGTCTGACGCAGCCTGACATTTATCTGCCATTCCCTCTATTCCCTCTACTGCGTCCTTGACCAGAAGAAGATCTTTTGTATTCGGAATTTCATTCAGAGCTTTAATCACAACTTTTCTGTAAGAGTTGTCGACTTTTCTTTCGATGTTTTGTACCTCTTGTGCAAGTTCAACAGTGCTTGAAGGGTTTATACTTAGCGCCCTGGCCATTTCATTTAACTTAAAAATGGCCTCTACAACCATATTTATTAGTCCACCGATATCCTCATCAAATTTGCCTTTTTTTAACGTGGTAATTTTAATATTTGCGAGTCTAAATGCTATTCCGGTGATATATCCAGCTATATCATCAATTATGTATGCAGTTCTGAGAACATCCTCCCTATAGACCATGAGGCTTCCAGTATCTGAAATTTCTCTAGTCATCTTTCTTCTAAGGTTCTCTACTTCTTCACCAGCATTTTTCATTCTAACAAGGGATAATTCAGTCTCCTTGCTGGTTCCCTTTATTATGGAATCAGTAAGTGATGATAGATCTCTTGCTGCATTAAGAATATGAGTAATTTCATCGTGTAAAACGGCCAAGGCCTTTCTTTTAGCCTGTACTTCTAATTCTCCGTTATACATATACAGATTAAAAACGTTCAGACATTTTTAATCCTTTTCAAATTGTTTTTCCGTTAAAAATTAGAGATAATGAAAATTTCATTGACAAAAATGGCCTTGATCTAGTACACTCAGAAATATATTTTTAGGAGGATATTAACTTGTCCTATTCGCCCACATCACTATGGTGAATGTACTTACTGCAGATCCAATCATCCCTGCTATCAGTGCACCTATTACTGCCTGATTGACAAATTTTGGCATTGATGTGGCAAACCATTCTGCAATTCCAGGTAATAAAAGATAACCTGCAAAGCCAATTCCAAATCCGATTAACCAGAATATGAAAACTGCAAATCCCCTAGACAATTCTCTTGATCTCCAAACAGTTTATTTTTATTATCATGATACTTCGGAAATTCATGACAATTTTTGCAAAAAATGTATTAAATTGTGAATGTCAAAAAATGTGCATTTTATGCATCACTCATTTACTGTATACATTAGAATATCTTAAAAACTTGAGAAGATGATGAAAATAGACAAATCAAAAAATAGGTTATCAGGGAAATTCAAACTTATTTAACCGGATATTTTAGATACTAGAGTAATTGAGACTAATATTGTTAGGATTTGGGGTGGTTGGCCAGAGCTTTGTTAAATTGTTATTATCGCACTCGACCGATCTATATAATGAGTATGGTATAAAGCCCAAAGTAGTTGCATGTGCTGATAATGGAGGAATAGTAACTTGCAATCAAGGTTTGGATCTGGACAGATTGCTAAGTATCAAAAAGAAAAAGAAATCGGTTGTGCAGTATGGATCCGATACAGGTACATCTGGAATATTAGATGTTATTGAAAATATGGATGCAGAAGTAGTTATTGAACTGACTCCAACCAACATCACAGATGGTGAGCCAGGAAAATCCCACATCATCACAGCCATGAAGTCAGGTAAGAACGTAATAACAGTAAACAAGGGACCTCTTGCATTGGAATTTCCTTCGTTGATGGAATTGGCAGAATACAATAGAATTGAATTTAAATTTAGTGGGACTGTTGGAGGGGGGACGCCAATACTAGAATTTGCCAAGAGATGTTTGAAAGGAGACAGAATCCTAAATTTCGAAGGCATCCTTAATGGAACAACAAATTATATCCTGAGCAAAATGTATGAGGGGTTGAATTATTCCCAAGCCCTCAAAGACGCCTCGGAAAAAGGGTATGCGGAAAAAGATCCAACACTAGATATTGATGGTTATGATGCAGTCGCAAAATTAGTAATTGCATCAAACTTGGTAATGAACATGAAATCAACAATGAGTGATGTTCAGAGAACGGGAATTAGAGATGTACAAGCCACCCAGGTTGTCAATGAACGAAAAAAGGGAAATGCCATAAAGTTAATTGCATGTTGTGATGGAAAAAAACTAGTCGTTGCACCAAAGCCAGTCTCTAAAAAGGATCCAATTTGTGTAGATGGTACTCTCAATGCGGTTACATTTACATGTCAACATTCAGGGCAACAAACAATTATTGGCAAAGGAGCCGGCGGAATGGAAACTGCGAGTTCAATCTTGCGGGATTTAATAGATATTAGAAACATTATTAGATCGTAAATTTGAAACGCTTTTTCAAAACTTCATAGATATTGAATCAAGAGAAAACTTAAACCAGGAACAATCGATGTGCAGAATTTATTCTGTTGTTCCTACTAGTTGAGAATATATACTATGTCAAAAATATCCTTCATTTCTATTGATTTTCAGTCTGATGTATCATTGCCGCAACTGGTGGTATGATAAGACATCCGGATATAAAATTTCCCTACAAGGATCGTAACTTTCCCAGGACTAAATTTATCATCAAAAGCTCATTTGTCAAAAACCTTCTTTTTTGTAAAAGCCCTGTATTTCACTACTTGTCTATAACTTAAAGAATATTTCTTGTGCAATTTTTCAATGTTCCACTCTTTAAGGTCCCTGATAAACTCTCTTTGCTTCACACTAAAATAGGATGCCATACTTTATCCTATAGACTAGAAACAAGTACCTTATTACACTTATCTGAAATCATATGAATTTACGATCCAGAATAATCGCATAATATACATCCTACATAAATCCATACTTTTTCATATGATACGATAATTAAGCATAATGCGGAATCGCCAGGTAACACGTCCGTGCTTATCTTCACTCAATTCTATATGTTGTCTTGCTCCATTATATATCCGAATTCTAAATCACTCCTGGTCTTCATTTTCGATTGGATACAACGATGGTTCCAAATGCGGTTTGGATCGTCTAATGATAAGTTAATTAATAATCATCAATATAATATCATATGAGTAAAGATAGTGATCCCTTAAGCAGACTTATTAGAGAGAATATTGAAATGGCTTCTAATCAAATCAAACATAATGTAGAAATGGCTTCTAATCAAATCAAACATAATGTAGAAATGGCTTCTAATCAAATCAAACATAATGTAGAAATGGGAATAGCAATGACAAATTCCTTCATTAAGATGAGTGGGGCACTTAGCAAAGAAACAACCCTTGCCTTTGAAAATGCGAGAATAGAAATGATGACTTCTGCAGAGAGAATGAGGAATGAAATGGTAGGTTCTGCAGAGAAAATGAGGAAAGAAATGGTAGGTTCTGCAGAGAAAATGAAAGATAGTTTTCGGCCAACCAGAAGTAGTAAAACTTAATGGTCGAATCAAATATACTGTTCGTTTGTGTATTCTGCCATCATGTCAAATGATGACATTCGTAATAGTGTAACCCTCACACACTCTGCAAATTCATCTAAATTCATGGGATTTGAACATTACAGCTGTTCGAAAAACTATAAGAATAATACAAAGGACGTTATGGGATGTGTTAACATAACAATCACGTCCACGATTGAATACTAGAATTTGAATAAAAATTAAATTATATAAGATTCATTAATCAGTAATATTGACTCAGGTTATAACTAGGAACGTAAAAAAATTGCGTTCGGATTTTCTGAATGTAAGAAATACTACTTCACTTATCTTTGAACCAATTTCAATAGAAGATGCGGTAATGCAGTCTGATCCATTTGGCAGTACGCCAAATTGGCATATTGCTCATGTGACTTGGTTTTTTCAAAAAATTCTTGAAAAATACAAACAAGGCGTAGGTGATAATTCAATTAACACAGATTATCTCAATTCATATTATCAACGTTATAGGAAGATCTTGCCAAAATCGGACAGGGGAAAATTTCCTAGACCTAAGGTTTCTGAGACATTGAAATATCGATCATTAATTGAAGACATGTTTTTAAAATTTTTGGACTACATTGAAAAGAACAACTCCTTAGTACATAATATAGCATATGATATAGAATTAGCAAATCAGCATGAAATGCAGCATCAAGAGCTGCTAATTTACGATCTTCAGCATTATTTCCAGAGATTTGAAGAACCTAAGGATAATTATGAACCAAAAATCACGAAAAAAACCAAATCCATGATTGATGGTGCTGATATCGAACAAGACATGGTAAGGATATCTGGCGGAATATATGAGCTTGGATTTTCTAGAGATGACTTTTGTTATGACAATGAGATTCCGGAACATAAAACCTATCTAAATCCATATCAAATTGACAGATACCCAGTCACAAATAGGGAATTTATCGACTTTATAGATTCGGGAGGATATCAAGATTATAGATTTTGGTTATCGGACGGATGGGATCTGGTCAATGAAAAAGAGTGGAAAGCGCCACTTTACTGGCAAAAAATCGATGGAGATTGGTACAAGAAAGATTTTGGAGGGCTAAATAAACTTCCACCAAATGAACCAGTAACTAATGTAAGTTATTACGAGGCAGACGCATATTCAAAATGGGTAGGAAAAAGATTACCAACTGAGGCAGAATGGGAAAAAGCTGCGAGTTGGAATGAAGATTTGAAGAGAAAGACGATGTATCCATGGGGAGATGATTTACCATTGGACCTTAATGCAAATTTGTTAGAATCATGGAAATGGGCCCCAGCCCCAATTGGGTCATATCCACAAGGAAGAAGTCATTATGGTTGTCACCAGATGATTGGAGATGTGTGGGAATGGACATCCTCTGAATATGTTCTGTATCCTGGATTCAGTTCTAAATTTTCAGAGTATACGGACAAGTGGGCGATAAATCAGAAGGTATTGCGCGGAGGATCATTTGCCACTCCTAGGTTGCAAATAAGAAACAGTTATAGAAATTATTTCAAACCGCACGAAAGAATTCCTTTTTCAGGATTTCGTTGTGTCAGAGACCTTCTTTAACAAGACTAGAGAATATTGTTTCTTTGGATCAGTAAAATCCTTTGTCACTTCAAGACCAGCATTCTTCACCACTTCTTTGAGTCTATTTTGTGAGTATTTGTAAGAATTTTCTGTGTGAATAGTTTCACCCTTTTTGAAATAAAATATTTTTCGAATTGCTTTAATTCTTACTTGTTGATCCATCTTTGACTCCAAATGCATTTCTATTCTATGTTTCTGAATATTATAAAATGACTTGTGTTCAAAGGTTGATAGTTTAAATTTTCCGCCAAGTTCTCTATTAATTCTGGACAAAATATTCAAATTAAATTTCTCAGTTACGCCCTTCCTGTCATTATATGCTTTGTCCAAGATTGTTTTATCTTTTTCTAGGTCTATCCCTATCAAAAGTGCATCTTTCTTTCGTAGGTACCTCCTTAAAGAATAAAGAAAATCCACTGATTCTTTAGGATCAAAATTTCCAATGCTGGAGCCCAAAAATATTATTAATTTTCGTTTGGGAATGTTATCATTCATTTTTATAAATTCATTTATTTTGATTAAACCTGATATATAGTCTGAACAAATTCCAAAAACTTGTAAATTCACATATTCTCTCGATAAATCTCTAATTGAATTTTTTAGCATTTTCAATGAAACATCTATTGGAAAATAACAAACTTTGTTCAAGTTTGAAACAAATGGTCTTAATAAAATTCTAGTTTTCAAGGAGTTTCCATTGCCCAATTCAATAATACTTACTTGGTTTTTTTCAAGCACGTTCATGATTTCATAAACACATTTTTTCAAAATTAGTGATTCAATACGATTTAGATAATATTCAGGTTGTTCGCATATTTCTTCAAATAATCTAGACCCATTTTTGTCATAAAAAAACTTAGGTGAAATATGCTTTTGTTTATCATTTAGGCCTTTTTCAACCTCCGTTGCAAATTGATTATTTACTATAAATTTTTCATTGTTATGTATTAGCAACCTGTTTATAGGTTCCTCCTTAAAATATATGAAACTTGTATTTTGGGTCCATATAATTCAATAATCAATTTTTAGACAAATTTTTTAGAAATTGCAGACCGAGTTTTATGTCATATTTATAATCAGTATTCTGAACAGTAGGTTCGAACGTAAGAAATTTTGAATATTTTATCTTCTTGAGTGCTTCTATAATGCTCTCAAAGTCTATGTGAGCAAAACCTGGCATTTTCCTATTGTTATCAGATATATGAACAAGTTTTAATAATGTATTAGAATTTATCACGGCATCATAAATTGAATCCTCCTCTATGTTCATATGGAAAGTATCTAGCAAGATTCCTACATTTTCTTCGTCCACAAGATCAACAATGTATTTTGCATCTTTATAGTCAGTACAAATAGGGGTGCTGTAGCGATTCAATGGTTCAATAAGCAGGTCTACTTCGTAATTGCTAGCGTACTTTGCTAGTTCACGTAACGGTTCTATTAGTAAAGAAACAAATTTTCTTTTCTCATCTCGTAATAAATTTTTGTGATTGGCATCTGAAATTGGGGGTAAATCGCTGAACAAACATATATTAAATGTATTCCCACCTAGAGTATGGCAAAGCAAAATGCACTTTTTTACATAGTTCTTAACAGCTATTAATGAATCATTATTAGTTGTAATTAGGTTGCGTGACTTGTATTCACTACTGTGAAAACTCCACATACCAGTTACTCCAGAAACATCCATTGAGAAGGAATCAAGTAGATTTGATAACTTCTTTGCATCAATGAAATCTGGTTCTCCATAAACTTCCACAGTGTCGAATCCTTGCTCTTTCAAATTTTCAAGAGTTTTTTGTATTGGTTCTAAATTTTTAAAGGATGATAATGTTATCGAGTACTTCCAGGACATGTCCATCGTATTTTGTGTTATAACAGGTTCTTAAGATATTTGCCGATGGTAACTATACTCAAATCATCGCTCTCATTTGTTACACTAATATCTTTCTTATTTGACGCGTAAACTGGCTTAGTTTCCCCTTCTGATGGTAATCTGCCATGTGAGCCTTTAACTAATTTACCATCCAATGGTATAGACCTTGTACTAGGGTCAAAGAATAATTCAACAGGATCATAACCAGGCTTTCTATGAATGTCAACTTTCTTCGCAAAGCTTGGAGACTTGGACGGATCAAACCACCAATAATAACTAAACCATTTGTCCGTATTTGATACTGCTATGAGATCGCCACTCCTCGGATGGTTTATTCTAAGGTGTTGCTTCGATTCCTTATCTAGTATCATGTCTACCCCTTTTATACCTTCTAAAATTTTTTTCACTGAATTTGCATAATTCTCTTTAACATAAATATGTGCTACCTGATGGTCTACCATTGCAAAAGCCTTGCTATACTCAAGGTCTAAATACTCTACTTCTTCTATCTCTCTGACAGAAATAAGTTCATTTTCTCTAAATATAGTATTTAATGAAATATCAGAATTAACATCTGTGAATCCATATTCTGAAAAAATGATAAATTGTGTATCTTCTATTATACCAATATTAGTTGCCTTCTTAACTAATCTACCCACCAAATCGTCAATAAACTTTAGATCATCTTTTATATTGTTATAGGATGTTCCGTTTCTTTGGAAAGCATAATCCAAGTGCGGGAAATACGTAAATAAGAAATTAGGCATTTCATTTTCTAATACAAATTCTGTTGCCAATTCTATCCACTCGCTTGATTTTTTAGAGGCTAAGGGACCCCAGTACCATGACAAGTCAAATTTTCCTATTTTTTGGAATAGTTTTTCGTACAATCCTGGTGGTTTGCTATAACACCACATTATTATTCTGTCATCCATATGCAATGGACGCGGGGTTAATACAATATCAGCATTAGAGTACATCGTATTTTGCCAAAACAAAACGGCTGTTTTCGAACCGGTACCTCGTAACTTAACAGTATCCCAAATTCTATCGGCCTGAACCAAGTTACTTGATTGTTCCCAAAAAGAAACGGCATAGTCTTGTCTATTGTACAATCCATTTGAAATGATTCCATGTATTTCGGGATATGAGCCGGATAATAAACTACTCTGTACGGTACATGTTACTGCAGGAAATACTGTTTCAATATTTCTTGTTTCCCCCGTTTGTGTAATATTGAATATGTTCGGAGTTAGGTTTTCAGAAATATGCTTTCTTTCTAAACCCACAATATCGATAACTATTATATGTTTAGCCATTAGTGTATTGGAATTTATAGAGAATTTAACTCTAATTATTTTTTTCTCAGGTCATGTACATTTTTCTTGCCAATATGAGCAACGGGGCCAATAATACCAGAACAACCAAACCTATCTCTATTCCTCTTATTCCGCTCAAAAATGTCGAGTCAAGGACTATAATTGACAAAATCATATTTTGTACTATCCGTTGTATACCCGGCGAATCTTGCTTGCGAATTTTGTGGAACGTTATAGCCATAATATATGAAAAAAGTGCCAGGATAATTAGAGACTCATATTTGAAGAATCCGATGAGTGAAAAAAAGGCGATTAAGGAGATTATAGCAGCAATTATGACGGGAATTAAAAATAATTTTATATTTTTTGGAAAGCCGTGAACTTCATATCTACTTATAAATCCTATCAAGCACACGTAAACAAATGTTATAGTCAATACAAATGTTAGAATAATGAGTTGAGGAAAGCTACCAATATGACTAAAATCTACACTTGCACCCAGCATTACATTAATCACTCTTGCAGCTGCAATAGTGAACGGACCTGCCAGTGTTTTCTTTAGAAATTTATCGTATCCAAAAATAAGGACAAATAAAAAAGATGACGTAACGAGTGTTGGAATACTAACAATTAATGACAAACCTAGAGCCAAAACTGAAAATGCCGTAACAAGGCCAATAGCTGCTCTTCTTGATACTTTACCTGATGCAAGGGGTCTGTCGGGCCTTTCTTTCTTATCAATATTATAATCAAAGAGATCATTTAGTATGAGTCCCACACAATAAAGCAGAATAGAAATAGTTACTAACAAGAGTACCTGAACATAGGATGTCAATGTCAGTGATGAAGCTATAACAAAACCAACCAGAATGTTCGAAGGAAGAGTAAATAGATTTGGAAGTCTGACTAGAATCAGGTAATCTTTGAAATTGGGTCTTTGCATAAATGTCACTGGTAATAAAAGGAATGAATAAATAAATTAAAAATGATGGGATTATTCGACAATGTAAGTCATTTCTTAGCTAAAGATAGTCAAGTGATTTAATAAATTCCATAGCTTGCTTTGCAGCATACGTTGGATATTCCTGATATGGATACAGTTCTATTGTAATGAATCCCTCATAACCAATATCTTTCAACGATTTAAGGACAGAGTCAATATCTATTGCTCCATCACCAAGCATAAGGTGCTGATGGGTCCTGTCTGCGGCTATATCTTCTAAATGGACATGGCGAACATAGTCAGATAATCTGTATAAAACTTGGGATGGATCTTCGCCCACACAGAAAAAATGTCCAACATCAAAATTTAATCCAATGTACTTTGAATCAAAGTTCTTAATAAACCTCATAAATTGTTGGGAATTCTCAATTAATAGTCTTGGTTCTGGCTCTACAAGTACAGTAACATTTTCATTTTCTGCTGTATCTAATATCTCATGTATGCCATTTTCAAAGATTTTCAATAGTTCATTTTCGCTCAATCTTTGATTGATAATTGGACCTCCTGGTTCTGTGGAAATGTTACTGACATCAAGTTTCCTAGCTAATTTAATGCAATCTAAAGTATGTCCAATCCGCATTTTACGGAGTTCAGGGTCACTTTCAATCCATGAGGGATGATGTGTATCGCCTATTGCAAAAAGGGTAAACGCATTTAAATTGGAAATACTTATTCCTAATTTTGATAGTAATTGCTTAATTTCATTAATGTCAGAATTAGTAAGTGTTTTGGGATACGCGTGTGGGATATCACAAAGTATCTCGACTCCTTCATAGCCAATTTCAGATAGTGTATATATTGTATCTTTTAAGGAAAATTTTTTGAATGCGTTTGTACTGAATGCAAATTGCATGTCTGTCTATCATGGTTTCCAGAGGAATTTGGGAGATTGTTTAAAAAATTCATATGCGTTGTAAAATGTTACTTTTTCTATCTCATTCTTGCTGAAGCCCCTTTTTTTCATCTCTCTTGCTACTAAAGGCACACTTAAGGGGTCAGATATTCCCCAATCAGCTGAGCTATTTATCATGATTTTATCTACACCGTTCTTTTCAATTATATCGATTGCTCTTGTTGGAGAAAGTTTCGTTATAGGATAAACAGTTAAACCGGCCCAGCATCCAAGCTCCAATGTTTTTTCTATTGTTTCTTCCGTATTATGATCAATAAGGATTTTATTTGATAAACCTAACAGGTTCTTGTTTTTAAGAACAGATTTCGTGCGTTCAATCCCATCCTTTTTATTGACATGTGGAAGGTGGATCATTGTAAGCATCTCCTTGTCCAGTGCAAAATTCAGTTGCAACTGGAATAATTCGTCTTCTAAATCATTAATCAAATTGTAGCCAATTTCGCCGATTGCCACAACCCTCTCCCTATCCAAATATTTTGACATAGCTTCAAGTGCATCTAGAGCCAGTGGTCTTATAGTGGATTCCTTCGGATTCACCGATAAACAAACATAATGTTCAATCGCAAAATCCTTCGACCTTCCCGTTTCAAAGGATATCATGTGTTCCCAATAATCTTCAAAAGTACCTACGGAAGTTCTTGGACTACCCAACCAAAAAGATGGTTGAACAATAACCTCTATACCGGCTTTAGACATTAATTCGTAATCGTCAGTAGTCCTAGAATACATGTGTATGTGTGGATCAAAAAAACGTCCCAAAATTATTCATTCATATTGAAACACGTCCTTTTTTATATGTGTCTTGTGTATTAGCACACGTAAAAGAGCAGCTGAAATTCCGACTTCAAATAAGTTTTGTCTTTATTTGCGTAATTTAGATTAAATTACCATTATTCAAATTATTTAGCTATCGTTGAGTATTGAGGATAAAAACTATAATCTTTCTGTTGAATTAGATAAAATACATCTTCGTAACCCAACCATGTTGGCTTCAGGTATTCTCGGCATATCCCAAAGTATCTTTGAACGATTATATAATGAAAATATTGGTGCAGTCGTGACTAAATCAATTAGTGTTGATCCGATGAAGGGATATCCAAATCCAACAGTAATTCCCCTAGGTTGCGGAAGTTATCTTAATGCCGTAGGTCTATCAAATCCTGGTTTACATGCTTTTTCAAAGGAATTATCTCAAAATAAAAATATTCCAATTATCATTAGCCTTGTTGGTTCCTCTCAGAAGGAATTTTCAAAGATGGTCAGAGTGTTTGATTCCCTGAATATTCTTGGATATGAGATCAATCTATCTTGTCCTCATGTCTCTAAAATGGGTATGGAAGTTGGTGACGATCCAGAAGCGGTGAGCAAAATTGTTAGTACAGTTAGGATGAATACCAACAAACCAATCTCCGTCAAAGTAGGGGTTGGCTCTGTTGATGTTGTTGAGCTTGCAAGGATAGCAATAGATGCAGGTGCTAATATGATTACTGCCATAAACACCTTGAGGGCCATGAGTATTGATGTTGAAACAATGATGCCAATCCTAAGTAATCGCATTGGAGGACTATCCGGCAGTGCAATAAAACCAATAGGAATAAGATGCGTTTACGAAATTTCAAAAAAACTCCAGGTGCCTGTAATAGGATGCGGCGGTGTCTCGTCATGGCAGGACGTGATAGAATACATGATCGCAGGTGCATCTGCCGTTCAAATTGGTAGCGTATTAGGGAGTGGTGGTCCTAGAATCTTCAATAAGATCACCCAAGATTTAAAAAAATACGTTGAGAAGAAAAGAATTGTGAATATTAGTGAGATAATTGGAATTGCCCACAGATATTGATAAGAGAAGAATAGTTCAGATTGAGGAAATTATTTCTGAAACACCGACTGTTAAGACATTGGTTTTCAAAGATAGATTAAGCTATTTCGCGAAGCCAGGCCAATTTTTGATGATATGGATTCCGCGAATTGAAGAAATACCTATGAGCGTAATGATAAATTCCAAAGAAGGTTATGCGGCAGTTACGATTAGGAAATTTGGAGTTGGTTCTACCGGTCTATTTGGTAGAAAAAAGGGAGATCTTATTGGTTTACGCGGGCCATATGGTAACAGATTCATACTAAGAAAAAAATATAGAAAAATATTGATAATCGGAGGCGGAACAGGTCTAGTTCCATTATTGAGGTTGGTGTCTTTTGCTAGCAAGGAGAAAGTTAGAAGTACTATAGTCATGGGCGCAAAAACAAAAGCTGAAGTTTTCTTTGAGAAAATAATTAAAAATATAATTCGAGGCAATAATTGTTCACTGCTCGTTTGTACTGATGATGGGAGTTATGGAATTAAAGGAACTACCGTCACCCTAATGAGTAAACTAGTAAGGGATGAAAGCTTTGATTGCGTATTTACATGCGGTCCTGAATTAATGATGAAAGCAGTTCTTGATGTATCAAATCAAAATTCAATACCGGTTCAGGCAAGTCTTGAACGATACATGAAATGTGGGATAGGTATTTGCGGTAGTTGTTGCCTGGACAGTTCGCTTGTTTGTCAGGACGGGACTGTATTTGATGGAAGGCAACTCTCAAAGATGCTTGACTTTGGTTTCTCTTATAGGGATAAGGATGGACAAATAATTAACTATCAATGACTGAAGTTCACAATTTTAAATAAAGAAAAATTGCTAATACTATGACAAAGTGAGAATATCGCTAGTCTTTGTCAATATTTATCAATCTATGAAATAGTCATACTTATCTAGTTAGTTTTTATCTATATGTTTAACTAGATTCATGTTCTAAAATGAAGAATCGCTCAGAGATTGAAATAATGGCGGCCATCCTTAATGCAGCGGTTTCAAATTGGGAATACAAAACTACAATTATGATTAACGCTGGTGTATCACATTCTCAATTAACGCGCTACTTGATGACTGCTGTTGATAGGAAATTGATGGAATACTCTGAGGTTACAGGTTTATACAGAACTGCTGAAGCAGGATTAATTTTCATAAAAAAACATGAAGAGATGTGTCGAATATTTCCAGCAATATCTGATTTGCCTGAAGTATCACACAACAATTATGTAGTAAAAGAATCACTGAATGAGTAAACTAATATGTTTGTAATAATATGTTCAAAAAATTCATTTATTAGTTTTACATTTTGACAAAACCTTTTCTACAATGGTTGAGACTACTTCAATTCAGAATTGGTGTTTTTTTAATGTTTTCTAAAAATTAGTAATCAAATAAGCTATTTTAATTTCTCAAGTTGCTGTACCAGGTGATTTTCATTTTGTATATTATTTTAATATTGAACTAACTTTGAATCTATGTAGTCTGCAAATTCAGAATGTCCAAACAGAGAATGAAATTCCATGTTGTTTTGTTCAAGCAAGTTTTCTTTTATCTCTCTGTCTATCACACTTATGATGTTGATGTTGTTAATTCCTTGATTTCGTAATGCAGATACCGCATCCATCACACTTTTTCCAGTCGTGATTACATCGTCAACTACTGCTACCGGAGTTCGGACAATCCCTTCCACCATTTTTTTAAGACCATATGCTTTTGCACTCTTTCTAACAAAAAAACCAGATACTCTGCTTGTTGGTTGTAATTGAAAGCTAGAGTAAACTATGGCTGTGGCAATTGTAATTGCTCCTGATTCTAATCCTCCTACTGACCTTGTTTTGGGCTCAATTTTTAGTATTTCTGCTAGCATTAAATCACCGATGAGAGCGGCGCCTTCAGGTTCACTTACAATTGATTTAATATCATAATAGAATTTACTTTTTCTGTTGCTAGATAATGTTACGTCCTTGATTACAATTCCTGTTTCCTTTATGATATCCTTAAGTCGCTTGCGTTTTTCATCAATGGTGAGATTCAAAGTTAGATTGCCTCCACATCTTGTATATCTTAATTAATAAAAAGCTAACCGAATCTCTAACTTAAGATCTATTCATTCAATACATCTCTAGAATTCTGATTAGAATAAAATTTCACCTGATATTTTTTCATCCTAAATTCTATTTTGCCAGGCTCATCAAAATTATATATTCAAGATAACAAATAATTCAACTGACTAATGACCAAAAATATCCAGACAGCACTGAATGATTGGCACATCAATGTTGTCAGCGAGATGAAGATAAACGATCCTTCAAAATTAGCAGAGTACGCACTACACATTTCACGCATTGTAGCGTACGATCATTTGGTTATAAAGGACGAATTATCGAAAATTGACGAAATTGGAAAGAAGATTGTTAGATCGATGAAAAATTCATCCGAAATTAGGCCTACTCAGCTAATCGAAAAAATAAATCATCAATTGTATAAAATTGAAAATTTTAAGGGAAATAGAGACGATTATTACAACCCGTCAAATAGTTTGCTCAATATAGTAATAAAAAGAAAAACAGGAAATCCCATAACCTTATCAATATTATATATTCAATTGGCGCATTCAGTAAACTTCAGACTTTATCCAGTGAATTTTCCCTCCCACTTTATGGTAAAACATGTTTTAGATGATGAAGAAAATGAGATAATAATTGATCCATTCAATGAAGGAAGAATAATGGACGATTATTCCCTAAAAGAATTGCTAGATCATTTTTATCCCAAAATGAACATTGCTTTGACCAGAAAACTGGTTGATAAGGCATCAAATCATGATGTTATCATACGAATGTTGAACAATCTAAAAACGAGTTTTTTTGAATGTCAGGATTTGGATAATGCTGAGCTGGTGAACGAAATGATCTTGGACATCAATAAAGATGATCAACACTGCCTTAGAGATAAAGGGATGATATTTCTACATAAAAAAAGATATGAACAAGCGTTAGAATTTTTTAATTTATATCTAGAAAGATTCCCTGAAGCCAATGATGTTGATAACATTTTGGAATTAATAAGAAAGATCAAAACCAGCGATTTGTGATACTTCGTTAAAATTCAAATGAATTATCAAAAGTGATATATTTCTGAAGTAGTGATTGTTTGAATTGCAGTGTCAGATAATTCAAAATCATTAGATAGGACCTTCGTTGAAGGAGCAAGAAAAATTGTAGTATGTAAAGCTGATATTGACTTGAGTAAAAATAATGACAACACGATATTCATACTTTATGTTGAAGAATCACTGGGTTCTGCCGGAGGAAGAATAGGAGGAGCGGGATTTAGAAGGATAAGTAGAATTGTTTGTTATAAGACAATAAGTGGTATTGAGAAGAAGATATTCGAAACTCAAGATGATGACGTTATTTCAAATTTTGAAATACCGTTGAGTGCAGTTGCTATGGACATTGAATTATCAAACGGAATTCCAAAGGTGGTTCAAGGTATTGTTGATGAAGATCTAGTAAACTCTTACCTAAAACTGATACCCTAAATGGTAAGCTCTATCATTATTTTTTGTTTGTCATGAAACACAATCCATAAGTTTAAAATATCTAAAACTTGTCATTGCTCCAATTATCTCCAATTCAATCAGTATTTCATATAGGAAGATATGATTTGTTTACCTTTGACTCTGTTTTAGATCTTTATGAATTATTCATAATATAAATTGGGATTGCAATAAATAAATTGAAACTTGATTATTCACAACAAGTCTATAGCGGTATTTGATTCTGGATTAGGATCACTCTCTGTTATTAGAGGTATACGGAGTCACATTTCAAAAGAAAATATTATTTATTTTGCAGACAAAAAAAATTTTCCTTATGGTCAAAAATCAATTGGCGAGCTAGAAGAAATAATGGCAAATACGATCACTATTCTATCAAGTTTTTCTCCAAAAATGATTGTTGTTGCCTCTATTACTCCCTCAATTCAAATTTTGAGCAAGATAAAATCCATGAGTACTATCCCAATCTTGGGTCTATCTATCCCCCTAAAAGAAGCCTCAAAAATTACGAAAAAGAAACATATCGGAATTCTGGGGACTAAAACGACCATAAAAAGCAGGCATCTTGACGTACGGATTAAAGCAGAAGTACCCCAAGATATATTTGTAACTAGAATTGATGCATCCCAGATAATAGATATTATAGAAAGGGGTATTTTTCTTAAAAATGATGAACTTACGTTTAATACCATATCTAGGACCCTAGAAAGCTTGCAAGAAACAAATGTTGATGTTTTGGTGTTATCAAGCTCTCATTTGTCGTTTATTAGATCCCATCTGATTTCGATGTTTCCTTCAATAAGAATAGTTGATCCAACCCTTAATGCCGTAAAAGAAATTAAGCAATATTTGAAAGCTAATAATATTTTAAGAAAAAGTGGACAGGGCAGAATAAGAATTATTGTAAATGGAGATAAGAACGAGTTCCAAAGCATAATCAAGACTATGGGATTGTCTGGACCAGTTGAAAGTTTTGAATAATAATTGCTGCGATAGAAAATAATAATTAAAAATTTTTATTCCAGGTTCAAACATCGATTATGTTAAATATACATTAGTGTCCTCTTTAGAAGATGAAAGGCCGACCAAACTGGGATACATATTTTATGCTTCAAGCTGAAATTGCAAAATTGCGATCAAATTGTTTGAGTCGTCAAGTTGGTTGTGTGATCGTGAAAGACCATAGACAGATAGCTACAGGATATAACGGTACTCCTTCGGGAATTAAGAACTGCTTTGAAGGAGGTTGTCCTCGATGCCTTGATAAACAAAATAACAAGATAGAGCCGGGGGAAAATCTAGAGCGATGTTTTTGCACCCACGCGGAAGCAAACGCAATAATGCAATGTGCCATCTTTAGAACCGGAAGCACTAAAGGATCTACGTTATATTCAACATTCGCACCGTGTCTGGAATGCAGCAAAATGGCTATCAGTGTTGGAATTAGTAAGATAGTTATTCTCGATTCTTACCCGGAGGATGGAATTGAAATATTAAATCAGGCAAGCATTGAGATTTCAAAATTGGAAAAACAAGAAGTATTATCATGGATTTCAAACTTGAATTTTATAAACAAGTAAATATCCTGAAATTTAGATTGAACGGATATCCACTTTACTAGAAATCTCATTTTTCCAAATTTGAGATAAAATCACATCAATAATTTAATTGAGCTCCACAAAGTAGAGATTTCAACTCCTGAATACAACTCGTTCAGTAACTCATTTATAAAATAAATGCATACAAATAGGTGAGAAATTGAGATCATACAAATTCTTCAAATCAATATTGACTTTGTTCATGGCTATCCTGCTGAGTGCAATGATCACATATAGTGTCATTCCTCAACAAACTTCATTTGCGCCTCCTCCAGATAATATGATGATGGCGGACCCAACTCTCCGCCCAGAAAATGTTACTGCTTCGGTTGGAGATCTTATTCTAGTAACCTTTAGTTCAGGTACTGGAATGAGAATTCCTGAACCAAATAAACCAATAATGGAAGTTTCATGGGTAGGGGGAGGCAACTACAGAGGAACTACAGATGTTTCAGATTTTGGAACTGTTCTGATAGAATCTGGAGCTCATGGCATATCTAGAATTCATGGACAGGGAATGATAATGGATCCAAAAGGTGAAGTAGCTACTTATTTAATTCAGGGTCTAGGTAGAATGGGAGCCGATGGATATTTTCGAAATCACGGTATAGTATTATTTAATGCTTCATCTGGAGGGGTATTTGACCAACTTTCTACGACTGTTGGCCTATTTGCTAATGAGGTAAATCAAAAAGGTAACGCAGTAACCAAGATTTGGGAACTAAAGTGAAATGTAAAAGTAGTTCCCATTGATCAATATTGATAATCAAAAACATATTCCAGCTAATAAAACACGACTTACTAGTAAGTCAAGATTTTTAGGTTAGATAGGAGTCATTGATAAGGTAATGGTAAAAGCTAGGTGAGATGCCATCGACATCTACCATGTATAGACTCCTTCGACCTCAAGAAATTCTTGGACCAGTTATTCATTTTGTAGTCCATACAACTCCATTATAGAAAGATATATTAGATTGCTAACAGCGGTTAAATTCATGCCTAATTTAAGTAGAGATGTGTATGTGTGTTTTTCTAAAAAAGAGATACTCCTCCTAGAAGAATTTGCAAAAAAGAAAGGAGTGTTGAATATTAGTCAGGTTTTGGAATCACTGCTAAAAGACAGAAAAAATGAAAATTAACTTTTATTAGTTGATCAAAAAATAATTTTTAAAAAATAGTTTAGGCTTTTTCCTTTGTTTTTGTACCTATATCTATAATTTCATCAACGTCCGAAATGAAAATCTTTCCTTCCCCTGCAAGACCGGTACTTGTACTTGCAAGTATCTTGTTTACGACTTGTTCAACAAGAGAATCTTCCACTACGGTAAAGACTGTTAGGTTTGCATTAAATTCAGGAGTATAGAGAGAAGTTCCTCTACCAGATTGCACTGCTGCAGGAGGGTTTTCACCCCTTCCTCTTGAATCATAATAGGTTAAACCACCAATTTTCAATTCTTTCAATGCAGAAAAAGCATCTGTCATTTTTGACATTGGAATAATCGCCTCTATTCTTTTCATAGCTATTAATGTATCTTACTACTTTTATTAAAATTTTCTTATCCGTAAATGAATTTTAGCCAACTTCAGATAGAAAGATATGCAATTTCATAAACAAAAGTACGACAAAATTAGAGAAGTCGTACTATCAATAGTGAACTAACGGGTTTTTTCTATTTGTAAATACTCCGACAACTATCGCGGCTAATCCAATACATATGATCAAGATATATGCAGGGATAAAAACAGCTGCTACCTTATTAACAATCCCAAAAAGCACCATCATGATGCCAAAGACTGTTAGAGATATCCCTGATATTATTTCTCCATTTAAACCATTTCCGACCATGTTTATTATCACTGATACGTATCAATAAAAATCATTTTATTGATTGGAAATAACTATTCCGATCTCATTCTCTCTGACCGTTTTTTCCATGCAAACAACATGAAAATAAAAGGAATAGTCATTACTGTTGTTGCGATTAGTACTGGTTGCACTATCGCCATATCTACCGGTATTCCAATAGCCATAAAGTATGGGAATGGATAAAGTCCTGATACAAAAAACCACAAAGCAATAATCAATGCTACATACGGTAAATTCCTTTTGAAAAATGACGTTGTTTCTACCTTCCTTGAAGTACATTTTGTACATCTCGTTCCCTGTCTGTTTATGCATGATGAGCAAACAATTTTAGAACATATAACGCAGGACCTGCTACCGAATCTGGTGCCGCATATTTCGCAATTGGTCAAGTAGCAAAATAATAGATTACAATAAGTAATAATGTTTTAGATGTTACCAACTCCGTTATTGGCAAACTTTAGTGCAAAATATTGTAAAAATCGAAAATTGTGTTGTAGCCTTTCCAGCTTCCAAGAGTCTAACCAGTTGTTGCGCTTTGGTTCATATGTCTTAGAGATGGTGGAGTTAGCAAGGTAGCCTCATCTCTGACTACTTCCTTATAAGGGAGTCGATATTCCTTTCTCAACTCTGCTTGTTGTACATTTATTCTCTCGGCAGAAAAAGATGGTCCGATGTGCCCAAAAACTACATATGCAATAATTATACCCATTAGAGATATACCCATCACAAGAATACTCAAAGCTACACCTTTCATGTGGAGATATCCGCCCCCAGAATGAATCTTTTCGTCGTGGAAAGACATGATCAAGTTAGCTGGCTCAAGCGCTTAAAAATTTTTGGATTATCGCCCAAACTTGTCTAATGTAATACTCTA
>Ga0137367_10000580_pt1 | contig 27088 bp, 24 predicted proteins | sample SagtaG_14_FD_104939 | JGI IMG/M metagenome (GOLD analysis project Ga0137367, IMG submission 104939) | Vadose zone soil microbial communities from Sagehorn Ranch, Mendocino, California, USA - Sage1_L_80_16 metaG | ecosystem: Environmental > Terrestrial > Soil > Vadose zone | place: USA... | reverse complement strand
CGGCGGGTTCGTCGTCGACGATGTTGTAGATCGCCGGGCCGTCGTGTTCGAGCGCGAGGACGGTCGCTGCGGCGGCGTCGTCGAGGTGGATCCACGAAGTCACGCCTTCGCCGTTGCCGATGATCGGGAACCGCCGTTTGCGCACAAGGTTGGGTAGTTTGTCGTCGGCGTCGCCGTAGAAGCCGCCGTAGCGGAGCGCGATCCCGCCGGCGTCGGTGACTGCCTGGTCGAGGTAGGCCATCGCCGCGTTCGTCTCTTTGGCTCCCGCGGGCGGGGTGCGGTCGAGCGGGTCGTCTTCGGTCTTGACCATTCCCCCCGCTCGGGCGTAGCGGTAGGGGGCGAAGCTCTGGGCGACGAAGCGGTGCACGCCTGCCTCGTGCGCGGCAGCTAGGAGGGCGTCGGTACCCTCGGTCCGGAGCCGGTTGGTCTGGGCGAAGGTGCGGTCCAGTTTCCTGGAGAAGCCGCCATCGGCGAGCGCCGTCGCCTCGTGGACGATCGCCTCGGGCTTGGTATCGAGCACGGCTTTGCAAACCGCTGGGGCATCGAGCAGGTCGAGCGCGATCGCCTCGGCCCCGAGGGCCCGGAGGTGCTCCGCCTTCTCGGGAGATGACCTGAAGGTGCCGATCACCTCGTGGCCTCGGTCGATCAACTGGGGAACGAGCCGGATACCGATCGCACCACTCGCTCCTGCGACGAAGACTCGCATCGTGTTCTCCTTCCGGGTTGTCTGGTTGGCTTGTCACACCGGTCGTGTTCTACGGGTCACTTCTATGACACGTGGGAACGGGAGGATGTGACCGATGGACGAGGATCAGTGGCTGGCTGACCGCTTTGAGGAGCACCGGGCCCGTAGCTATTCACCAAGGGTGGAGGGGTGTTGCCGCCGGTCGGCGCCAACACCCAAGGCCGCGTGACTGCGCGGACCAGGGCGACGTGAGAGGCAACCCCGTGTGGTGACGCTGCTGTCAGCCAGGGCCGAGCGCAGGCGGCAGCCACGGCCCGGTGGCAAACAGCTGACGAAGCGCCGCCAGCTTGTCCACCCCCCACTTGGCCGCCGTCGACCGGTACGACTGCAACACCGCGAAGTCGGCCAGCCCTTGCAGGGTGCGCCAGCACCCACCCGAGGCGCGTTGCTGCACCTTGACCGGCCGGACGTCCCGCTCGCTCTGGTTGTTCGACCACGCCGTCGACCGCGCCTGATGCGAAGGGTGGCGCGGCACGTGTCCGGGTGACACATCCGTTCCATCCGCTCGCCGGCGATGAGTTCGACTTCGTGTACCGCCGTCGCAACTGGGATGGCGACTGGGTGTACTTCTACGATCGTGCGGGGGCGCTGTGCTGGGTCCCGTCTGACTGGACCGACGTGGTGGCGCCGCATCCGGCTGTGGCGCTGGCCGGGGCCCGGAGCGCGTTCCTGGTAGAGGATCTCCTGACGCTGGCGGCGTTGATCCGCGATCGCATGGGCGGGACGGCGGTGTAAGGAGGATTCTGCCGCTTGTGTAAGAGGGATTTCGCCGCATTGACACCCGGCGGTTGCCGGAGACCCAATGTGGGTAGAACGGGGAGCCGCGCTATGACAGCGATATCTGCTGCTTGCATGCCATCTTCCCAGCGACGATGCTTGACACCGTCCTCATCAATCGGCAGAGTCATGCTTACACTTGTGTGGAGTGAGGCTGCGGAGGTGGTGGCGTGGCGAGGCGGCAAGGTCCGGACCCGAAGCTGGCGGCGTTGGCGGCGCGCCGCAGCCTCAACCCTCGGCCCGAGGCGGTGACCGACGAGGCGTTCGCCACCGAGGCGTTCTTCGATGCCCGCGACGTGGTCCAGGTGAAGTACGAGATGGTGCGCCGGGTGCGGGTGGAGGGCGAGGCGGTGACCGACGCCGCCCGGGCCTTCGGCTACTCACGACCGTCCTTTTACGAAGCGGCGGCGAACCTGGACCACGGCGGGCTGCCGGCGCTGGTGCCTGACAAGCCCGGCCCCCGGGGCGCGCACAAGCTGACCGCCGAGGTGGTCGACCACCTCCAGGCGCTGCTCGCCGCCGACGAGGGGCTGTCCTCGGCGCAGCTCGCCGAGGCGGTCGCCGAGCGCTTCGGCTACCGCGTGCATTCCCGCACGGTCGAGCGGGCGCTGGCCCGACGCCGCCGCCCCAAAAGTCGCCGGTGAGGCGACCGTGACCAAGACACCAAGAACGGGAAACGCGGCCATGGTCCGCGACTACGAGGCGCTGCGTCAGCTGGTGGTCTCCAAGCAGGCCGACGGGCCGCAGCTGGGACGTGGCGTCATCGAGCGGGCGGGGATGGCGGCGTGGATGGCGGCGTGGTCGGCCACCGCGCCGGTCCCGGCGTCGACCAGGTGGGCAGCGCCCAGCGCCACGGTCGCCGCGGAGGGGACGGAGGTGGTGCGGATCCTTGCCGGCATGGCGCTGGCGGCGATCGGGATGGGAGGAGTCGATGCCAGCTGTGAACGAGGCGGCGGCCAACAAGGTGGGCGCCGACCATCTGCGCCGAGCGGCGTACTTGTACGTGCGGCAGAGCACGCTGCGGCAGGTCGTGGAGAACACGACCTCGACGGACCGCCAGTACGGCCTGCGCCGGCGTGCGGTGGCGTTGGGCTGGGCGCCGGAGCGGGTGGTGGTGATCGACTCGGACCTCGGCCAGTCAGGGGCGTCCGCAGCTGACCGCGAGGGCTTCCAGCGCCTGGTGGCCGATGTCGGCATGGGCAAGGCGGGCATCGTCATCGGCTTGGAGGTGTCGCGGTTGGCCCGCAACAACGCCGATTGGCAGCGGCTGCTGGAGATCTGCGCGCTGACCGAGACACTGATCTTGGACGAGGACGGTCTGTATGACCCGTGCGGGTTCAATGACCGACTCCTTTTGGGCCTTAAAGGTCAGATGTCCGAGGCCGAGCTGCACCTGCTGCGGGCCCGGCTCCGGGGCGGCATCTTGGCCCGGGCGCGGCGCGGCGAGCTGGCCCTGCCGCTGCCCGTGGGCCTGGTCTACGACCCCGCCGGCAAGGTCGTCTTGGATCCCGACGCCCAGGTCCAAGGTGCCATCGGTCACCTGTTCATGACCTTCGCCCGCACCGGCTCGGCGCGGGCCACCGTCACCGCGTTCGCCAAGGAAGACCTGACCTTCCCCCGCCGGCTGCACCGTGGCCCCCACCGCGGCGAGCTGGCCTGGGGGCGCCTGGAGCACTCCCAAGTCCTCAACGTGTTGCACAACCCCCGCTACGCCGGAGCCTTCTGCTACGGGCGGAACCGTTACCGCCGCGGCGTCGATGGGGCGGTCCACAGCCAACTGCTGCCCCGCGACCAGTGGACCGCGCTCATCCCCGGCGCCCACCCGGGCTACCTCAGCTTCGAGGACTGGGAGCGAAACCAGGCCCTGCTTGCCGCCAACGCCAAGGCGCACGGGGCACAGCGGCGGGCGAGCCCGCCTCGGGAAGGCCCCGCGCTGCTCCAAGGGATGGTGGTGTGCGGGCGCTGCGGGCGGCGCATGACCGTGCGCTACCACACCCGACGCGGCATCCAGCTGCCCGAATACCTCTGCCAGGCCGACGCGGTCCAGACCGGCGCCCGCCTCTGCCAGTTCGTCCCCGGCGGCGGCGTGGACCAAGCCGTCGGCCAGCTCCTGGTCGCCACCGTGACCCCCCTCGCCCTCACGGTCGCCTTGGCCGTCGCCGACGAGCTGGACGCCCGTGCCGGCGAAGCCGACACGCTGCGGCGCGCCGCGGTTGAACGGGCCCGCCAGCATGCCGAGCTCGCCCGCCGGCGCTACCTGGCCGTCGACCCCCACAACCGCCTGGTGGCCGACACCTTGGAAGCGGACTGGAACGACGCGCTCCGCCAGCTCGCCGCCGCCCAGGAGGACTACCAACGCCAGCGCGACACCCTCCCAGCCCGGCTCGACGACAACCAGCGGGCAACCATCATGGCCCTCGCCTCCGACTTCCCCGCCCTATGGTCCGACCCCGCCACCCCCCAGCGAGAACGCAAACGGATGGCCCGCCTCCTCATCGAGGACGTCACCCTGGTACGCGACGACACGATCGCCGTTCACACACGGTTCCGGGGCGGGAAGCTCCACAGCCTCACGCTGCCGGTGCCGCTGCGCCCCTGGGAAACCCGACGCACACCCGCCGCCGCCGTCGCCCGGATCGACCAGCTCCTCGACGCGCACACCGAACGCGACGTCGCCCGCATCCTCAACGACGAGGGACTCGCCACCGGCGACAGCCGGCCCTTCGACCCCATCGCCGTCGCCCGCGTCCGGCGAGCCTACGGCCTCACATCCCGCTACCAACGCCTCCGCGCCGCTGGCATGCTCACCGCCGTCGAGCTTGCCGCACAGCTCGGCGTCTCTGCCCGCACCGTCCGCGAATGGCTCAACGCCAGCCTCCTCGCCGGCGAGCCCTGCAACGACAAGCACGAGTACCTCTACCACCCGCCTGGGCCGAACCCCCCGGTCAAGCTGCAAGGCCGCAAGCTCTCCGACCGAGCAGCCACAACCAGGTCCTGACCCACCATGACAAGGAGGTGCAGTATGCAACCCGATCCTTGGTGAAGCCGACCGAAAGGTCGGTCGCGAACCGCAGGATCATCGCCTCGTGGCGGCCGAACCGGCGGGCCAGCCGCAGCCCGTCCTTGGCGGCGGGGGTCCGGCGCCGCTGGTTGTCGGCCATGCCCTTGGCGACCGCCCCCGATACCAGGCCACGACCCGCGCCAGCGTGGCCCCATCCAGCGCCTCGGCGCCCGCCGCCCGCGCCGCCCCGGCGGCCTTGTTCGCGTACACCAGCAGGTCCGCCATCGCCTGCGCCCACGTCTGCCCTGCGGGGTCGGCCTCCCACACGGCCCGCAGGTCCCGCAGGCCGTGGGCGCCGCACCAGGCGTGCAGCGCGTCGGCAAGGTGCGCGTACCCGGCGTCGCCGTCCCGCACGATCGTGCCGCTGTAGCCGACCAGCACCCCACCCGCGTCGATGTCGTCGGCGCAGCGGCCGCCGACGTGCAGGTGGGTGAGGAACTCGGTGCATGCCACGTGCACGTACACAAGGCCACCGGCGGCCCGCCCCGGGGTCTCGTCCACGCCCAGGACCCCTGCCTGCCCAAGCAGCCAGCGGACCCGCTCCATGAACGGCCCCAGCCGCCCGGCGGCCACCCCCCGCACCCCGGCCACAAACCCCACCGACGCGCGCACGCCCAGCAGGTCCGAAAGCAGCCCAGCCGCCCGCCCCACCGGGATGTGATTGGCGCAGGTGAGGTTGGCGGCATGCGCCCAGACCCCCGGACCGTACTGGACCCGCCCGCCCCCCCCCCGCGGCGCCTGCCCCATGGTGGGCGTCCCGCACACCGAGCAGGTCCGCGCCTGCACCAGGTACTCGGTCACGATCGGGCGCGGCGGGGGCGGGGGCGCCTCGAACACCTGCCGGGTGTGCGCGGCATCCACCGGCGTGTCGGCAAGGTCGCCCCCGCACCCGCCGCAGGTGGCCGGCACGCACACGACCGCGTGGTCAGGGTCGGGCACCTGCGCCAGGGTGGCCCCGGCGCGCCGGGCTGCTTGCCGGGCTTGCGCCCCGACCGCCCCGCAGCGACCGGTCAGTGGCCTTGCGCGGCCGCTTGGTGTAGGGGCTATCGGAGCTGGGCGGCTTGCTGGAGTTGGAGGAGTCCCGGCCCGCCTGCCGCTCCAGCCCCATGACCCGCTCGCCCAAGACCGCCACCTGCGACCCCAGCTCCGCGATCCGCGCACCGGTTGCCGCCACCTGCGACCGCAGCTGGGCGATCTGCACGTCCCTTGCCGCCAGCTCGGCCTGGTGCAGCTCGGCCTGGGTGGCGAGCACCCTCCGCAGCTCGGTGTTGACCGCCCGCTGCCGCCCCAGCGCCGCGCGCAACTCCTGGACCGACAAGGCGGCCAGTTCGCGCGGCGGCTCGGACATGGCCGACATGATCGTCACGCGCCAGCCGAAGATCAACTCGGTCAACTCGCGGCATCCTGTCGTAGGTCATCGCGACCGCGTTCACCCTCGCTGAATAGCTACGGGCCGCGAAGTCCGGCCCCCAGACGGCGAAGAGGCCTTGGCTGCTCGCTTCGTCCAGGCGACACGGCTGGTACTCCCAGCTGAACCCCAAACTGTCAAGGCCACCGCTCGAGCCGCCTCGGCGGGGGCGGCGAAGGTGATGCCGCGATAGGCCGCAGGCCTGGGGGTAACGGTGTAGCGCATCCTGCCCTCCTGAGTGGTGTACCTTGCTGACGGGCCCGAGGATTCCGGAGGGCCGCTGCAGCAACAACGGCCAATAAAGTGCTGCGCCAGGGCGACACTTTTCTGGCCGTTGGCGGACAGTTACCGCCGGCGTAGATTCACCGACATGAGCCACCACATCATCTTCGGGAGCCGCGAATGGCCGATTCCCGAGCGCCTCCCAGCCCGCCTGGTTGCCCACCTCAGCGTCGGTGACCAGCGGGGAGCATTCATCGAACTGCTCGGAGAGGAGGGGTACCGAGCCCTCTGCGACTGGGGCGCCACTGTGGAGGATGCCGCCTTCCTGTGGCGCAACGTCGAGAAGCTGTATGGCATCCGTTTCCGTCGACGAGCAGATATCCGTATTCACCGGCAAGCCGAGGAGCTGGCTGCCGGAGGGCGGCGAGTGCAAGCCCTTGGCCTCCGGCTGATAGCTCGCACCGTGTGGCCACGCCAGCGAGGACGTCCCAAGGGCTCGTGCTATCGGGGGCAAGCCCACTACGCGGACGTGGCAGCCGTCTACCGAGCAGCCGACAGCTGGACCACTGCCGTCAACGAGGTCATGGCTCGGTGGTTCGTCCACCGTCGAACCGCGGAGAAGTGGCTCCGCCAGGCTCGATTAGCGCTGGACGACTGAACGTTCGTTCCCAGACCAGCCACATGGATGAGCGCCAGGACGACGAGAACCTGGTCGAGTACATACTCTTCCAGCAGGTCGACCTCCGGCGGCGGCCGAACAGTCAGGTAGCAGGCATCAATGTGGACGTGGTGTTCGCGGCCACCAACTGTTGGCACGTTGGCGAATACTCTCCCATGCGGTCTCCCGCTCCCGTCCGGTCAACGGGATCAGGCCGTGACGCTCCTCAACGGCCTCCAGACGATCGCTGACGTCTTGGACCGCAGAGGTCGCCTCCGCCAACTTACGCATCTTGGCGCTCGGCACTGTCATCAAACTGGCGCAACCGCTGACAGTTTCTTGACGCCTCACAGTATGAAGTGATACACGGGATCCACCGCCGTTTCTCATCTCACTGGCGAATTCGCCAGACGCTTGCCATCACGGGTGAGAATTCGTCATCAGAAATGAGAACCTACAGATCACAGGCTGCGGGCGGCCATGGGGGCGAAGCGCGAGTACTGGCCCTGGAAGGTGACGGTCACGGTGTCGGTGGGCCCGTTGCGGTGCTTGGCGATGATCAGGTCCGCCTCGCCCTTCCGCGGAGACTCGGGGTCGTAGACCTCGTCTCGATAAATGAACATGACCACGTCCGCGTCCTGCTCGAGAGAATTGTGGACCACGATGCCGTTGGCGATGAAATTGTGCGTCTCTGGGACGGTCGCGTCGAAGACTTCCCGCGGTCCCAGGGGCTCGATGCCCACGATCGTGTCCCAGCAGGTGTCGGAGGTGGCGACGCGACCCTCGGCGGCGACGCGACCGCCGGTGGCGAGGCGACCCCCCGCGCGGAGTCCCTCCAGCGGCTGCCACCCGCTCAGGGTGAGGAACGGATGATTGCCGCTCGCCCTGACCCTCCGCCCCGAGGCCAACCGCAACTCGAAGACCGGCTTCACTCCACTGGAGAACACGTGCGTCATCGTGCCCCGGACGGCTCGCCGCTCCCCGTCGAGCGTCCATACCGGGATCCGACGCTGCCCACGCTGGAAAAGCTCGCCGAGCTCGACCTCGGTCCCGGTGCCGGCCAGGGCGACGCGCGAGTCGGCGGTCAGGCAGCCGGACTCACGCAGGTCGGACAGCATCGGCTTCTTGTCGGACCTCGACTCGGGCTGACGGGAGAGCTGGGAGATGGCGATGACCGGGACCTCGAGCTCTTTGGCGAGCAGCTTCAGGGAGCGTGAGATCTCGCTGACCTCCTGCTGGCGGTTCTCGACCCGCTTGGTGGGCTGCATGAGCTGCAGGTAGTCGACGATCACCAGACCGAGGCCATGGCGCTGCTTGAGCCGGCGGCACTTGGCCCGGAGCTCCATCATGGATACCGCCGCGGAGTCGTCGATGAACAGCGGCGCGTCCGCGAGCCTGCCCAGCGAGCGGGTGAGACGGGTCCAGTCGGAGTCCTCCATGCGCCCGGTGCGCAGCCGTTGCATGTCGACCGAGCACTCCGCGCACATGAGCCGTTGAACGAGCTCGGTCTTGCTCATCTCGAGCGAGAACACGACCGTGGGAACCGCCGCGCGCACAGAGGCGTTCCTGGCGAGGTCCAGGCCCAGGGTCGACTTCCCGATGGCCGGTCGCGCGGCCACGATGATGAGGTTCGAGCGCTGCAGGCCGGAGGTGAGGCGGTCGAGCTCGGCAAAGCCGGTGGGCACGCCGGTGATCTCGCGGCGGTCCTCGTGCAGGCGCTCGATCGCCTCCAAGGTGCCGGTGAGGACCTCGCGCAGGCTCTGGTAGTCCTCGGTGACACGGCCCTGGGCGACCTGGTAGATCCAGGACTCGGCCAGGTCGACCGCGCGCTCGGTGTCCTGCGGCGTCTCGTAGCCGAGCTGGACGATCCGGGTGCCCACGTCGATGAGCCGGCGCAGGATGCCGGCTTCCTGGACGATGCGCGCGTAGTAGCCGGCGTTGGCGGCCGTGGGCACGCTCGACACCAGGGTGTGCACGAACGGCGCACCGCCGAGGTCGGCTATCTGCCCGCTGCGCCGCAGCTCCTCGGCCACGGTGACCGGGTCGACCGCCTGGCCGTGCGAGTACAGGTCGAGCACCGACCGGAACACCGTACGGTGCGACGGCCGGTAGAAGTCCTCCTCGTGCAGCAGCTCGAGGACTTCGGCGATCGCGTCCCGCGACAGCAGCATCGAGCCGAGGACGGACTCCTCCGCTTCGACGTTGTGCGGGGGGACGCGCTCGTACGTCGGGGAAGCGCTGGGCCGGGGGCTCCCGTCGGAGACGGGGCGAATGGCCATAGCCGTCGAGCCTCCTTCTACGCCCTTGCGCTCTTACGCTCCCCGTCGTCTACGAGGGCACGACCTCCACGGTCATGTTGGCCTCGACCTCCGGGTGCAGCCGAACGGTGACGAGGTGGGTTCCGATGTTCTTGATGGGGGCGTCGAGGTGGATGCGGCGCCGGTCGATCTCGGTCCCGCCGGTCTTCGCCACGGCGGCGACGATCTGCGGTGTGGTGATCGAGCCGAACAGCCTGCCCTCTTTGCCTGCCTTAGCCGGGATCACCAGCCGGAGCGACTCGAGATGGGCGGCCACGGTCCTGGCCTGCTCGAGGTCGGCGATCTCACGGTCGGCGCGGCGGGTGCGGATGCCCTCCGCCTGGCGGACGGCACCCGGCGTGGCGAGCCGCGCGAGGTTGCGGGGCAGCAGGTAGTTGCGCCCGTAGCCGTCGGCGACCTCGACGATGTCCCCGGGGGCGCCGACCCCGCGGACCTCCTGGCTGAGGATGACCTTCACGTCGTCGACCTCGTGCTATCGGATCGTGTAGGGGAGCAGCGCCATCTCGCGGGCGTTCTTGACCGCCGTCGCGACGTCGCGCTGGTGCTGGGCGCAGTTGCCCGTGACCCGTCGGGCGCGGATCTTGCCGCGGTCGCTCATGAACTTCCGCAGCAGGTTCACGTCCTTGTAGTCGATGTAGTCCTGCTTCTCGGCGCAGAACTGGCAGAACTTCCGCTTGGGCTTGCGCTGGAACGTGCTCTTTGGCATATAGCCGGTACCTCCTCGCCGGGCCGCGGGCTCGTCCCCCGGCCCGGTCCGTCACTCCTCGCTGGAACGCTGGAACGCTAGAACGGCGGCTCGTCGTTGAACTGGCCGCTCGACTTGGGCGCGGCCGAGGAGCCGCCCGCCCAGTCGCCGCCACCGCCGCCGCCACCGCCACTACCGCCGCCGCGGGAGGCGCGCTCGACCTTGGCGGTCGCGAACTTCAGGCTCGGGCCCACCTCGTCCGCCTCGACCTCGGTCACCGAGCGCTTCTCGCCCTCAGGGGTCTCCCACGACCGCATCCGCAGGCGGCCCACGACGATGCAGCGGCTGCCCTTGGTCATGGTCTCGGCGACGTTCTCGGCCATCTGCCGCCAGACGTTGATCCGGAAGAACGAGGTCTCGCCGTCCTTCCAGTTGTCGCCCTCGCGCACGCGGGGGGTGACGGCCAGGCGGAAATTGGCCACGGCGGCGCCGTTGGGGGTGAACCGCAGCTCGGGGTCGTCGGTCAGGTTGCCGACCAGGGTCACTTGATTGTCGGTTGCCACTCGAGAGCACCTCATTCACATCCCGCGCCGGCACTCGGCCGGACACGAACCGGTAGAACGGGCCTCGGATCGATCCGGGTCCCGGCACGACGTGCCGACGACCGTGGACCGGCGGGCCAGCGGGGAAGGAAACGTTGCCAGCCGGCTGGTCAGGCGGCCTCGGGGCGGACCACCTTGTGCCGGATCACCTCGTCGGCCAGACCGAGCACCCGTGAGAGCTCGTCGACCGTCGCGGGCTCGGCCTCGACGTCGACCACCGCGTAATACCCCTCGTTGATGTGCCGGATCTCGTACGCGAACCGGCGCTTGCCCCAGTGGTCGATGCTCTGGACCTTGCCTCCCCGGCTGGTCACGGTGGTCAGGTACCTGTCGACCGCCGCCTTGACGTCCTTGTCTTCCAGGCTGGGCTCGAGAATGAGCATGACTTCGTAACGGCGCATGTCACCTCCTCTGGACTGAACGGCCCCCGACGGACGGGAGCAGGAGCGCGAAGCCGACCGAGGGTAGCAGCCGGCCGTCCCGCTCGGCAACGAGGACGGCCGGCTCCCCGGCGGGCGCCGCCCCGGCGTCGCCCGCCGGACGGTCCGTGATGCTCCCGGATCCCAGCCATGCCCGAAGTCTCTCACCACCCCCCGACAGTCTGCCGCGGGTTGTCCACACCCCCATCGCCGGCGCCGAAGGCACGCACCACCAGCGCGCAGGCGACCACCAGCAGAAGGTTGCGGCAGGTCAGCACGCCGATGTCCACCCAGTCCAAGTGCCGGAGCTGGGTGTAGCGGAAGGGGAACTCGACCTGGCTGAGCACGGCGGCGGCGACCAGCGCCCAGACGGCGCGCCGCCCGGCGCGCCGGGCGGCCAGACCGGCGACGGGCGCGGCCAGCCATACCAGGTACTGGGGGGAGAGCACGCGGGTGGGCAGCACGAAGGCGAACACGCCGATGGCGAAGGCGCCGGCCCAGTCGCTCGGCCCGAGCCCGCCCGAACGCGCCGAGCGCCGCCACACCAGCCACGCCGCGCCGGCCAACGCGGCGGCGGTCGCGGCCGTCGACAGGAGCTTCATCGCCCCGGAGACACCGGAGTCGAGGTCGTAGGCGCCGAACCCCTGCACGGTGCGGGCGCTCAGACCGCCCACGAGGTGGGCGAGGTCGATCAGGTTGGCCGGCAGGCTCTCGATCTGCACCCCGCGCCTGACGTGGTACAGCAGCGAGTCGAGCGTTCCCGTCACCGAGACGGCCACCGCCGGCGCCACGGTCACGCCGAAGCCGAGCAGGAACGGCGGCACCGTGCGCCGCAGCGCACGGCGCCAGCCCTGCACCGGCACCAGCCCGAGCACCAGCAGGGGAGCGACCACGGCCGGGAACAGCTTGGCCGCCGTGCCGTAGCCGAGCGCGGCCGCCGACGACCCGGCGCGGCCCTCCGCGGCCAGCGCGGCGGCGAGCAGCACGCACACCGCCGGGACCATGTCGAAGCGCAGCACCAGCAGCGGCCCGATCACCACCATGCCGAGCGTGTAGGCGAGCGGGATGCGCCTGCGCCCGCGGTCGGCGGCGCGCGCGAGCCGCCAGGCGCCGTACAGCCCGATCCCGTCCACCAGGACCATCTCGATGGCGAAGGCCAGCCGGTAGCCCGCGCCGGTGCCGACCACCAGGCCGGGGAGCAGCGTGAAGGGCACGCTGCCCGGCGGGTACTCGGTGGCCACGTCCCGGTAGGGCAGCTCGCCCTGGAACATGCGCTCCACCTTGGCGCCGTAGGCGCGGACGTCTCCGTACAGGTCGGAGGAGTAGAGCCGTGGGTTGAGCGAGACGACCAGGAGCAGCACGCGGGTGACGAGCCAGAGCCATACGAACGCCGGGACGGCGCGGCGGACGGACCAGTGCGGCTCGTGGTCGTCCCGAGCTGGCAGCTCGGCGGTTGCGGTACGCACGGCCATGGACTACCCGCTGTCGATGGGCTCAGTCGGGCTGGCCGAGAGGGCCTGGCCCTGGTTTTGGCTCGTCTGGGTGGTCCCGCCCGGGCCCGGCGCCAGGGTGGTGGTCGGGAACGGGCTGGTGCTGCTGGTGGCCGGCGGCAGGGTGTTCTTCGGCGGCCTGTTGCCCCGCGGGGCCGCCGGTGGCGCCAGGACGGTCGTGGGGGGCGGGGCCGACGTGGTCGTGGTCGAGTTCAGCACGATGCCGCCGAGCTGCGGCTCGGGGAAGGGCTGCGGCGGCAGGCCCTTGGTCGCCTCGATCATGAAGAGCCGCCAGATCATGGCCGGCAGCGTGCCGCCCGAGACCTCGCTGAAGCCGTGGACGTCCTTGAGCGGACGTCGCTTCTGCTTGTTCTCGTATCCCATCCACACCGAGGTGACCAGGTTCGAGTCGAAGCCCACGAAGCGGGCGTCGACCGAGTCGCTGGTGGTGCCGGTCTTGCCGGCCACCATGCGGTCGGGCAGGCGGGCCCTGGTGCCGGTGCCGTCCTCGACCACGCCGCGCAGCGCCAGCGTGACGGTGTTGGCGATGTTGGGGTCGATGACCTGCCTGCCCGCGTCCTGGTGCCGCTCGAGCACCCTCCCGCTGGAGTCGGTGACCTGCTCGACCAGGTAGGTCTGGTGGTGGACGCCCTGGTCGGCCCAGGTCCCGTAGGCGGAGGCGAGCTGGAGGGTGGAGACGTCGCTGGCGCCGAGCGCGAGCGGGACGACCGGGGTGAGCTGGGGCTTGCGCTCGGGGGAGTAGCGGCCGTCCTCGATCACGTCGTCGAGTCCCGTACGGTGGGACAGGTCGGCGACGCGCCGCGGGCCGAGCTTGTCGATGAGCTGGACGTAGACGGTGTTGACCGAGTGCTTGGTCGCGTCCATCAGGGTGATGTCGCCGAAGCTCTCGGTGCCGAAGTTCGAGTACTCGTGGCCCTGGATCTCGAGCTTGTTCGGCCCGGGGAAGACCGAGTTCACCGAATACCCGTCGCTCAGCGCCTCCTGGAGCACGAACGGCTTCATGGTGGAGCCGGCCTGCCGCATCGCGTCGGTGGCGTAGTTGAAGGGCTCCTTCGCGAAGTTGCGGCCGCCGTACATGGCCCGCACCGCGCCGGTCCTGGGGTCGAGCGCCACCAGGGAGGCCCTGGGGTCGCCCGGCCGGCCCAGGACGCCCTTGACCGCCAGCCCCGCCTGGCGCTGCATGCCCATGTCGATGGTGGTCCGCACGCGGAAGCCGTCCTGCGCCAGACGGCCGGGCCCGTACTTGTCGAGCAGGTACTGACGCACCTTCTCGAGAAAGTAGGGCGCCTTGGAGTGGGGGATGCCGGTCGGCTTCACCGTCCAGCGCTCGCGCACCGGGGCCCTCGTGGCCGCGGCCGCCTGCTTCGGCGTGATCCAGCCGCGGTCCCTCATGATCTGGAGGACGTAGTTGCGCCTGGCCTTGGCCGAGATGGCATTCTGCTTCTTCGAATAGAACTCCGGCGCGCGGATGGTGGCGGCGAGCAGCGCGGACTCGGTCGTGGTCAGCTTCCTGGCCGGGTGCCCGAAGAAGACGCGGGAGGCCGCATCGACCCCGTAGGCGCCCTTCCCGAAGTACACCGTGTTCAGATAGAAGCCGAGGATCTGCTCCTTGGAGTACCGCTTCTCCAGCTTGACCGCGATCACGGTCTCCTTGAGCTTGCGGAACAGGTTCCGCCGCCGGCCGACGTTCGGGTAGGCGTTCTTGACGTACTGCTGCGTGATCGTGGAGCCGCCCTGGCTCACCCCGGCCCTGCGGACGTCGGCGAGCGTCGCGCGCAGCATGCCCCGGTACGAGACGGCGCCGTGGCCGTAGAAGTCGCGGTCCTCGGCGGCGAGCACCGCCCGCTGCATGACCCTGGGGATGTCGGAGAGCGGGACGATGCGGCGGTTCTCGCTGGGGGACAGGGTGCCGATCTCCGCGCCCTTGCGGTCCAGGAACACCGTGGTCTGCGCGGCCGGGACCTGGTCGAGCACGGGGACCTTGGCGAAGGCGTAGACCAGCCCCACCAGCGCGCCGGCGAGCACGGCCACCAAGGGGACGACCAGCCACAGCACCCGCCGCAGGACCCGCCGCAGACGGGAGCGCCTGGGGGGCGGCACGTGCCTGGTCGCTCGCGACGGCCGCGGGGCTGGCGATGGCGAGGTGACGGTCGAGCGTGCAGCCATGGCCGACGACTCTACCCTAGCTCGGCGGAAACGCCGAAACCGCGACGCGCCAGATCGGGCCCGGCTCAGCCGACGTGCCTGCGCCCCAGCAGATAGCGCTGGGTCAGGTGGTTCCAGTAGCAGGTGGTGCACACCTCGACCACGTAGCACGCGCACTCGTCGACCGACCGGTGCAGATCGAGCAGGCCGTCTCTCGGCCAGACCCGGCCCGAGAGCTGCCGCAGCGCGTCGCCGAACACGTAGGTCACGTGGACCAGCGAGGTCTCGGCGCACACCGGGCACGGTGCTCGGGCCGCCTCGCCAACGTTGCGGGCGGCGCGCACCAGCTCGGGATGGGCGTCGCAGACCTCGCGCCTGGACAGGCGCCCGCGACGCAGCTCTCGAAGCGTCGCCCTCTTGACAAGCGTGTAGTCGACCAGCCGCATGGGTGGCTCACGTTTCCCCCGGGACGCGGAACGGGGACCCGCCCCGACCGCGGCTCCAGTGTACCCACGGCTCCCGTGCAACAGAACGACCTGCTCGACGATAACGGCTCGGCGGCGGCGGCAGGCCGCGGTTTGACACCCAGGAGCGGACATATCTATCGTAGCGATACATCGGATCGATACATCAGGCCACACCATGGCCTCGTAGGGGGACGTGCTCGTGCTCGAGCTTGCTGTGCTTGGACTCCTCAAAGAGGTGCCGATGTCGGGCTACGAGCTGAAAAAGCAGCTCGCCGTCAAGCTCGGCGCCTTCTGGCGGGTCAGCTTCGGATCCCTGTACCCATGCCTCAAGCGGCTGCTGGCGGACGGCGCGCTCGAGGTCGAGGAGACCCATTTCACGTCGCGCAAGAAGCACGTCTACCGGCTGACCGGCCGTGGCGAGCAGCTCTTCCTGGAGCTGCTCGAGTCGGCCGACCTGCACGACCTCGAGCAGGACCGGTTCTCCCTGCGGCTGGCCTTCTTCCGGTACCTGCGGCCGGAGACCCGGCTCGACCAGCTCGAGCGGCGCCGCAGGTACCTGCAGGGGCGCCTTGCCCACCTGCGCGCCTCGCTGCGCGCCGTCCGCGAGCGGCTGGACGCCTACACCCTGGAGCTGATGGACCACGGGCTGGACGAGCACGAGCGCGAGATCGCCTGGCTCGACCGGCTGATCGCGGCGGAGCGCGGCGGAGCCTCCGGCGACCCCCGCGCCGCGTGGTCCCGCTCCACCCCCCTCCAGGCCGACACCGTGCTGGAGGGACCTGGGCGAGCAGCCCAGAGCCCAACCACCCCGCGCGACCCCCGCCTGCCCGCCCAAGCCGGCCAGGCCGCGCCGAGCCCGTAGAGGAGTAGCGATCAGGAATGGCAAAGGTACGCGTCGCGATCGTCGGCGTGGGCAACTGCGCGTCGTCGCTTGTGCAGGGCGTCAACTACTACCGTGACGCCCAGGCGGGCGAGGACGTCCCCGGCCTGATGCACGTCGAGCTCGGGGGCTACCACGTCAGCGACCTCGAGTTCGTCGCCGCCTTTGACGTCGACGCCAAGAAGGTCGGGCGCGACCTCTCGGAGGCGGTCTTCGCCAGCGAGAACAACACCATCCGGTTCGCCGACGTGCCACCGCTCGCCGTGGAGGTCCAGCGCGGCCCGACCCTGGACGGGCTCGGCAGGTACTACACCGACACGATCAAGGAGTCGGAGGCGGCGCCCGTCGACGTGGCGGCGGCGCTGGAGGGCGCAGGGGTCGACGTGCTCGTCTCCTACCTGCCGGTCGGCTCGGAGGAGGCGGCCCGCTTCTACGCCGCCGAGGCGCTGCGGGCCAGGGTGGCGTTCGTCAACTGCCTGCCGGCGTTCATCGCCGGCACGCCGGAGTGGGCCGAGCGCTTCGCCGCGGCGGGGGTGCCGATCATCGGCGACGACATCAAGTCCCAGGTGGGCGCCACCATCGTCCACCGCGTGCTCGCCCGCCTGATGGAGGACCGCGGCGTCACCATCGACCGCACCTACCAGCTCAATTTCGGCGGCAACATGGACTTCAAGAACATGCTCGAGCGCAACCGGCTGGAGTCCAAGAAGATCTCCAAGACCCAGGCGGTCACCTCTCAGGTCGACCGCGACCTCGGCAAGCGCAACGTGCACGTCGGCCCGAGCGACTACGTGCCCTGGCTGGACGACCGCAAGTGGTGCTACATCCGCGTCGAGGGCCGGGCGTTCGGGGACGTCCCGCTGAACCTGGAGCTGAAGCTCGAGGTGTGGGACTCGCCGAACTCCGCCGGCGTGGTGATCGACGCGGTGCGCTGCGCCAAGATCGCGCTGGACCGCGGCATCGCCGGCCCGCTGCTGGCTCCCTCGGCCTACTTCATGAAGTCGCCACCGGTCCAGTACACCGACGACGTGGCCCGAGGCATGCTCGAGGACTTCATCGCCGGGAAGGCGAGCGCTCCCGGAGGGTGACCGTGACCCGAGGCGACTGGTGGCGGCACGGGGTCGTCTACCACATCTACCCGCGCAGCTTCGCGGACTCCAACGGTGACGGCGTCGGCGATCTCGCGGGCATCACCTCGCGGCTCGACTACCTGAACGACGGCACGCCGGCGTCGCTCGGGGTCGACGCGGTCTGGCTGTCGCCGTTCTACCCCTCGCCCATGGACGACTTCGGCTACGACGTCGCCGACTACACCGGGGTCGACCCGCTTTTCGGCACCCTGGCGGACTTCGACCGGCTGGTGGCCGGGGCCCACGCCCGCGGCATCCGAGTGATCGTCGACCTGGTGCCCAACCACACCTCCGACCGGCACCCCTGGTTCCTCGAGTCGCGTGCCTCGCGCGACAGCCCCAAGCGCGACTGGTACGTCTGGGCGGACTCAAGGCCCGGTGGCGCGCCGCCCAACAACTGGATGAGCGCGTTCCCCCGAGCCGGCCCCGCGTGGAGCTTCGACCACCGCACCGGGCAGTGGTACCTGCACTCGTTCCTGCCGCAGCAGGCCGACCTGAACTGGTGGAACCCCGAGGTCCGCCGGGCCATGGACGAGGTCGTGCGCTTCTGGCTCGACCGGGGCGTCGACGGCTTCCGCATCGACGTGGCCCACCGCATGGCCAGGGACCCGGAGCTGCGCGACAACCCGGTGGTGGCCGTGGGCGATCCTGACGACCCCACCGGCCAGGCCCGCGCGATACGCCTGGCCGGCACCGGCGTCAAGCTGTTCGACGAGGACTGGCCGGAGGTTCACGAGATCCTGCGCGGCTTCCGGCGCACCCTGGACGCCTACCACGACCGCATGGCCGTGGGCGAGGTGTACCTGCTGGACCTGCGCAAGCTGGCCCGCTACTACGGCAGCGGCCAGGACGAGCTGCACCTTGCCCACAATTTCGTGTTCCTGCACCAGCCCTGGAAGCCAGAGGCGTTCCGCTCGGTGGTGGACGAATACGCCGCACTGCTGCCGCCGGACGCCTGGCCAGCCCACTTCCTCGGCAACCACGACCATTCCCGGGTCGCCAGCCGCTACGACGAGGGTGGCAACGGCCCGGCACGCGCCCGGGTCGCGGCGATGATGCTGCTGAGCCTGTGGGGCACGCCGTTCCTCTACTACGGCGAGGAGATCGGCATGCTCGACGGGCAGGTGCCTGGGGACCGGGTGGTGGACGTGGACGGCCGCGACCCCGAGCGCACGCCGATGCAGTGGGACGCCTCCCCGGGAGCCGGGTTCAGCTCGGCCGCGCCGTGGCTGCCGGTCGGCGCCGGCGCCGAGCGCGTCAACGTGGCCGCCGAGCGGGACGACCCGACCTCGATGCTGTCGCTGTACCGGCGCCTGATCTGGTACCGCAAGGGCTCGGCCGCGCTGCGCTGGGGCGGCTACCGCTCGCTGTCGGACGCCCCCGCCAGCCTCTACGCGTTCGTGCGCGAGGCACCCGGGGAGCGCCTGCTGGTGGCGCTGAACTTCGGCGGCGAGCCGGTCAGGTGGGCGCTCGACCCCGGTCTCGGGGACAGCAGCCGGCTGGAGCTCTCCACCGACCCGGCCCGCCGGCCCGGCCCGCTGCGGCCGGCCGAGCTGGTGGTCGGCCCGGACGAGGGGGTCATCCTCCAACTCGGCCAGCCGCTCGGCTAGCTCGGCCGGTCGGGGACCTCGACGCCCTGGTCGCGCGCCCAGGCGAGCAGCGCCTCAGTGGCCTGCTCCTTGGACATCGGACCGCGGTCCAGGCGCAGCTCGAGCAGGTGGCCGAGGGCCCTGCCGACCAGCGGGCCCGGACGCACCCCGAGCAGCGCCATCACCTCGTCCCCGTTGAGCGGCGGCTTGATCCTGGCCAGCTCCTCCTCGGCCTCCAGCCTGGCGATCCGCGCCTCCAGCTCGTCGCAGGCCGCCGCGAGCTGCCTGGCCTTGAAGGGGTTTCGGGTGGTGCAGTCCGAGCGCACCAGGAAGTTGAGCCGGTCGAGCAGCTCACCGGCGTCGCGCACGTAGCGCCGCACCGCCGAGTCGGTCCATCCGAGCCGGTAGGTGTGGAACCGGAGGTGGAGCAGGACCAGTTGGCGCACGTCGTGGACCACGTCGTTGGAGTAGCGCAGCTCCACCAGCCGGCGCTCGGCCATCTTGGCGCCGACCACCTCGTGCAGGTGGAAGGACACGCCGTCCGGGCCGACCCGGCGGGTGCGCGGCTTGCCGACGTCGTGCAGGAGCGCGGCCAGGCGCAGCACGAGGTCCGGCCGGTCGGCGTCGAACGCGGTGGCCCGCTCGACCACCGCGATGGTGTGGGCCAGCACGTCCTTGTGCCGGTGCAGCGGGTCCTGCTCGAGCGCCAGGGCCGGCAGCTCGGGCAGGAACCGGTCGGCGAGCCCGGTCCTGACCACCAGCCACAGCCCCTTGCCGGGGGCGCGGCCGAGCAGGAGCTTGGTGAGCTCGTCGCGGATCCGCTCGCGCGAGACGATCTCCAGGCGGCCGACCCGCTCGCCGATGGCCGCGACGGTGTCGGGGGTCGGCACCAGCTCGAGCTGGGCCACGAAGCGCGCGGCGCGCAGCATCCGCAGCGGGTCGTCCTCGAAGGAGACCGCCGGGGTCGAGGGGGTCCGCAGGCGCCCGTTCGCCAGGTCGGCCAGCCCGCCGAACGGGTCGACGAAACGCCCGTCCGGCAGCCGCACCGCCATGGCGTTGACGGTGAAGTCGCGGCGGGCCAGGTCCTCCTCGATGCTGCGCCCGAAGGTCACCTCGGGCTTGCGGGAGTCCTCCAGGTACACCTCCGAGCGGAAGGTGGTGACCTCCAGGCGCAGCCCGCCCTTGCGAGCGCCCACGGTGCCGAACCGCGCGCCCTGGAGCCAGACGGCGTCGGCCCAGCCTCCGGCCTTGACGATCGCGAGGATCTGGTCGGGGGTGGCGTCGGTGGTGAAGTCCACGTCAGGCGAGGAACGCTCGAGCAGGGCGTCCCGCACGGTGCCGCCGACCAGGTAGAGCTTGTGGCCGGCGGCGGCGAAGCGCTCGCCGAGCTCGCGGGCGACCGCGGCGAACGGCGAGGCCCGGAGCAGTGTGCCGAGCGCCTGCCGCTGGGCTGGGGACAGCGAGCTCATGGATGGACTCATGGACGAAGGATACCGAGGTGCCGGTCCCCGCGACCTCCCCGTTTCGTCCTGCCTCCCCGGTGCGCCTTGGACAGGGGGACGGCGGGCCCCGGGCCCATTCCCGGGCCCCTGCCGGCGACGTCCGCACCGACTGGTTCCAAGGAAATACCAATTTAGGTGGTTTAAGAGGAAACGAGGCAGGGCAACCAACTTCGGCAGAGGAGGTGGTCGGATGCAGGACACCAAGAAGATGAGCAGGGCCGAGGCTGGCCGGAAGGGAGGCCAGACGACCAAGAAGCGCTACGGCGAGGACTTCTTCGGGAAGATCGGTCGCCTCGGTGGGAAGAAGGGCGGCGAGACGACCAAGCAGCGCTACGGCATAGAGTTCTACCAGCGGATCGGTCGCAAGGGCGGCTCGCGCTAGCTAGCCACCTTCCCCCGACGAACCTGGAGAGCCCTCTCGGCAGCCGAGGCTTCGGTCTCGGCTGCCACAGCTATACTCGTGGCGCTGTCTCCGTACGCGATGCCCGATCTTGCTGGGAGAGGCACGTGCGCTCCAGCATCGACGTCCACAACCACCTGCTCGCAGACGAGGTACCCCACGAGCTCTCCCGGCTTCCGGGCCCGCTGCGGGACCTGGCCGCGGCACCGGCGGCGCTGGGCCTCCCAGCCGTCGCCGTCGCCAGGCCCACCCTCCTCACCGACCGCGGCGGGGTGGTCCTGGTCCTCGCCCCGGCCGATCTGGACGTCGACGTTGCGCAGATCGCCGAGCTGCTCGGGCACGAAGGCCTGCGCCCGGTCGCGCCGGACCGCACCCCTGGCCTCACCGGCTACCTGATGCCGTTCGTGCCGCCGGTGGCGCTCGAGTGCCCCGTCACAGTGGTGCTGGACGAGCAGCTCGCCCGCCAGGACGTCGTCTACACCGCCGCCGGCGAGCCCGGGGTGATCCTCAAAGTCAGAGGGGTCGACCTGGTCAAGGTCACCGGCGCGGTGGTGTGCCGCGCGGTGGTCGCCCGGTAGCGATAGGCTGCTGACCATGCGAACCGCCCGAGCCGTCTCGGCCGGTGGGGTGGTGCTCAGCGAGCCGGCTCGAGCTGGTCCCCGGCGCCCTGGGCCGCTGGGCCACCTCGCCATGAAGCGCCTCGCCGCGAGCCGGCGGCGGCTCGTCCTCGGGCTCCTCGGGCTCCTGGGAGCGCTGGCACTGGCCGGGGCGGCGCTCCCTGCCCGGGCGCAGCAGACCGGCACGCCCGCCGGCGCCGGCGTCGAGCTGGTCCTGAAGGCCATCTCCCCCGTGGTCGGGCCCAAGGCGCCGCTCGGCTACCGTCTGGCCGTCCGCAACCCCGGCACGGCCGAGCTGCGCGGCCTGCAGGTGCAGGCGCGCATCGGCGCGGCCATCCACACCCGCTCCGAGCTGCAACGACTGGCCGGCAGCCCGAACGCCGAGCCGGGCGGCCTCACCGGGGTCCAGTCGTGGCGGCCCGGCGACGGCACGGTGGTCCCCGCCGGGGCCACGCTCGCGCTGCCGGCGCACTCCGAGCCCCTGCCGGCGTGGCTCCGGCTCCGCTCTCCCGGGATGGTGCTGCCCCTGGTCCTCGAGGTCAGCGCCTCGAGCGACCACGGGACGGTGTCGAGCCGGGTCAGCACCTTCGTGGTCGCCGTCGACGGGGGGGTCCGGGACCCGCTCCGGGTCTCGCTCCTGGTGCCGCTGCACGAGCAGACCCACCGCAACGCGGCGGGCGACTTCGTCGACGACAAGCTCGGCCCGCAGCTCGCCGCGAACGGCTCGCTCGGCGCCATCGCGGCCGAGCTCTCCCGTCCGCACGCGCCCAAGCTCACGATGGTGATCGACCCGCTGCTCACCGACGAGGCCACCGTCATGGGCGGGAGCTGGCGCCGCAGGCTCGGCGGCCAGGTCACGACCGTGTCCGCCGGGGACCCACGCTCCCTGGCGGCAAGGACGTTCCTGCAGAACCTGCGCGTGGCCGCCGGCCGCAACCTGCCGAGCTCCTTCCCGTACGCCAACGCCGACCTGCCGGCGCTGGTCCGCGCCGGCTCCGACGCCCTCGCGCCGCTGCTGTACGCCCAAAAGCACCTCAAGGAGTGGCTCGGGCCGGGCCCCGACGGCTCGCTCGCGTGGCCGGTGCCCGGCGCGGTCGACGCCGCCACCCTCAAGGTGCTGGCCGAAGCCGGCGCCGAGTCGGTGGTGCTGGACCCCCACCTGCTGCCGACGGCCGCCGCGACCACCCAGAACGCCACCGTCGACCTTGGCACCGGCCTCGGCGGGCTGGAGCACGCGCTGGTCCCCGACCCGGCGCTTGCAACGGCGCTGGCCGACCCGAGGGCGCGCTCGGCCCCGGCCGAGTGGGCCCAGCGCGTCCTGGCCGAGACCGCGGTCACCTGGCTGGAGCTGCCGAACAGCTCGGCTGCCCGCGGCATCCTGCTCGCCCCTCCCCAGACCTGGCGGCCCGCGCCGGACTTCTTCCGGCGGCTGGTGCGTGGGCTGGGCCAGGCGCCCTGGCTCGACCTCGTGAGCGCCCCGGACCTGGCCGGCCAGGTCCCCCAGGGGCCCGACAAAGACGAGCGGCCGCTGGCGCCCTACACCCCGACGGACGTGAGCCTCGGCCTGCCAGCAACCTATCTGCACGGAATCGCCGCAGTGGGATTGAAGCTCACCAGCTTCAGCCGGATGGTCGGGGCGGACTTCCCGGCGCTCGACGACTACGACCGTGACCTGCTGATCGCGCAGTCGAGCGACTGGCGTACGCCGAGCGGCCGCAACCGGGGGGCCAGCTTCGTGCACGCCGTCAGCCGGGGCATGCGCGCCGTGCAGCGGCAGGTCGGCGTGCAGGCCACGCGGGTGACCCTCACCTCCCGGCACGGCGCCATCCCGGTCACCGTGACCAACGCCGGCGACCAGCGGCTGACCGTGGTGCTGCGGCTGTCCTCGCCGCGGGTCGACCTGCCGGCCATGAGCGAGCCGTTCACGCTCAACCCCAGGGAGCAGGTCACCCGGCGGGTGGAGGTCGGCACCAGGACCACCGGGACCTTCCCGGTCAGGGTCGAGGTGTTCACGCCGGACGCTCGGGTGGGCTTCGCCGGCGGTCAGGTGACGCTCGTCTCGACGGCGTTCAACCGCGTCGCGCTGATCCTGGCCGGCGGCGCGGGCGGGTTCCTGCTGCTGTGGTGGGGACGCAAGTCGGGCTGGCGGCGCCGCAAGGGCAGGGCCGATGCCACGGCGGCCGGGCCGCGGCAAGGCTCGTCGTGAGGCGGGACCCCGTGGCGGCACAGGCGGGCCAGCCAGCGGAGCCGAGCCTGGCGCGCTCCACCATGGTGATGGCGACCGGGACGCTGCTGTCCCGCATCACCGGGCTGCTCAGGGTCGCGGTGCTGGTCGGCACGCTGGGGGTCAGCGAGAGCCGGCTGGCCGACGTCTACAACGTCGCCAACACCACCCCGAACGTCATCTACGAGCTGGCGCTCGGCGGGGTCCTCTCGTCGATCTTCGTGCCGGTGTTCGTCGAGGTGCGCCGGCTGCGCGGCTTCCGGCAGGCGCGGTACGTGGCCAACTCGGTGATGACGGTCGCGCTCGTGGTCCTCGGCCTGATCGCCGTGGTCACCGTCCTGACCGCACCCTGGATCATCCGCCTCTACATCCACACGGGCAGCCCGGCGGAGCGCGCGGACGCGCAGCGCGTCGGCGGCCAGCTCCTGGCCATGTTCATGCCGCAGATCGTGTTCTACGGGGTGGGCTCGGTCATGACCGGGCTGCTGAACGCCAACCGCCGCTTCGGCGTGCCGATGTTCGCGCCGGTCCTGAACAACCTGGTGGTCATCGCCGTCGGCCTGACCTTCCATGCGCTGGTGGGCAGTAAGGTGCCCCAGGTGGGCGACCTGACCGCGGGCGAGAAGGGGCTGCTCGGCATCGGCACCACCCTGGGGGTGGTGGCCATGACCATGGCGCAGTGGCCGTTCCTGCGCCGCATCGGCTTCCGCTACTCGTTCGTATGGGACCTGCGCGACCCGGCCATCCGCAAGATGGCACGGCTGTCGGCCTTCACCATCGGCTACGTGGTCACCAACCAGCTCGGCTACCTGGTGATCCCGATCCTGGCCTACGGGGTGAGGGGCGGCTACACCGCCTACAGCACCGGCTTCGCGTTCTTCCAGCTCCCCCACGGGGTCTTCGCGGTGTCGGTGATGACCGCCCTGCTGCCGCCGCTCAGCGAGCAGGCGGTGGCCAAGAACTGGCCGGCGTTCCAGGCGACGCTGTCGCGCGGCATCCGCCTGACCGCCGCGGTGCTGCTGCCGGCGACCATCGGCTACCTGGTGCTCGCCGGGCCCATCGTGCACCTGCTGCTCGCCCACGGCATCGTCAGCCCGAACTCGAGCTCGACCGTGCTGCTGACCAGGACGCTGGTGATGTTCGTGCTGGGGCTGGTGCCGTTCTCCACCTTCCAGCTCCTGCTGCGCGCCTTCTACGCGCTGCAGAACACCCGCACCACCTTCCTGGTGAACATTGTCGCGACCGGCACCAACGTGGTCGCCAACCTGGTGCTGTTCTGGGTGCTGCCCACGGCGTGGAAGGTGCCGGGGCTGGCGCTCGGCCAGAGCGTCGCCTACGCCGTCGGCTCAGTGCTGCTGCTCGCGCGCCTTGCCCCGAGGATCGGCGGCCTGGACGTGCGGCCGGTGCTGCGGGTCCTGGCCCGCATGCTGTTCGCCAGCCTGATCATGGGGGTCGTCACGGCGCTGGCGTCCGGTCTGGTGGCGGCGGCCGCCGGCGACAGGACGGTGGGCTCGCTGCTGACGGTGACCGCCGGCGTGGCCGCCGGTCTGGCGACCTACCTGGTCACGGTCCGTGCCCTGCGCATCGAGGAGCTCCGCCTGGTGCTCATCATGATCCGCCGCCGAACCGGCCGGGCAAGCCGATAATCCTTAGACTAGGAAATCATCTCGAAATGCTTGACCTTTCCTCGGCGAGGTGGCGGAATTGCACCCGGCCGCAGCCCCGACACCGAGGAGCCTCCCCTGCGTCCTCCGCGTCCTCCGCGCCGGCGGTACCGTGCCGCTCTCGCCGGTCTCGCCGCCTGCGGGCTGGTGGTCGGCATGGCCCGACCCGTCCAGGCCAGCCCCGGCGACACTCCGGCCCGCACCCCGGCTCAGAAGATCGCCCGCCTTCGCGGCGAGGTCAGCGGGGTGCGGCGCACCATCGACCGCATGAACGACCAGATCGAGGTCGTGGTCGAGCGCTACGACGCCAACCGTGAGGCGCTCGCCCGGACCCAGGCCGCGCAGGCCGGGACCGAGCGGCGGGTCGCGCGCACCGAACGCGAGCTGGCCACCGCCAAGCGGCAGCTCGACCAGCGCGTCTGGGCGATCTACACCGGCGGCGCGCCGGTCGGCCCCCTGGCGGGGCTGCTCGGCTCGGCCAGTCTGCACGAGGCCCTGACCACCGCCAAGTACCAGGAGGGAGTCGTCAAGGCCGACGACGCCACGCTGGCCAAGGTGCAGCGGGCCAAGCAGTCGCTCGACGCCCTGGCGGCGCAGCTCACCGCGCAACGGCGTGCCCAGGAAGGCCTCCAGCGCCGCCTCGGCGAGCAGCGCCAGCAGATCGAGGAGCGGCTCGCAGCGCAGCGCGCCTACCTCGCCCGCCTGAGCGCGGCGGTGCGGCGGGCGGTCGCGGAGGAGCGGCGGCGCCAGGAGGAGCTCAGGCGCCGGGCGATCGCGCGCCGCCTGGCCGCCTTGCGCGCCGCCCGGCTCCGGGTGGCCAGGGCCGCCAGGGTACGGGCGGTGGTCAGGGCGCGGGCCGGTGCCAGAGCAGGCGGCGGGTGGCGGGCGGCCTCGAGTCCCACGGGTGCCGCCGGCCGGGCGGTCGCCTTCGCCCTCGCCCAGCTCGGTAAGCCCTACCGGTGGGGCGCGACCGGCCCGAGCGCCTACGACTGCTCCGGCCTGACCCAGGCCGCCTACCGCAACGCGGGGGTGGCGATCCCACGGGTCTCCGCCGCCCAGTGGTACGCCGGCCCGCACGTGCGCATGGCCGACCTCCGCCCGGGGGACCTGCTCTTCTTCGCCAACGACCTCGGCGACCCGAGCACCATCCACCACGTCGCCATGTCCATCGGCCGCGGGCTGATGGTCGAGGCGCCCTTCACCGGCGCAAGCGTCCGCATCAGCTCCATCGGCCGGCGCGACTACATCGGCGCCGTCCGCCCGACAGGCTGAGTTGGCGCCGGCGACCGCGGCCAGGGCGGCGGCGCCTGCTAGACTTCCAGGGTCAAAGTTCCCAGGGATCCGGTGTCCCGTTGCCCTCCACATGAGCATGTCGCAGGTCGGCTTTGGTCTGCCCCGTCGCCTCGCTGAGCGCTACGACCTCGTCGAGCAGCTCGCGTCGGGGAATATCACCAGCGTCTGGCGCGGTCATGACCGCGTCCTCGGTCGGGACGTCGTCGTCAAGGTGCTGCACCCGGACCTGGCCGCCGACGCGAGCCTGCGCGGACGCTTCCACCAGGAGGCCGTGAACGCGGCCCGGCTCACGCACCCCAACATCGTCGCGCTGTACGACACCGGCGAGCAGCAGGGCGTGAACTACATCGTGATGGAGCTCGTCGAGGGCCCGACCCTGCGCGACGTGCTGAACGCGCACGGCCCGCTGTCCCCGGCCCAGGCGGCGCGGCTCGCCTGCGAGGTCCTCCACGCGCTGGACTACGCCCACCAGGCCGGGGTGGTGCACCGCAACCTGAAGCCGGCCAACATCCTGCTGTGCGGCGACGGCAGCGTGAAGGTGGCCGACTTCTCCATCGCCAGGGCGGTGGGCGACGAGGGCTCGGCTGACACGGGCGAGCTGCTGACCGACGGCGCCTACCTCGCGCCAGAGCTGGCCGGCGGTGCCGAGCCCGACGGGCGCGCGGACGTGTACGGCCTCGGCGCGTGCCTGTTCGAGATGCTGACCGGGCGCCCGCCGGGGTCGGGAGGGCAGTCCCGCGGGAGCACCGCGCCGCTGTCGCCGCGCGCGGT
>Ga0137367_10000563_pt1 | contig 27511 bp, 27 predicted proteins | sample SagtaG_14_FD_104939 | JGI IMG/M metagenome (GOLD analysis project Ga0137367, IMG submission 104939) | Vadose zone soil microbial communities from Sagehorn Ranch, Mendocino, California, USA - Sage1_L_80_16 metaG | ecosystem: Environmental > Terrestrial > Soil > Vadose zone | place: USA... | reverse complement strand
GGCTTGGTGACCAGGGCCCGGGCGATAGCCACCCGCTGCTGCTCGCCCCCGGAGAGCTCAGCCGGGCGGTGCCTGGCGCGGTCGGCGAGCCCGACCGCGGCGAGCACCTCGCGGACCTCCCGCCTGGCCGGGCGGCGCCCGGAGAGCCGCAGCGGCAGCGCCACGTTCAGCTCGGCGGTCAGTGACGGCAGCAGGTTGAACGACTGAAACACGAAGCCGACCCGGTCTCTGCGCAGCAGGGTCCGCCTGGTCTCGTTCATCGCGCCGAGATAGGTTCCCGCTAGCCGGATGTCACCGGAGGTGGGCCGGTCCAACCCGGCGGCCAGCTGCAACATCGTGCTTTTGCCGGAACCTGACGGACCCATGACCGCGGTGTAGGTAGTCGGCGCGAAATCAAGGCTCACCTCACGCAGAGCGGTGACGGCGCTGGCGCCGGAGCCGTAGACCTTTGTGACGGCGCGCAGCGCGACCGCTGGTTGAGTGGTTCCGGTTTCTGGCCGTGCTGAACTGAGCAATTGGCGCATTATGGCCTCGCTTGGGTGGTTTGGATATGAGATCTGAAATTGGCGCCCGTTTGGGCCTGGGTCAGCTACCCAAGTCGCGTATCCTCCGGCCACCGTTTGGGATAAAGGGTCTGAGCGGGCCGGGGCCGGCGAGCACATCCTTCGCCTCGGCGAGCGGATCGGCGGGCGGGCGGAGCAGCGCGCGGGCGCAGCGCGCGTGGGCTGCGTAGGTGGCGACAAGGACGTAGTTGAAGAGCAGGAAAAGGATCAGGAAACCAGCGGCGGCGAGAACGGCCTTGGGCAGGGTGTCGACGAAGAGGCCGACGCCACCGGGCCCGTGCGGGCCGTTAGGGAAGTAGCCGAGCTGCACGCCGTGCACGCTCACGCCATTGTTGAAGTCGTTCGTCGGTGACCAATACCAGGCCGGCAGCGCCACCCCGGCCAGGAACGTGAGCCAGACGGTGAGCACGACCATGTCGAGGACAGTGAGCGGCAGCCACAGCCCGACGAGGTAAGCGAGGTCGCGCCAGGTGGCCGGGTCCTTCCAGCGGGTGGAGACCTGCGCCATAAGGCCGGGCCTGGTGACCGCGCGATAGCGGCCCTTGACCGGCTGGGTGAATGCCGTGCGCAGGCGTACGCGCTCGAAGTTGGCGCAGCCCCTGACCACGCCCGCACACGCGACGAGCAGCGGGATGCCCGCGAGTGTGATGGCGAACACGGCCGCGACCGCCGCAGAGGTGAACGCGATGGCGAAAAGAATCGTGCCCACCACAAGATAGGCCGCCAGGTACCACGCGCCGGCCCACGGAGCGGCCGATACCGCGAGCCGCAGGGGATTACGGCGCAGGCGAAGCCGCGCGTCCCCGGCAGCGTTGGCGCCACCGGGACGTGAGCGCTCGCGCACAGTCACAGCGGTCCCTCCCGATCACCCGACGTCGCGCATGAGCTGCTCGACCGCGCGTACATGCTCGGCCAGCTGGCCAAGCTCGGTGCGCAGCTCCTGCTGGTTGGCGACCGCCTCTTCCGCCAGCTTGCGGTAGGCGGCCATGGCCACGGCGTCCGCCCTGTGGCGCTGCAAGCGGTAGTAGGAGGCGACGACGACAGCTACACCCCCAACGATGATGAAGAAGATCCCCAGCGTGATGGTGATCGCCGTGTAGTTCGTGCCGTGGGACGCTGCCACCGGCATGCCGGTCATCTGCCGTTCTCCTTCAGGTCGTTGCCGCTTTGTTCCTCGTCGGCACGCACCGCTGCCACGATGTCCTGTACGGTCACGCGCAGCTCAAACGGTGCGAGCTCGAAGTACTTCATCGCCTTGCCGTCCTCCGCAAGCTCCAGATTGCCGACCACCATGCCTGCCCTTTCCAGCCGGTCCAGGTGCATGTAAAGCAGGGGCCTGGACAGGCCGAGGCGCCGGGCGAGCTCACTCACGTGCACGCGCCCACCGGCAAGCTCGGCGATGATCCGCAGGCGCTGTGGATGACCAATGGCTGCGAGCATCGCGAGCAACTCCTCACTGGTCAGGGTCGGCTCCTTGCAGTGCGTTCTTTCACCTGTTAGACGAAACTTACATGTGAAGGAAACGAGCTGTCAGAGGCGGTGCCCGCAGGAGTGCTGGCCGGGGCCCGGCGATTCAGCACGCGCGCCAGCGGAGGCAGCACGGCGTGCGCCTGGAAGGGCGAGGTCTGCTCCTCGCAGTAGAGATGGTCCGCGGCAGCCGTTCGGCACAAGACCGTCTTCCCGGCGGTCCAGGCTGACGGCGGCCCCCGCAGGATTGGGGCGGCGGTGTGTGGGGCGGCTCCCCACGCAGTCGTTCGGGATCATTGATGGTCCGCGCGACGGTTCTTTGATCCCTTCCGCCCGTATGCGTACGGGCCGCAGCCCGGCGTGTGCCTTTATGTGCGGCGGAGGCCGACGCCACCGTAGCCCCAGACCTTGCTGAGATCCTTCGGGCGGGCGGCTTGCCGTCCGGCCACCACAATGGCAACTGGAGACCATGTGGCTGAAGTTCGGCGATGATCGAGCGATGAAGCCTCTGCCGACTAGCCACCTGCGTATCGCACGTCCAAGTCACGACCTTCAGGCGTCCGAGCGGTTCTGGGTCGACGGCCTGGGCCTGGAGATCCTGTTCCGGGCCGACTCGTCTGCAGAAGGCGGGCACGCGCTGCTGATGGTCGGATGGCCAGATGCTGCGTGGCATCTCGAACTCGTCGGCGACCCGGATGACGAAACTCCAGCCATGCCGACCGAGGAGGATCTGCTGGTTCTCTACGTCAATGGCGAGGTTGACGAGGAGGTGGTGCGCCGCCTGCTCGATGCGGGCGGCACCCAGGTCCCCGGCCGCAACCCGTACTGGGATCGATGGGGAGTGACGATCGCGGACCCGGACGGGTACAGGCTTGTCTTGGCCAGCCGCTCGTGGCCCTGAAGAGTCCGCACGACCGCCCGCTTCTGCCGCTACCGGAGCGGAAGGCCCAGGCGGCTTCCTGTTTTGCGCCCGGTGCCCAGGTCTGCGTCGATAGTGGGGCGGGCCTGTTTATGCGGGGGAGTATGTCGATGACCCGGCCGTGACATCGACCGCAAATAGCCGCTCGGCCTCGATGCGCAGGTAGACCGGGCCTGAATCGAGGAAGTCCTGCCACCCGGGACCGTAGCGCGGCAGGTAAATCTCAAGAAGCGTCGATCGCAGGCCGCTGGTATCGGCCGCGCTGGTATCGGCGGGCACCGCCCGGCCATGCACGGTCACCGCCCAGGCCTCACCGGGTAGGTGGGTGGCGCTGACAGCCGGATTGCGCTGCACGTGCCGCCAGCGCACAGAGCCTGCGTCGGTGCCAACGTGAAAGCTGCCCCGGTGGAACACACCATCGACGGGACCAGTGAGCGGCCGCCCGTCCGCGGTCACGGTCGCCACCACGAGCAGGCACATGCCCTGCAACCGGTCTGCTACTTGCCGGGCGGTCATCCGCCGGTCACGGGTGTGGATGCTGCGCAGATGAGCTCCGGCCGCGGCGTAGCTGCGGTCCAGCAACGTCTCCAGACCCGCCAGGTCGTCTTCGGTCTCGTGCACGCGCCCGCTCCTTCCGGTCCTTCTGACACAAGCGCTGGCCAGCCGGTGCTCGCCGGATCGCCACCTACAGCAGGCTAGCCCTGGCCAGGCGACACCAATCGGGGGCAGGACCGATCGCCCGATTCTGCCGCCCTCAGGGTGAATACCCTCGGGGCAGCGGCCACGGCTGGGAGCGCTGGGGCACGACCGCTGCGCCGGCCATGGGCAAATCCAGGACCAGAGTGCCACGCCGCAGGTGAAGGCGTAGCTGGCGGCGCCACAGGCTGATGCGACGGCGGAACCGGCGTGGCTGGCAATTAAGTAATGCCCCCCGCCGTAGCCGATCCGAATCTCCCGGACACCCGGCCGCAGCCGGGCCAGACACGCACCCAGCGGGACTCCCAGCCGGGTGAGGCTGGTGGGAGTGTGAGCATTGCCAGCGGCCACCAGCGCCGTCGCCGACCACAACAGCGGATGATCGGTTAGCGTTCCTCCGGCGAGAAATGCCCCGATTACCGGTGCCAGCGCGGTAGAGAGTTGTCACATGCTCTCGGTCCAGGGCATCCTGCCCACGATGTTGGCGGCAATCAGCGTGCGGTCGGCGGGATCCCACAGCAGGACGGTGTCTGCCTGCGTCAGAGCAATTAGCGCGGTCATCGATGCGGGGCTGGGAGCCATCGTGTGGTGCTGGTCGTCCTCGGTCACAATCATTACCTCGAACCGGCCGTCATCCCCGTCTGGCCCAGCGACCCAATTGGCGTTGAGAACTTTCACCCGTCGCGTTTGCTCGCTTGCACCTGGCATGGGTTTCAGTAGGCCAGATCATTACTCGTTCGTCTAGCGGATCCGGCGGGACCGAGCAGGTCAACGATCACTGTCGCGGTCGGATTCATCAGTAGAGACGGTTCGATCTGGAAGGCCCAGTAAGACCGCTGCGGGCAGCGGACGGACGCAAGGCCATCGCCCGTTGGAAAGTCGGCGAGTTGGGCTGGCGGCGGGTCGCCTGACGGCCCCTTTATTCGCCGGTCTGCCCGCCGACGAGTTCGCAGACGATGTCAAGGTGGCCGAGGTGGCGGGCGTACTCCTGGAGCAGGTGAAACAAGATCCGCTCGAGTGCAGGGGGGTCGGCCCCGTCCCAGCGGTCGCTGGGTTTGCCGATGTCAGCAAGGTCATGGGATTGGATGATGGCCCGGCTGCGGCTAGCTTGCGCGTGTAGCGCCGTTACCAGGTCGGCGAGCGTCTCACCTACGGCGACGTGCCAGCGGCCGTTTCGGTTGTCGGCCCACGGGTCGGTGACGTCGCGGCCTTCGAAGCCCCACTCCAGCCATCGCAGCTCGACGTACGTGAGGTGCTTGAGCAGCTGAAGCGGTGTCCAGCCCGACGACAGTCGGCTGTGACGAAGCTCTTGGTCGGGCAGGTCCTCGAGCTTGCTCACTATCCGGGAGCGGAAGTAGTCGAGGTATCCGAGGAAGACCTCCGCACGTGAGGGCACAGGGATGGTGGGTTCAGGGAACTGCGGGTTCATGACTCAAGCCTGCCAGCACGTGAACTCGCGGGCAGGCAACGTCGATGCGGATGGCTATCCATCGTCACGCTCGTCCACCTGGCGTGGTGTGCCGCACAACGCCCTAATAGCACCTGTTCCGCGCGGTTCATCCCTCCGACACCTTACGCTTACGAATAGTGAGTTCGGCCACGGGAGGCCCGGGATGGACAGCAGGGCGCGGGCATGGCGCTGGGCCCGGCCTGAGCTGCTGCTCTTGCTCGTCGGGGTCGCCGGGCTGGGCCTGACGCTGCTGGCCCAGCTGCTGTCCTCGGATCTGTTACGGCTTGGCCGCTGGCTGTCGATCGGCCTCTACGCCGCCAACGGCTCGATCGCCGCAACCGGGCTTGTGCTGACGTGGCGGGCGGACCGCAGGGAGGCCGCGCGGGCCCGGTCCCGAGACGTCGACTCGGCGCTCGCGCTCCCCGCCGGGCCCGAAGACGTCCCTGCGGCGGCGAACGCCGATCCGTACGGCGAGCTGGGCGTGTGCCGCTCGCGCTACATCCGGGGACACGACCCCTACATACGCCGACAAGAGGTCGATGAGGCGCTGGACCTGGCTCTCCGCGAGGGGAAGTTCGTGCTGCTGGTCGGTAAGTCCCTGGCCGGCAAGTCGCGCTGTGCGTTCGAGGCGGTACGGCGGACCTTGCCGGATGCGCGGCTGCTCGTTGCCAGGCCCGGCAACGCCACCCTGGCCAGGCTGCTCGACCTCGACCCACCACTGCGTGCCGGTACCTCGCCGGTCGTGATCTGGCTGGACGATCTGGATCGCTATCTGAGCGCCGTCGGCGGCATCGACGTCGGCCTGCTGGCCCAGTTACGGACGCTAGCCGCGCGGGTGGTCGTGGTGGCCACTATCCGGGCCGACCGCCGGCAAGAGCTGTACGACACCAAAGGGGAGCTTGGGCGGGCCGCTCGGCTGGTGCTGGACCAGCCGACGGAGGTCGTGGTGCCGAGCGAGATGACCGCGCAAGAGGAGGCAGAGGCGCGCCGACTGTACCCGAAGGAGGACTTCCAGCGCGGTATCGGGGAGCAACTGGTCGCCGCGCCTGTGCTCGAACGCCGTTATCAGGACGGATATCTTAGCGACGGCATCGGGCGGGTCGGGTGGGCGATCGTGCGCGCGGCGATCGACTGGCGCCGGGTCGCGATGTTCCGGCCGATCTCCGACGCCGAGCTACGCGAGCCGTACCGGCTTTACCTGCCTCCGCGGGGCCGCTGGGTGAATCCCGACAATGCGGCGTGGGCCGACGGACTGCGCTGGGCGCTGGCGGAGCCGCACCACGCGCCGGTGGCATTGCTCGAGGAGCAGCGGTCCGACACTCCGGCGCGGACGTTCCAGGCGTTCGACTACATCGTGTCGTTCGCGGAGGATCCAGGTGCCCCGATCACCCCGGAGATACCGGCCGCGACCTGGGCCTTCGCGCTTGCCCGCGCCGACAGCTTCGAGCTGCTGCAGGTGGCCGCGACGGCCCAGACGCGCCAATGCGATGAAGTGGTCGACCAGGCCTGGCGGCAGGCGGAAAGCACAAGCGAACCACTGATCGCGTCGTTCGCCGCGTTCATGGAGGCCGTGAACCTGGCCGATCGGGGTGACCTGGCCGGGGCGAAATCCGCCTATAAGCGGGCGAGCAGCGCCGACGCCGACGGCAACCCGACGCCGGCGCTGGCCGAGATCAACTTGGGCCAGATGCTGGCCGATGAGGGTGACCTGGCCGGGGCCGCGGCAGCCTGGCGGCGGGCGATCGCGTTTGACGACCCGATCGGGACGCCGGTTGCCGCGATAAACCTCAGTGCGCTGCTGCGGAAGCAGAGCGACCCGGCCGGGGCACGGGCGGCGTACGAGCTGGCCCTGGCCACGGTCGCGCGGTCGGGGGATGCATCTGGCATCGCCGGCATGGTGGCACACGACCTCGGCGCGCTGCTCGCTGAGCAGGGCGAGATGGGGGCAGCCCGGGCCGCGTTCGAGGCGGCGGTCGCGTCCGGGCACCCCACGGCAGGCCCGCGGGCCGCCGCCCGGTTGGGGATTCTGCATCGAGAGCATGGCGATCGGGCCGCTGCCGCCAAGGCCTTCCGCGTCGCGGCCGCTGCCAAGGAGCCTGACGTCGCTGCGTCAGCCATTTTCGGCCTGGGCCAGCTGATCGAAGAGGACAACCCAGCGGGGGCGGAAGCCGCGTACCGGCAGGTCGCCGCCGCCGGTGCGCCGGGCGTCTCGCCGCTAGCGATGTTAGCCCTCGGCATGCTGCTGGAGACCCGCGGCGACATCCCCGGCGCGCGGACGGCGTACCAGCGGGCGGTCGACTCAGGCCATCCGGTCGCCGCCGCGCTGGCCGCATCGAGTCTGGGCTCCCTGCTCGAGCGGCAGGGGGATTCCACCGGCGCGCTGGCCGCCTACCGGCGAGCCGCCTCCTCCGGGCGGCCGGATGTCGCGCCGCGGGCCGCGTTCAGTCTGGGCACGCTGCTGATGGACGCCGGGAACCTTGCCGGCGCCGAGTCCGCCTACCTGCTGGCCGTGCGCTCCGGCCACTCGGACGCCGCGCCACGGGCGGAGGTCGCCCTCGGCGTGCTGCTGCGGAAGCAGGGAGACCCGGCTGGCGCGCGGTCGGCGTACCAGCGGGCGGTCGACTCCGGTCACCCCGATGCCGCGCCGGCGGCCGAGTTCAACCTCGGAGGGCTCCTGGAGGACCAGGGTGACCTGACCGGCGCCCGGAACGCGTACCGGTTCGCTGCGGACTCCGGTCACCGCCAGGCAGCGCCATTGGCGCTGATCGGCCTTGGCGACGTGCTGATTAAGCTGGGGGACGTCGCTGGCGGACGGGCTGCGTTCGAGCGGGCGGCCCGGTCCGGTCACCCCGCGGCCGCCAAGCTCGCCGCCAAACGCCTGGGTTGGCCGCGCTCATAACTGTTATTGGTCGAGTGTTGAAGTAGCTTGCTGAATAAGCTCGATGTCACCGCGCCGCCATCAGGTGCCAGTCTGGAGTTCATGGCCGTTGTTTAGGATCAGGCTATGCTGCACGTCGAACATTTCTCCAGCTCATGGGCGCATCCGCCGGTGGTAATCACCGGCTCTGAGTTTCTGTCCCAGACTGCCGCCAGCGCCTCGCCGGCGCAGTTCCCGCACGGCTCGAACGGCGTCGAGCACGTGGTGGTGCTCATGATGGAGAACCGGTCGTTCGACCACTTCCTCAGCTGGCTGCCGGGTGCCGACGGCCGCCACGACATGGCCTACCTGTCGATGGACGGGAATGTCTGTCCCAACTATCCCCTGGCACCTGACTTCCAGGGCTGCGGGTATAGCGACCCCGACCATAGCTGGGAGGGCTTTTGGTCCAGTACAACTACGGCAAGCTGGACGGGTTCCTCCAGCGGCCCACCGCCCCGGCTGCCAATCCCGGGGTGACGTTAGCCGCGGCCAACACCTTCCCGATTGGTTACTACACCAACTACGACCACCATCACCGGCGCAAGGCTGTCCCCGACCTCCCGGTCATTGGGGCCCTGGCTGAGCACTACACCGTTTTGGACCGCTACTTCTGTTCGTTTGCCGGTGAGACCTTTCCGAACCGCTTCTACCAGCACGCGGGCCGTACGGACCGGGACCACAACACGTTGACCCTCTCGGCGCTGCCGGCCATCTGGGACCAGCTGTCACCCATCCCGAACGGCCAGGGAGTTCCCACCGGCGGATACTTCTTCCGGGACCTGCCCTTCCTGGCCCTGTGGGGCACGAAGTACTTCCCGTTCTGGCACCCCTTCGCCGAAGGCGACACCGACGCTTTGGGGATCCCGGTCAACACGCTGTCGTTCATCGATACCGTGGCGCAGGGGCTGCTGCCCAACGTCAGCTTCGTGGACCCGGCTTTCAACACCGAGGGCAACGGGACCTCGGCCGACGACCATCCCCTGGCCGACATCCGGCTCGGGGAACGGTTCATCGCCGACACTTACCATGCCCTCGCCAGCGCGGGATACCTGGACAATACGGTGCTCGTCGTCACGTTCGACGAGTGGGGCGGATTCTTCGACCATGTGCCGCCACCGCAGGTTATCGACGGCGCCAACCCGGCGGACGTCGACCACACCGGGGATGGCACGACGCCCACCGACGGTCAGCTGGTGCCCAACTACAAGCAGCTCGGGTTCCGGGTGCCGGCCATCGTGGTGTCCAACCTTGCCCACGCCCGGGTCGTCCATCATGGCCCGTTCGAGCACACCTCCACACTCAAGCTGATCGAGTCCACCTTCGGGCTGCAGCCGCTGACCGCCCGGGACGCTAATGCCAAGAACCTAGGCGACGTCCTGCCGCGCGCAGCGCGGCGTCCGGTCCCGGTCGGCATGATTCCGACGAGCAGCCAGGTACCAGGGCCGGCCAGCGATGCCGCCGCGGTCTGCGGTATCCACAGTGTGCAATCGGTCTCTCCTCCCCCAACACACCATGGCAAACCCCCGGTCGGCTCGCACGTACTTCCGCAGTCCGGGTCGCCGACGGGCGCCGGAATGGTTGGATTCGGCCGCCAATACCGAAAGGGCCAGGTGGGGTAGAGACGACCCGCAAAGAAGATCGCGACCGGAGCTGGTAACAACGAGCACGGCACCGACCGCCGATGGTGGCAAGCTAAGTCAAGCGGGCCCGGCGGGCCCGCGTGAGGCAAGGAGGAAGAGCAATGCCCACCCGCAGCGCCCGTACGACATGGACTGGCGGACTTCAGGACGGAAGTGGCATGGTGGCGCTGGTCAGTTCCGGCGCCGGCAGCTACGAGGTTAGCTTCCCTAAGCGGGCGGCGGACGAGGCCGGTGGCACGACTAGCCCGGAGGAGCTTATTGCCGCAGCCCACACGGCATGCTTTGCGATGCAATTTTCTGCTCTGCTGGGCGAGGCGGGCGGCAGTGAGCAATCCCTCGACGTCAGCGCAGACGTCACCCTCGGCCCAGACCCGGCGGGCGGCTTCCGGATCAGCGGCATCACGCTGACGGTCCGCGGCTCTGCCCACGGCGTCACTGCGGAGCAGTTCGCCAAGATCGCACAGGATGCCAAGAACGGCTGCCCGGTCAGCAAGGCTCTGGCCGGCACCGATATCTCGCTGGAGGTAGGCCCGAGCTGAGGGTGACCAGGATCGAGTTGGCCCAGTCGAGGGTGTGCAGGGTGCGGGACAGCCGAGGTCGCTGCCTACGGCCCAGGGGTCGGTTCGGCGAACAGCAGAGAGTCCAGTCCTCTGCGCACGCCTGCGACGTCGGCCGCTTTGCGCACCGCGAGCAGCGTACCGGCCACGTACGGGTCCGGGTTTAGGCCCGGGTCGTGGCGCATGATCAGCCGTTCGCCTGGTCCACCGAACACGATCTCCGTGGTGACCACGAAGCTGGGCAGGCGCACCGAGTGGATGCGGGTGCCCGCTACCTCGGTGCCTCGTGCCTCGACAGGACCCTCGAGGTCCGAAAGCGCCACCGCGGTCTCGGGCCTACGGATCCGGGCCAACGTCTCGGCGAGCTCACGAGAAGTACCACTGGGCACGTCGGGTTTACCGTCGCTGGCATAGTCGATGACCTCCCAGCGGTCCAGGTGCCGCGCGGCCATTGTCGCGGCCCGGCGCAGCACGGCGGCCATGACCGAGAAGTTGCCGGCGGCGATCACGCCGACGCCCCGGTCACGGGCGAGGCGGTTCAGTTCCTCGTAGTCACCCGCGGTCAACCCACTCGAGCCGATCACCGCGTGTACCCCCGCCTTGACTGCGGCCCACACGTTGCCCTTGACCGCGGCTGCGCTCGTGTAATCCACGAGCACATCGACCGGTGCGGACAGCAACGCCTCAGCCACAGTGGCGTAGACGTCTCCGGTGCCCGCCAAATCGGTTACCGCGGCTAGGCTCCGCCCGGCCGCCGAACGGGACACACCCGACGTCAACGCCAGGTCATCGGCTGCTTCGATCGCGGCGACGATCGGCGGTGCCGTCCAGCCGGTGATACCCGCGAAACACACGTTGATCATGCCCTCGACCCTACGCAGCCACCGCCATCGAGGAAATGTCCCGGCACGGACATCAGCGAGCGCGTGCGCCGGCCGGGGCAGGGGCATCGTCTGGCTGCTGCACGGTGCTCGCCGCCGGTCCGCTTCCTGACCGTGCGCGCCGGCGATGGGCAGGGCCGGTGGGGGAGTGGGTGGGCCGTCGTGCCCCGGCGACGGCCACGTTGTGCTGCTCAGCGTGCGCATCAGTGGCGTGGCGGCGAGGCTGGGCATGAATGATCATTTTTTCAGGGGCGGGGGGTGGGCAATGGCACGGCCGCGATGCCCAGCGTCGACTGAAGAGGAAGCAGGCCGGACTCGAAGGCGGCGCCGAGGATGGGGCCGGTCAGTTCGGCGAGCCGCTGGGTGCGGTCGGGGCCGAGTGCGCGCCACGGGGCGTCGGCCAGGCGGTCGGTGCGCCATTCGATCTCGTCGCGTCCGTCCCGGCCCCGCTCGGTGGCCTGGCCCGTGGAATCGACCCATCCTCGCGACGCCAGCCGGTCCCGGGCCGCCGACCACTCCTGGGCCGTCCAGCCGCGGCTGGCGAATCTTTCCTCAGGTGCGGCACCGATGGCGGCGAACGATACCAGCGCCTCGCACGGGTCCAGGCCGGCTGACAGTAGTGCGGAGATGTGCCCGTCCCCCCGGTGCTCGCGCAGCAAGGTGATGGCGTGCCAGAGCACCTGGTGCGGCTCATCGGGCCAGGGCAGGTCCGCGGTGGCGGCGGCGAGCGGGCGTCCCGCGGTGTCGGCCGCCAGCGCCGCGGCGCGGGCTAGCCGCGCCGCTTCCGCCAGGCCGGGCGAGCCGATCCGGTCGCCGAGGATCGCCCGGTACATCCGGTCGACCGCTCGCACCCGAGCTGCGAGGATCTGCTGCGGCGAGGCCACTGCCCAGGCGGCGGGCACGTGCTTGGCCACCATGTGCGGGCTGAAGCTGTAGCAGGCCGAGGCCACCAGCCGCGGGCCTGCCGCGCCCAGCGGGGCCGACCGCCAGGCGAAGTAACTCGGCCAGCGGGTCGCCACCTCGTAGCCAAGAGCGGCCGCCTCGGCGAACACCTCCGGCGCGTAGTAGAACACCGCATGTATCGGCTCTAGCTGGTGCCACATCCGCCGTGGCAGCCCGTAGTCCTGCGTGGTCATGAACGCTGTCTCCCCTCACCTGGGCACCCAGTGGCCCACTGCTACCGGCCCGCGCTAACGCCACCGCGTGCCACAACCCACGTGCCCATCTCCTGCCGCCCGTATCGGTGATCTTCGGAACGAACGGGGATCAGCGATCCTCGACCCGGCGCTGGTTCAAAGGCTGCCTGATCGTCCCGCTCTTACCAGGCTCGGCGCCAAAGGTACCGAACGGCTCACGCTGCCTGGCACGCCTCTGCCCTATGTCTCCGGACGATGGGTGTCACGTCTGCGCTCCCGGGGCCGCCCAGTTTGCCGGAACGAGCCATGGGTCAGTCGGGGGCGCCAGCGGCGTTGCGGCTGGGCGTGGTTGCCCGCGTTCTGGTGAGGGCTCCCTTATGTCGGGGTTGCCTGGTGGGCGTGCGTGCCTGGCGCGGGTGAGCGGATGGCCCGCCGTGTTGCGCGCCCGATGGCGTCGAGCTGTTCACTGTGCGGGTGACGGGTCAGGTAAAGGTAGTCGAGTCGTGCCGCGAATTTGGGCAGGGGGATTGGTATGGGCCGGAGCGAGCCTGCCTTTAGCTCTTGCGCGGCGGTGACGCGCGGCACGATTGCGATGTATCCGCGGTAGAGGGCTAGGGCGATGGCGGTGGCGGCGGGAGACACGATGATGATGTGGCGGCCGGGAGTGTCGGCGGCCAGCATCTCGGAGATAATCTCGTCGGCGTCCTGGCTCCAGCTGTGGATCGCGAAGCGCTGGCTGGCTGCCTGGCTGTGGTGTGCTGCCGGGCCGCCGGGCGGGCTGGCGAGGGGGGCTATTGCGCTTTCAGCGGCTGGCTGGCTGGTGATTCCGGGCGGAACTGGGCCGGGAGTGGCGAAGGCAAGGTCGAGCAGGCCGTCGAGCAGTTCCTCGCGCAGGTCGGCGCTGTGTCCGGCGCGAATCGACAAGTCAAGTTGCCAGGTGGTGGCAGCGTCGGCCAGCAGCGGCGCGAGCGCGGGGGCGTAGGAGGCGGGAACGCCCACCCGGATCGCCTGCTCCGCTCGCTGGGCGGCGGCGTGCCGGCCTTGCTCGAGCAGGTGCAGGCATCGCCGCACATAGCGCAGGTAGCGTTCGCCGGCCGTGGTCAGCCTGGCGCCGCGGGAATCGCGGGCGAATAGTTCAGCACCGATCGCGCGCTCGACCGCCGCGATGCGCGCGCTCACCGATGGCTGGGAAAAGCGCAGGCGGGCGGCGGCACGGCTGAAGCTTCCCTCCGCGGCCACAGCCTCCAGCAGCCTCAAGTCGTCCACATCCATAGGCTTAGCCTATTACTAGCTATTGCTAGATCACCTCTGGTAATGGCTTGGATCCTCGCTCAGGCTGGGGCAAGGAGGCGCGCTGATGAAGCTCACTGCACTTTTCCGGCAGGCAGCGCCCCGGCTGATGTGGGCCGGGCAGGTCACCTCCGCGACCGGCGACCGGCTTTACGCGGTGGCGCTGACCTGGCTGACCCTGCGCCTCACTGGCTCCCCGGCCGCGGTCAGCCTGGTCACCTTGGCCGGCACGCTGCCGTTCCTGGCCGCCAGCGTGTTTTCCGGTGCGCTCGCTGACCGCCATGACGGGCTGCGCCTGGCACGAGCGGCCAACATCACCCAAGCCCTCATGGTCGCCGTGATCCCCGCCGCCTACCTGCCTGGTCATCTCGGCCTGCCTGCCCTGGCGGCCGTGGCGGGCGGGCTCAGCGCGCTGGAGGCATTCTGCCTGCCCTCACTCCAAGCGAGCCTGCCCCGCCTGGTCGAGCCAGAGTGGCTGACCCCGATGATCTCACTGCTGGACACCACAGACCGGCTCGCCCGCATCATCGGCCCAGGTGCCATCGGCCTGCTCGTCGTTGTCATGCCCGAGATTCACCTGTTCACCATCGATGCCGCCAGCTTCGTTGTGTCGGCCTTTTGCCTCGGCCGCGTGGCCCGCTACGCTCGCCCCCCTGCACCCCTGGGCACCCCGCGAGCCGCCCAGTCGCGGGCCGCGCGGCCCGCAGCGGGCTGGCAGGTCATCTGGCGACACGGCGCCCTGCGCTACGCAGCCGTGCTGCGCGGCGCGTGCAACCTCGCGTGGCCGGCGTTCACCATCGGCGCCCCGTTCCTGGTCGTCGGCCACTACCACCGCGGCGTCGGTGCGTACGGCCTGGTCCTCGGCGCGTTCGGGGCCGGAAACCTGGTCGGCAGCGCATTCGCCGGCCGGATCGGGGAGGCCCGGCCGCTGCGCTGGTGCTGCGCCGCCTGGGCTGTCTCAGGATCCGGCTTTATCGCGATGGCGGCCGCCCCCGGCTACCATCTTTTCGTTCTCGCCTGCGCTGGCACTGGAATCTGCACCCCGCTGGCCAACGTCACCATCGATGCCTACATCGCCCGCACCGTGGATCAGGCGATGCTGGCCCGCACCTACGCCACCCAGCGCTTCCTGGTCGCAGCCGCTGGGGCGGCCGGTCTGCCCGCAGCCGCGCTCACGATCAGCCACCTCGGCACGCCTATCACCCTCGCGGTCGCCGGCGGGTTCATCACCTGCGCCGCCACCCTCACCGCCTGCGGACGCGTGATGCGCGCCGCCCTGGGCGAGGAAATAACACCTAGCCTTTGAGGTATTGGTCCGCGAGGTTCGGCGGTGCGCATGCCAGCCAACCGTCGGTAATCGCGTCTCGCAGCACCTTTCCGGAGACTATCCGCAACTGAATGAGAACAGCAGAATATCCGTCGAAGTGCGGAATCGTGAAGAACGTTCGCCGCGCGACCAGCGACGTTATGCGCGCTTTGGGTCACTGGGATCGGCAGGATAAGGGTATGGCAATCCGGTTCCCTGTCCCGCTAAGGCCCGGTGACCGGGTGGGCGTGACATCTCCGTCGATGGGCGTGGGGCAGCGGGAGCGTGCGCGGCTCGAGCACGCGGTGGCTGCCGTCCGCGGCCGCGGGCACGAGGTTGTCATTGGCGCCTGCATGGACGGGGCGTCGCACGTCAGCGCGCCGGCCGCGGACCGGGCGGCAGAACTGATGACTATGCTCACTGACCCGTCCATCCGGGCCGTGGTTCCGCCGCGTGGCGGGGAGACTGCGATCGACCTGCTGCCGCTGCTGGACTGGGACGCTATCGCCGCAGCCGCGCCGACCTGGTTCGTCGGGTTCTCCGATATCTCGACGTTGCTCATGCCGGTGACGCTACGTACCGGCATCGCGACCCTCCACACCAACAACCTCATGAACACCCCGTACCGCGTGCGCGGGCCACTCTTGACCTGGCTCGACGTGGTCGCCCTCCCGGCGCGTGCCTCGTTCACCCAGTCGTCTCCGGCCATGCATCGCGCCGCGGCATGGCCGGACCACCGCGCGAACCCGCAGACCACCGGATTGAAAGCCGACGAGGGGGAGTGGGTTCGGCTCGATGGTGACAGCGCAGTGGATATCACGGGCCGCATGATCGGTGGTTGCATCGAGACTGTGCGCCACCTCGTCGGCACGCCGTACGGCGACGTTGCCCGTTTCGGGAGTGAGCACGCCCCGGAGGGGCTCATCGTTTATGTCGAGGCGGCCGGTGACGATGCCTTCGCGGTCTGCCGGAGCCTGCACGGGATGCGCCTGGCCGGCTTTTTCGCCGACGCGCGGGCTGTCCTTATCGCCCGCACGATCGCACCCGACAGCGACACCCTTACCCAGAAGGAAGCCGTGCTCGACGCGCTCGGCCGACTCGGCGTGCCGATTATCGCCGAGGTCGGGTGCGGGCATGTCCCGCCCTATCTGCCGATTGTCAATGGCGCCCTCGGGCGTCTCCAGTTCGGCTCGGGCTGCGCGTCACTCACCCAGTCTCTCCGCTGAAAAACCGGCGCCACTGACCGCGTACCTGCCGCCAAGGAACATAACGCGGGCCAAGGGCGCGCCCATATTCGTCGCGTCCGTCGCAGCGGACGAGCGCCCATGAAGAAGCCGCCTGCTGGCGGTGCTGCGGTAAAGTCATGCTGGCTCGACACAGCGGTTGCGCCATGGCAGATCTGTGCCGACGGCCACGGTTCCGGTCAGACGTACCCGGGAGCAGGCGGCGGATGAAGGCTCTGGTCAAGACTCACGCTAAGCCTGGACTGGTGGTCGAGGACCTACCAATCCCCCCGGTCGCCAGGGACGCCGTGCTCATCCGGGTGCTCAGAACCGGCGTCTGCGGCACGGACCTGCACATTTACGACTGGGACAACTGGGCGCAGGCGAACGTGACTATGCCACTCGTCATCGGCCACGAGTTCGTTGGCGAGGTGGTGGATGCCGGATCGGACGTGCGCGACCTGCGGCAGGGCGATCTCGTAAGTGGTGAGGGTCATCTGGTGTGCGGTCGCTGCCGCAACTGCATGGCCGGGCGGCGGGTCCAGTGCGCGCATACGAAAGGGGTGGGCGTCAACCATCCCGGCGCGTTCGCCGAGTACATCGCTCTGCCCGCGACGAACGTGTGGCAGCACGCGCCGGACATCGACCTCGATGTTGCGGCCATCTTTGACCCTTTCGGCAACGCTGTGCACACGGCGCTGACATTCCCGGTCCTCGGCGAGGACGTTCTCATCACCGGTGCTGGCCCGATCGGTCTCATGGCGGCGATCGTGGCGAGGCACGCAGCAGCCCGTTACGTGGTCATCACCGACGTGTCGGAGTACCGGCTAGATCTCGCCAGGAGGATCGGCGTCACCCTTGCCGCGCACGTCACCGACACCGCGCTGGTGGATGCCATGTGCGAGCTTGGCTTGCGGGAAGGCTTCGATGTCGGGCTTGAGATGTCAGGTAAGCCAGCCGCGCTGCGGGACATGCTGGCGTGTATGACCCACGGCGGCAAGATTGCCCTCCTGGGTCTCCCGACGGAGGAATTCGGGATCGACTGGGCTCATTTGGTGACCAACATGATCACAATGAAGGGGATCTACGGGCGCCAGATGTTTGAGACGTGGTACGAGATGTCGGTGCTGATCCAGTCGGGCCTCGACATCTCCCCCGTCATCACGCACAGGTTTGACGCCGCCGATTTCGAGCAGGCCTTCGCCACAGTGCGCAGCGCCCAGTGCGGCAAAGTGGTCCTCACCTGGGCCCGCAGGTGAGACGACGATCGCGAGAGGGTCGGCCAGTGTTTGCGAGCGTCAAGCAGGAGATCGGCGCGGAGCTTGACAAGATCCGCGCGGACGGCCTGTTCAAGGCCGAGCGCGTCATCGTCAGCCCGCAAGGGTCGAGTATCCGCGTCGGGGACGGCGCGGCGGAGGTCCTGAACCTCTGCGCGAACAACTATCTGGGCCTGGCCGACGACCCACGGATCGTCGCGGCCGCCAAACAGGCCCTGGACCGCTGGGGGTATGGCCTGGCCAGCGTTCGGTTTATCTGTGGCACCCAGGACGTGCACAAGCAACTCGAGCAGCGCATCTCAAGCTTCCTCGGCACCGAGGACACGATCTTGTACTCCTCGTGCTTCGATGCCAATGGAGGCCTGTTTGAGACAATTCTCGGCGAGCAGGACGCCGTCATCAGCGACGAGTTGAACCACGCATCCATCATCGATGGCATCAGGCTAAGCAAGGCCCGGCGGCTGCGGTACCGCAACCGTGACATGACCGACCTCGAAGTCCAGCTTCAGGCCAGCACTGACGCGAGGCGCCGACTCATCGCTACCGACGGCGTGTTCTCCATGGACGGCTACGTGGCGCCACTCGCCGAGATCTGCGCCTTGGCTGAACGCTACGACGCGATGGTCATGGTCGACGACTCGCATGCCGTGGGGTTTGTCGGCGCCCGTGGCCGCGGGACACCTGAACTGCACGGCGTCACCGATCGCGTCAATCTGGTGACCGGAACGCTCGGCAAGGCCCTCGGCGGCGCAAGTGGCGGCTACACCAGTGGCCGCAAGGAGATCATCGACCTGCTCCGCCAGCGTTCGAGACCCTACCTCTTCTCGAACTCCGTATCGCCCGCAGTGGTGGGCGCCTCACTCAAAGTCCTCGATCTGCTCGAGGGCGACGACGACCTGCGGGCTCGGCTGCGCGAGAACACCGCTTGGTTCCGCCAGCGAATGACGGCGCTCGACTTCGACATCCTGCCGGGGGACCACCCGATCGTCCCCGTAATGATCGGAGACGCGGCGCGCGCGACCCGGATGGCAGACCTTCTCCTCGAGAAGGGCGTCTACGTGATCGGCTTCAGCTATCCGGTGGTCCCGGTGGGCAAAGCCCGGATCAGGACGCAGGTGTCCGCCGCCCACACACGCGAGGATCTCCAGGCGGCGGTGGACGCGTTCGCCGCGGCTCGCCATGAGCTGGGCTGACTGCGCGATCATCCCAACCAGGCTTAGCGGAAAAGCCGCCATCATCGCTGCGGCCGTTCATGCCAACAAGGCCTGGCCTGGTGTGGATTTCCGGGTCATGAAGAAAAGGCTCGGCCCGAAACACAGTGGCGCCAGCGGCACTTGCAAGGCGTATTCGGCGGCTAGCATGAGACGCTCCGGTATGACCAGTTTGAGGGTCGGATGACGCAAATTCGACACGGAGAGCACCCGTTGAACGCGCAAGCCGCAAGCCGCAAACTGACGTGTAAGCGTGACAGGATGATGGTTAACAAACGGGATGACGCCCGGACGCCGGTTCACCTCCGACCGTATGTCTACCGGCATCATCGGAATTTCCTGACCGCTTCGCCAGTAGCGTATACGGTTCACCGCATGCAAGACGTTAGCGGCCTCAACGATAGCGTATCCGCCGACCTTCAGGATCCGGGAAATCTCAGACAGCTCATGGACTGGATGCGGCAGATGATGCAGCACTCGGACCATTACAACCAGATCGACGCTCGCATCGTCGAAATCCAAGTGTGCGCCATCCATCAGCCGCTTATCCACAGCTGGGTAGGGTTTCAGATAACGCTTGGCGGCCTGTAGCTGACGGTGGCTGGGGTCGGCGAGTGTCACACGGTCGGAATAATCATTCAGAACTACAGTAAGCCGCCCGTATCCCCCTCCCACATCCACGGCGTGGTCAAACTTCCGCCCTCGCAGCAAGCGCGACAGCGCCATTACCTCGGCGCGATGCTCATACCGGCGCGCCGTCCAGTAGCCCATGTAGTTAACATTCGTATCGTCATACTGGCTATAAATACGATCGGTTCCTCTACCTGGCGCTTTCACATTAATCTCCCTAACCGAGCGGATGCCCCTCATCCGGCAAGCTCGGCTGCGAAACACTTGTCACCTGCTTGGCCCGAGAGACGCAAGCCTGCCCCGAAGGAAACCGCCAATAAAGGCGAGATCCCGACGAGATAGACCCAATGCCGCCCCGTCGCCGACCTTCGCAGCGCCGAGCCGCAATGAATGTCCTCCCGGCGGAACTCCGAGAAAGCCCAGAACACACCTGAACGAAGGAGCCGGTCACAACATCCAACCTTATTCGATGCCATCTTCCCGCCTGGCCTGATACCCGGCGATCTTCCAAGTCAAACGAACTGGCTCACGCACGAAAAGATCCTGTAGCGCTCTGTCCGGTATGTCGAAAAATAGCGGGGATGCGTTCGTGACCGGCTGTGGCCGCCCCCGGTGATGGAGATCGACTGGCAGCAGGGACACGTGATCGCGCTTGCTGAGGCGCGGACGTCGCCCAGCAGAAAGACTGCCCGTCACGTTTACCGAGGGTGTGCTCGCGGTAACGGCCGGGGGCGGGCACGGACAATATGGTAGAGAACGCCCTAACCACACCTTTCCCGTATTCACTAAAACGGCGTTTGAGCTAGCTTCCAGGTGGCGAAGAACTGCAGTGAGCGGGGGGACCAAGGAATTGGTAAAGAAACGTGCGGCCAGGTCCGCTAACGAGACCAGGCAACTTAAGGAGGCTGGGAAGGAAACAGCGATCCCGGTCGATACCGATGGCCCGGTCAAGCACATGAGCGGTCGGGTTCCCGGTCTCGACGGCGTCCGGGCGCTTGCGGTGCTCGCCGTTATCGCTTTCCACGTTGGGATGCGAATGACGCCGGGCGGCTTTCTCGGGGTTGACATCTTTTTCGCGCTCAGCGGCTACTTGATCACGGATCTGCTGGTCGCCCAGCATGCTCGGTGCGGCCGTCTGGATCTGCGCGGATTCTGGGTGCGCCGGGCGCGCCGGCTGCTGCCCGCCCTAGCCATGCTCTTGGTCGCTGTCACCGCGACGGTGGCCCTTTTCGAACCTGATCAGCTGCCCGCGCTCGGGCCGACGCTGGCCGCTGCGGTCAGCTACTCAAGCAACTGGTACCAGGCTCTTCACCACGTCTCGTATTTCGCCGCGTTCGGACCACCACCGCCACTTCAGCACCTATGGTCCCTGGCCATCGAAGAGCAGTTCTATCTGGCCTGGCCGCTCTTGCTGCTGCTGGTGCTCACCCGCCTGCGGGGACGGTGGGCCCGGGTGCTAACTGCCTGGCTGGGAGCGCTCGCCTCGGCGGCCGCCGTGGCGCTCATATACCTGCCCGGCGGCGATCCCTCCCGCGTTTACTACGGGACCGACACCCATGCCACCGGACTCCTGGTGGGCGCGGCGCTCGCCCTGACCTGGCCGATGGCCACGCTCACCAACGCGTCTCGGAAGTTCGCCCGCCGCCTGGACTACCTCGGCGGGGCCGGGCTCGTGGTCCTGGCGTGGGCGGTGGTGCACTTCTCCGGCGCCGACCTGGCGGTCTACCCGCTCGGGCTGGCCGTCGCGGCGCTGGCAGCGGCCGGCCTAACCGCCGCCGCAGCCGCCCCTGGTACGGTGAGCGCACTGCTGAGGCTGCCACCGTTGCGCTGGCTGGGCATCCGGTCCTACGGGATCTACCTGTGGCACTGGCCGGTCATCGCGATCGCAGCCACGATCACCGGGCCGGGGCCGGCGGCCCCATGGCTTTGGGCCGTCGAGGCAGCCATCGCCATCACGCTGGCGGCTGCCTCCTGGAAGTGGCTGGAAGAGCCCGTCCTGCGGAACGGCTTCCGGGCCGCCTGGCGCTCGCCCGCGCGACCCGTGCCCGTGTTGTGTGGGGCAGCCGCCCTGGCCCTCACCTGCACTGCCGGGTACGGCGTCTTCCACTCACCGTCCGGGGCGTCCGGCATGGAAAAGCAGATCACCAGGGGTGAGCGGGTCAGCGCGGCCACCAGAGCCCATGTCCCGCGGCCGGTATCTGGGCCTACGGCCAAGCCATCACCTTCACTCACCCAGTGCAAGATCCTGGGCAGGCAGGTCACCGCGATCGGCGATTCGGTCATGCTGGCGGGGGCCATGGCACTCGATTCCGTGCTGCCGGGCATCTACATCGACGCCAGGGCCAGCCGGCAGATGCCGGCCGGCATTCATGTGGTACGCAGCCTCGCGGACAGCGGTCGGCTGCGTCCGGTCGTGGTGATAGGCCTTGGCACCAACTACATCGTCACCACCGGCGAGCTGAACCAATTGATGCAGCTGCTCGGACCGCACCGCAAATTGGTGCTCATCAACACCCATGTGCCCGACCAGTGGAGCAAGGACGTCAATGCCACGATCGCGGCCTTCATCCGCCGACACCCGAGTGTCGTGCTCGCCGATTGGTTCGACACGATCAAGAATCGAACCAACCTGCTCTGGCCGGACGAGATCCATCCCGAATTGCCCGGCACCAAGGTCTACGCGCGCATGGTCTACCGGGCGGTTCAGGCCACATGCGACGTCCACAGCCCACCGTCGGCCGTGCGGCCTCTGGTGGCTAACCGAGCCACGGCCACACCCACCAGGTAGCGGGCGCCTCCGCCAGCGACGGCCCAGCTCTCGGGTTCGTAGCTGCCGAGGAACTCCTCCTCGCTGCCCGGCTCGGACACCTACGGGGTCGGGTGGGCCATCGTGGCCCGGTGTGATGGACTGGTGGCCCGCTGTGGCCCCGCTGTGGCCCGCTGTGGCCCGTCTGGTGGCCTGGGTGGTGCATTGTGACCCCTTGGGTGGTGGTGATCTTCCTGTTTTTGTCATGTTGAGAATATCTCAGGGTGAGATTAACATGTGGGAATGAGATGTCGAGCGTCAACTGCGACAGCGATCGCTGCGCAACTGGTGCCGCCCGCGGCACGAGGGAGAATGGCCTCAACCTGCTCGGATTCGCCCCGATGAACGTCCCGGACCAGCTATGAGCTGCCCAGCAGACCTCCCTGGGCGGGTCGGCCGGGTCGCCGGGGCGCTGCTTGGAGTGCACGTCGGCGACGCGCTCGGCGCGACGCTGGAGTTCTCGCCATGGTCGGCAATCCGGGCCCGCTACCCCGCGGGCCTTCGCGACATCGTCGGCGGCGGACCGTTCGGCTGGCCGGCCGGGCACGCCACCGACGACACCGACCTGACCCGCGCTGTGCTGCTCGCCTACCTTGGCCCGGGAGATGGCGACGTCGTGCGGTCGGCGGCCGACAAGATGCTGGCCTGGTTGGACGGGTACTGGCCCGGCCGTGAGCCCGGCTCCCGGCCTCGCGACGTTGGCCGGGCCACGGTGCGGGGCCTAGAGCGCTACCGTCGCTCCGGTGACCCGCGGGCCGCCGGGGCAGGCGAGGGGCAGGCCGGAAACGGCTCCCTCATGCGCTGCATCCCCACCGCCCTGGCGGTGGGCGGCCCTGAGCGGCGGATCCGCGAGTCGATCCAGATCTCCGCGATCACGCACGACGACCCGCGCGCCACGCTCGCCTGCGCCGCCTATAACGAGATCGCCTCCGCCCTGCTCAATGATGCGCGGCCACGAGAGGCGGTGGCCAGCGGGCTAGCTGCCGCGGGGGAACTCGGCAGCTCCCCAGTCGCCGACGCTATCTCTCGCGGCCAGCACCTACAGCCCGCGGTCATGGCCGCCACCGGGACGATCCCACTTGACGACGAAGCATCTGGCCTTGTTCTCGACTCCCTGAGCCTCGCCGTGGCGGCCGTCCTCGACCCGCGCCCACTGCCAGACGTGCTGATCGACATCGTCCGGATCGGCAACGACACCGACACCAACGCGGCCATCGCGGGCGGCCTGCTAGGTGCCCGCGACGGCGCAGTTGCCATCCCCGCGCGCTGGCGCACCCTCCTGCAATTCGAGCAGGAGTTCACCGACGCCGCAACAGCGATAGCGTCGGCCCCGCCAACCTGCAGGTACCGGCGGCCTGAGCCATAGGAACGGCCGGACCGATCGGGCTGACGCGGTCAGTCAACGTGGAGAACGGCCTTGCCGCCGATGCGGCGGTTTAGCAGGGCGTCGATCGCAAGGCCGGGCTGACGCCATGAGCACTCAAGCTCCACCTGGCCGTCCAGCCGCCCATCGGCGACCAGCGTGCACAGGCGCGTGAGGTCGCTCGCCGCGCTGGCATGTGAGGTGAGCTCGTCGGGAAGGTTCAACGTGTAGATCGTCGCGCCGCGCGCCCGGTCGAAGCACTTCGCACGGAAAGTGACGGTTTCCTCGCCGGCCGGTGTCGCGATGTTCACCACGACGCCACGCGGGGCCACGTGCTCGACAGCGAGGCCGAACGTGGCCCCGCCGACACCGTCGACGATGACATCGAAGTCACCGCCGAGTTGCTCGACGACGACCGTAGCGCCGAGTCGGCCCAGCAGCTCCCGGCATGCCGCAGCATCACGCACCAGCGCGGTGACGTGCGCACCGCTTGCGCGGGCGAGCTGGATCGCGATGCGCCCGACTCCGCCGGTCGCGCCGGTGATCAGCACGCGCTTGCCGAGCACCAAGCCTCCGATCTCCAGCGCCCGCAGTGCTGTCAGGCCGGCGGTGGGAAGCGTGGCGGCCTGCGCGTCGGAAACCGGGTCGGGGATTGGGGCCAGGCGGCTGACAGGAACCGGGGTGAACTGAGCCCAGGCGCCGCTGCGGACCAGGCCGACCACGCGCGTGCCGGCGGGCGGCCCGCTGCCATCACCAGCTGCGCGTTCGACAACCCCGACAATATCCCAGCCGGCGGCGGACCCGTGCGGCCTGCCCGGCAGGTCAGTAACCTCCCCGCGATTGAGCGAAAACGCGCGGACCCGGACCAGCACCTGGTCGGGCAGAGGCGTGGGGTCGGGAACCTCGGTCAGCGCGACGTGCGGGGCGGCAGAGGTCGTCGTCAAGGCGAGCACGTCCCGACGCTAGTGCCGACCGGTGATGCGGCTCAATCAAGCAGATGCCCGGCGGGTGGCTGTCGGTCTTAGCGTTTCCCGTACGGGAGTTGGGCTCGAGCCCACATGCCGAGATGACGGCATCGCCCGGCTGGGAATGCGCGGCGGTGCGGTGGATGTTTCGGCGAGCATGTCAGCTGTGGTGATCGCTTCCGCCTTCGGCGGCCCCGAGGTGCTGTCCATTGCCGACGAGCCGACTCCAGAGCCTGGGCCTGGCGAGGCCCGGATCGCGGTCCGGGCGGTGGGCGTTAATCCGGTCGACTGCAAGGTCTACAGTGGGATGTTTGGCGCCGATTCTGCCCGGCTGCCGATCCGGCCCGGTTACGAGGCTGCGGGTGTGGTGACATCGGTCGGGCCCGCGGCGGTTGGCCCGGCCGGGCCGGTGGCGGTGGGGGATGAGGTGGTCGCGTTCCGCGTGCCCGGCGCCTATGCTGCGGAGCTGGTCACGCCCGCGCAGGCCTTGGTTCCCAAGCCGGCCGAACTGGACTGGGCCCAGGCGGCGGCGCTGATGCTCACCGGCGTGACGGCGTGGCACGCGCTGACCGTAACCGGCGTGCATAAGGGCGATACGGTGCTGATCCACGGCGCGGCAGGTGGGGTGGGCGTCATGGCGGTGCAGCTGGCCAGTGCCGGCGGAGCGAAGGTGGTAGCCACGGCGAGCCCGCCACGGCACGAATTTCTGCGCAGCCTCGGGGCCTCGCCGGTGGGGTATGGCCCGGGTCTTGCTGACCGGGTCCGCACCGCCGCCCCACAGGGTCTCGGTGCCGCGCTCGACCTGGTCGGCACTGACGAGGCGATCGACGTCTCACTTGATCTTGTCGCCGACCGGGCCCGGATCGCTACCATCGTGGCCGTCGCCCGAGGGCGGCAAGCCGGCATCAAGGTGCTCGGTGGCGCGCCGGGCGCGGACCCGGGAACCCAGACCCGCGATGCCGCGCGGCTGGAACTCGTAAAGCTCGCGCAGAATGGGACGCTGCGGATCTTCGTGACGCGGACCTTCCCGCTGGGTGACGCCGCTGAGGCCCACCGTGCGATCATGACTGGTCACACCACTGGCAAGATGGTGCTCATCCCATAGGGCAGCTAGCCGCGGCCCGTCGGCATGTCTGAGGATGATCTGCGCGCGGCAAGCCGCTCGGCAGGCGTGACGGTCAGACGCCGGGGCCGGCGCTATGCGTACTACCAAGGAACGGGGCCGGCGGCGTCGAAGTAACCGCCGGTGGCGCCGTCGGCTGTGATGGTGGCCATGCGCACGATGATCTCAGCGCCCTGCTCGACGGTCTGCGTGCCGCGGTGGCCGTTGAAGTCGGTGGCTGTGTACCCGGGGTCAACGGCGTTTATCTTGACTGCCGGGAAGGCCTTGGCGTACTGCGAGGTGAGCATGTTCAGCGCGGTCTTGGAGGAGGGGTAGGCCAGGCCAACCAGAGTTGACTCGAACCGGCCGGGGTCGGTGGTGACGGCCAGCGAGCCCATGCCGCTGCTGACGTTGACGACGATGGGGCCGCTGCTGGCCTGCAGCAGCGGCAGGAAGGCGTGCATGACGCGGACCACGCCGAAGACGTTGGTGTCGTATACGGCCTGCAGGTCGGCGGCGGTGACCTCGCCGGGGTTCTTCATTCCCCCGCTGATGCCGGCATTGTTAACCAGGACGTCGAGGTGGCCGGCCTGCTCGCGGATCAGCGCTGCGGCGGCATGGACGGAGTCGTCGCTTGTGACGTCGATCAGCACTGGGCGGGCGCCCAGCTTGCTGGCCGCCTGCCTGCCGCGCTGTTCGTCACGCGCCCCAAGGTAGACGGTGTGCCCTGCGGCGATCAGGCGGCGTGCGGTCTCGAACCCCAGGCCCTTGTTCGCTCCGGTGATCAATGTTGTCGTCATGAGATCCAGCATCGTTGACGGCGCCGGTCCCAGGTAGTGGCCTGATCTTCCTGGGATCAGCAGTACCAGTCAGCACGGGGGCGGTTGGGCATTCCGCACGCATACTGGAGGAGTGAGCAATGCCAGCGAGCTCGGCCTCGCGTTGCGCGGCTGGCGTGACCGCATAGCGCCGGCCTCGGTGGGGCTTCCGGCGGGCAGGCAGCGCCGGGCGGCGGGCCTGCGGCGCGAGGAGCTGGCGCTGCTTGCTGGCGTGTCGGCCGACTACATCACCCGCCTCGAGCAGGGCCGGGCCGCTAGCCCGTCGGCGCAGGTGCTGGCGGCCCTGGCGCGGGCGCTGCGGCTGTCGGAGACAGAACGCCAGCATCTGTTCACCCTCGCCGGGCAGCCGCTACCGGCCACCGGGCACATCAGATCCGGCCTCACTCCCGGCGTCCAGCGGCTGCTTGACCAGCTCGACGGCACCGCCGTCAGCGTCTATGACGCGGCATGGACGCTGATCGGGTGGAACCCGTTGTGGGCGGCCCTTATGGGTGACCCATCGGCGCTGCGTGGACGCGACCGCAACATGCTGTGGCGGCACTTCACCGGCCAGCCTGGCCGAGTCACCCACACCCCGGAGCAGGAAGCCGCGTTCGAGGCATCGGCGGTTGCCGACCTGAGGTCGGCGACCGCCCGCTACCCCAAAGACGCGAACCTGCGGCGGCTGGTCGCCGACCTGCGCGCCGTCAGCACCCAGTTCGCGCGGCGGTGGGACGCCCGTGCCGTCGGAACGCACGAAGCGGACCGCAAGACCATCCACCACCCAGACATCGGGCCGCTCACCCTGGACTGCGACGTGCTCACCGTCCACGGCCACGACCTGCGCGTCGTCGCCTACACCGCCGCACCCGGCAGCGACGCCGCCGATAGGCTCAAGCTGCTGGCCGTCATCGGGACTCAACACATGACCGAACACCCCGGCCCGGCATAACTCACTCATAGCCGCCAGGAGCTGCCGGGAGTAAGCCCGGGCGCCTCGCGCAGGTAGCCAAGGCGGCACGCTTTGCTTACGCCATGATCGTGCGGATGCTGAGCCGATTGCACTGGCACGCCGTCTCGTCGATCGCATTTCACCGAAATCCAAGAGGACTCCGTGCGGACACGCGCCGAGTTGCTCGGCCGCACGCTGCCTCCGCATGCGGCCCGCAGGTCAGCTCGCGGCGGGGGTCGCTCCGGGCGCGGCAGCACCCGGGCGTGGCGATCAGCTCTTTACGTAGGACAGCTTCTCGGTCACCTGGCCGTCTTTTACAGTGATCACATCGACTCCCCG
>Ga0137367_10000528_pt1 | contig 28181 bp, 12 predicted proteins | sample SagtaG_14_FD_104939 | JGI IMG/M metagenome (GOLD analysis project Ga0137367, IMG submission 104939) | Vadose zone soil microbial communities from Sagehorn Ranch, Mendocino, California, USA - Sage1_L_80_16 metaG | ecosystem: Environmental > Terrestrial > Soil > Vadose zone | place: USA... | reverse complement strand
TACCCATCCTCCAAGAGGGACTACTGCGCGGTCTCGTGTTAATTGGGGCACGTGCCGGGCAAGAATTAAACGAGGACGTTGTTACCGCGTTCGCCCGGACTGCCCGTGTTGCTACGAGTTCGCTGAAAGCCAGCACTTCTGCTACTGAACCGCTGAATGAGCGGCGAACCATGGAAGCAAATGCGATAAATACGCTCGCGCTGCATGCTTCCAATGCAAATGATCTTCGTACTTTTTATTCATCAATCCACGAGCAAGTTCGTTTCGTCATTGGGGATCATGGATTCCTTATCGCAGATTATGATGAGAAGACCAACTCCATTAGTATTCCCTATCTGTTTGAAGAGGGGATGTTCTCCTCGATCGATACCTTCCCACTTGGCGAAGGACTGACCTCCATCTTGCTCCGCACCGGTGAGCCTCTCATGCTTGTCGAAGACACAGAAAAACGGGCAGCCGCAATGGGAGCAAAGATCACGGGCAAACCAGCCCTCTCCTGGCTGGGAGTGCCATTGATGGCGCGTGGTGAGGCGATCGGCGCACTGATCGTGCAGGATCTGGAACGGGAACAAGTGTTTGATAACGATGATCTGCACTTCTTAGTCTCGGTGGCCAATCAGGTATCCGGCGCAATCCACAATGCGAGACTTTTAAATGAGAGCAAACAAGCCGCCATCCAGTTTGAAACTGCCGCCGAGATTGCGCGCGACATTAGCAGTTCACTCGAATTGGGTGAGCTTTTAAAGAAAGCTGTAGACTTGATCAGATCGCGTTTCAGCTTTTATCACGCGTCTGTTTTCCTCAAAGACCTGCCGGGTGAATTTGTTGTCATTCGTGAAGCCACAGGTGAAGCAGGTGCGCAGCTTAAACGCGTCGGGCACAAGCTGGCAATTGGCTCCAAGTCGGTGGTCGGGTTTGTCGCAGGGAATGGTGAACCTTTGATTGTCAATGATACCGCTCGCGACGCGACCTACTATGCAAATCCCCTTTTGCCAGAAACACGCTCAGAAGCAGCCATTCCGTTAAAGGTCGGTGAGCGAATCGTCGGCGTCCTGGATGTTCAAAGTAATCAGCCATATGCGTTTGCAGAAGATAATCTACGCACGCTGCAAATCCTGGCCGACCAACTGGCAATCGCTGTTGTGAATACCGAGTTATTTGCCGAGACTCAGGAGCATCTTGCTCAACATCGACTGTTGCATCACATAACCACCACCGCGGCTTCCGGTACTACATTAGATGAAGCATTGCAGTCCGCCGTAAATGGTTTGCAGGTGACTCTCGGTGGGGACAGAGTTTCCATCTTGCTCGCAGATCGCGAAAAGAAGATGTTGGAAGTAAAAGCCGCAGTTGGTTATGCCAGCAATGTACTTGATCTGCGCATTCCGATTGGAAGTGGCATCACTGGCTGGACAGCAGCACACCGTAGAACCTTGCGCATCAATAATGTTTTGCAGGATACGCGATATATCGAAGCGAGTTCCAATACCCGCTCCGAAATGGCGATCCCTCTTTTGTATCGTAGTGAATTGCTAGGTGTTCTTAATGTGGAAAGCGAACAGCTTTCTGCCTATGCCGAAAATGACGAAGAGCTTCTGGGCACATTGGGCGGAAGTCTCGCGGCGATCATTGCGAATGCCCGCCTGCTTGAGCAAATCCGCGCCCAAGCTGAACGCGAACGAATCCTGTTTGAGATTACAGATAAGATCCGCCGTACGACCGATATGGACACTATCTTGGCAACGACCGTCAGTGAGTTAACCCGGGCTGTAGGTGCTACCCGCGCAAAAATCAAATTGGGAGTCAACTCGCCCAACACCAACCAGAAAATGAGGTCGGTCAATGAGTAAGCGGTTCTCACTTGAACAACTTATGCAACGTACCGGCGGACGATATATCATGATCGTGCTTGCCGTTGCGCAGATCAGTTCCCTAGTGGCAGCGATCCCAGGGATGGTTTCTGTTCAGGTGAATGCCCAGTTTGATGCAGCACAAATTCGGGGATTCGCAGTCACAATTCCTCTACTGCTCATCTTAAACAACCTGATTCTGCTCGGAATTGGATGGCGCGCGACGCCGATCGCTCGCAAGAGACTGGATGCTTGGGCACAAGATGTTTTAAGACCGCATCGTGACCAAGAGCTCACTGCCTGGCGCGAAGTCACAAGACTGACATGGCTGCAAGGGATCGCATCTGGCGTTGTGGGTTTTCTCATTGTTATTTTGCCGATATTTTTCATTACGTATTCACAAAGTGGTGTGATCACTTCGCCGTTCCAACCAACCTCTCTGAATTCGCCTGACCCCATTTACATTTTGCTGGGCGGATTTGTTTCGCTGTTCGGTTCTTCAATCCTTACCATTTTGATGATTGAACGTCTCACACTACCAGCCAGGCTGGTGCTACTTCCGACCGATTTTGAGACTCAGCTGGCAGGCCGTTCGGGGCCTCTATTGATTGGTAAATTTATCGTGCTTACCCTTGGATTGATCGGGATCGCAATCCTGCTTATTGCCCCAATTGGTTATCAGCAAACGATCCGTATTCTGTATGCAGAGATCAGTTCATTCAATGTTTTTGGCGATATCCAGCTCCAATCCACGATTTTCAGCATACTGGCTTTGATTCTTGGCGCTGTTTTTTCTTATTATGTATCGAGGTCTATTTCGGATCCGATCAAAGAACTGATCACAACATTTAATAAAATTGAGAATGGAGATCTTACACAACGTGCTCGCATCAGTGCAACCGATGAGATGGGAATCGTTACCGTACAGTTCAACCGCATGGTAGCCCGGCTCGAGGCGTTGCAAACAACACTAGAACAACAAGTTCTGGAACGTACGAAGCAATTAGCCGCCTCGAATCAAGTAGGAAGAGCCGCTGCATCCAGCTTGGACCCGGATGAACTGATCCTCCGAGTAGCCAACCTGTTCCCAGAACAGTTCGGCTATTATTACGCGGCGATTTATCTTCTCGATCCAAGTGAAAAATGGGCAGAATTAAAATACGCGACCGGTGAAGCGGGCAAAGTATTGAAGCAAAATCATCACCGCCTCGATATTTCGAGCAGAAGTATGGTAGGCAGTGCCATCCGTGAAAAGACTGCTCGCATCGCCCAGGTCGCTTCTCAGGAAAAACAACGATTTGAAAACCCATTGTTGCCATACACGCGTTCTGAGATTGCCCTTCCTCTCATTGCAGGTGAGCGTGTGCTCGGCGCGCTGAATGTGCAATCTATGAAGGAATCGGACTTTACTCCTCAAGTCATCGAGACCATGCAGAATATGGCGAGTCAGGTTGCGATCGCATTGGAAAATGCACGATTGTTTCAGGAAGCCCAGCACGTGATCAAAGAGATGCGCGCTGTCCAACAACAGTATTTGATGGAAGGCTGGCAGGGCTTCACCAAGGAGAATGAAGACTTGGAATACACTGTGGGCGATGACGTCCGTGAAAACCCAAAAACGATAGAGGTGGCAATTACCCTGCGCGATCAGGTCCTGGGACAGATTCTCCTGGAAGGCAATGAAGAATGGACAACAGAACAGCGATCCCTGGTGGACGCTGTTGCAAAACAAGCAGCCATCGCTCTTGAAAATGCAAGGCTGGTGAGCGAGAGCCGTCAGTCCGCTGTCCGCGAACGAATGCTCGCGGAAATCAACAGCAAGATTTGGTCTGCGGCAACGATAGATAGCATCCTGCAAACGACCGTAAAAGAATTAGGTAGGCGTCTGGATGTTGCGCAGGCAACCATTGAGCTTAATTTGGATGACGAACAATGATTGAATCAAGACGTAGAACAGATTCCGAGGATTCCGAGTATCAGTATGATCGCTGGCGCTCCAATTTTCTCAAAATCATGCTATGGATCTTTTGTGGTCTTGGCCTTATTCTGTTGTTCTCCGTGATTGGGAATGCCAGACCGATCGCGCGATTGATTTTTATACTCTTTTACGCTGCCCTACTGGCCGCATCCTTCCTGCCTTTTCCATACATGGTTAAGACCGGAACATTGCTGACTGTTGGGTATTGTGTAGGTATGTATAATCTCCTAAGGTGGGGACCATGGGCAGATGGTGTGATGTTCTTCCTCGTTGTGTCGGTCCTCACGGCGTTATTAGTTGATAATCGAGCATACATTATTGGATCAGCGATTACTATTGCAACAGTAGTAATCGTTGCCTCACTTAATGTTTTGGGACTTTTTCCACTCTTAGGATCTGGGGTTCCATCTACGAGTCTACAGGATTGGATAACCTACACTGTAGAGTATGTAGTATTAGCTGTTTCCCTTACTTGGGGAATCAGTCTATTCAGGAGTGAGTTCAAAGTCATCGCCGATCGATACAACTCAAACCTGCAACTACTCATAAAAGACCGCAATGAACTGGAGCAAAAAGTCAACGAAAGAACCCAGGTCTTAACGAAAAAGACGAACCAGCTCCGGGCTGCATCTTTTATTGCCCGCCAAACCGCGGAAGTACAGGATCTTTCAGTTCTATTAAATATGATCACTGGACTGATTACCGAACAGTTCGGCTTTTACCATACCGGTATATTCCTGATCAACGAGACCGGCGAAGAAGCGGTTCTACAAGCTGCCTCTTCAGACGGTGGTCACAGGATGATCGAACGGGGACATGCCCTGCTGGTAGGAAAGCAAGGAATCGTTGGCTATGTTGCCGCGCAAAAGAAACCACGCTTTGCCTTGGACATTGGAGTTGACGCCGTTTTCTTTAACAACCCAGACCTGCCCATGACACGCTCCGAACTTGCTCTGCCATTATTGATTCGAAATCAAGTCCTTGGAGTGCTAGACATCCAATCAGACCAACCGCAAGCCTTTACTGCGGAGGATGTGGACGTATTGCAGACCGTTGCTGACCAAGCCGCCGTGGCAATCGAGAATGCCCGGCTATTGGATGAGTCTCAAGCGACATTGACCCAGCTTGAAGCACTGACAACTGTCCGCACGCGTGAGGCGTGGAATCAAAAACTGCAAGGAAAAAGTCGGGTCTTTACTTACACACCATTGGGCTTGCGGGCAGAAAAAATGCCTGCACCCAACGGCACCTCTGTGACAATTCCATTGACTTTGCGTGGACAAAAAATCGGTAGTATTTCTATTGCACACAAAGGAGATGTGTCGGTCAACAAGGGCGACGAGGAGTTGATTGCGGAAGTTGCTAATCAGGCAGGACTGGCAATTGATAATATCCGCCTTCTCGAGGAAGCGACGCAACGAGCCAGACAGGAACAAATTGTAGGCAAACTTGCTGGACGTTTTAGCCAATCGCTTGACATTGATACTTTGCTCCAGACGGCTGTACGCGAACTTGCCCAGCTTCCGGATGTTTCGGAGGTTTCGGTGTTGATCGGACAGCAGGCTTCTGAAATTGCCGCCAAGCAAAAGAACAAGCGTGGACCGGGATAATATGAATCTCTTTCGCGAATCCCAAATCGATCTGCGTTCGCAGAATGAGCATCTTGCTCGTGTATTTTACGCCAACGGGCGTTATAACCCACAATTCCTTGCAGTTACGGGAGTTGGGTTCATTGTCATTTACCTACTCACGCTTTTCGGCATTTTTGGCCAGCCAGCCCCCCAGTTGATCTATATTGGTGTACTTGTTTGTTTACTGGCCGGTTCACAAATCCTGTTGTTGAATCTCGCACATCGTAACCGCGGAATTGCAGCTAATTTATGGGGTTCGGCAACAGTTGGTATTTTTGCTATCCTACTTACATATTTCTGGCAGGGTATCCTTCCCATTGCAATTTTGGTTGCGCTCATCACGCCTGCTACCTCCTTACAAGCCAGGCTGCCCCGGCGATACCTGCCTATTCTTCTCGCACTTGTTGTTTTGTCTATTGCAGGGATCATCTACGCAGACCACAACTCAGTATTTAATCGCTTGCAGAACAGCACCCCAGCCGCGATTGCAAGTTTTGCATTCCTAATTGCAACTGGACTATTGCTCGTCATCATCACGATTGTTTCTCAAAACAAGAATTTCAAAAGTCTGCAAACTCTTTTGCTCACTTCTTTTATTGTTATCGTAACGATTCCGACAATCATGGCTGCAACCTTATCTGCCATCGGGGCATTTACGAACAGTCAAACGCAGACCTTCAACACACTAAAAGCCATTTCAAGCTTGAAAGAAAATCAGATTAGCACGCTGATCCATGATTCTCAAAACGATTCCAAGGAACTTCAAAACGATTCTGTTTTTGCGTCGAATGCATTAAATGTCCTCGCTACAAAAGAGACCAATCCTGTTTTGATCGAAAACTCCAAGCAACTGGCGCGGCTCCGAATCCAGGATAAGATTGCTTCAGACGCGGAAAAATATTCCGAAGTGATGGTTTTAAATACGCAGGGCCAAGTTGTGATCTCCACCATCCCTGCGAATGAGGGAATCAACTTGGAAGACCAGTTGTTTTTCCGACAAGGAACGCTTCGATTCTATACTGGCTTCACGCAAGTACCCGCCTTTGGCAGCGACAATCTTATATTCGCCACACCCATTTTTGATGTAGACGGACGGGTGATACGCGGCGTTCTGGCGCTCAGGTCAAATGCTAGTTCCATCAAGGGAATTATGGAGAATACTACCGGGTTTGAAAGTGCCGAAACCTATCTCGTTGATAAGAATTACAAGCCCGCCACAAAAACACGTATACCATCAGAGTTGGTGAGTACACAGGCTTCACTTGATGCCATTTTGAACAATATTAGCGATGGACAGAGCATCTACAATAATTATGCCGGCCAGCCTGTGCTTGGCTATTACAAATGGTTTGATACGATGCAGGTCGCAATCATCTCGGAAGTCCCGCTCAGTTTTGTAGTTTCCAATTCCGCTCAACCGCTGGTGGGAAGCGCTGTACTCGCGTTGATTGTGATCTCGATAGCCATTGCCGCGGTGACATTCTCAGCGCGTTCAATCGTACATCCCATCACTGCTTTGGCGCAGACCACCGAAAGTTTTGCAGCAGGAAAACTATCCGCTCGTGCTCCAGTAGACCGAGCCGATGAAATTGGTGCGCTTGCCAGGTCTTACAACCAGATGGCAACCCAGTTGCAGGAAATCATTGCAGGACTGGAACAGCGCGTGGATGAGCGTACACACGATCTTGAGAGTCGAACTTCGCGTTTGCGCGCCGCGGCGGAAGTTGCTCGCGATTCCGCGTCCGCACGGGATTTGAGTGAACTGCTCGATCGCTCCGCACAACTCATTCAAAGTCGCTTTGGCTTTTATTATGCTGGCATCTTTCTACTCGACAACAACAGGGAATATGCTGTTCTGGTTGCTTCTCCAACCGAAGCGGGTAAGCAGATGCTTGCAAACAATCATAGGCTTCGCGTGGGTGAAGTGGGAATGGTGGGACGCGTCGCAGCCACAGGTGAACCACGCATTACTCTCGATACGGATGTAGATGTGATTCATTTCAATAATCCATATCTGCCCAATACTCGCTCCGAAATGGCCTTACCTTTGAGAGCGGAAAATACCGTTATTGGTGTGTTGGATATTCAAAGCGACGAGCCGCAAGCGTTTAATGAGGATGATGTCGCGATCATGCAGATTATGGCGGACCAGCTGGCAACATCCATCGAGCGCACTCGTCTGCTTCAAGAAGTGGAACGAAACCTTAAAGAGTTGGAAAGCGCCTACGGACAGTATACGCGTGAAAACTGGAAAAGGCTTTCAGATGGCTCGCAATCGAGCAACAAAGGTTACCGATTTGACAATATCCGTATGGAACCCATCACTGAACTCCCCGAGTTAGGAAAGAATGCCTTTGAGGCGGGGACGACAATGAGTTCAAATGGTCATAATATAGATCGACAGACTGCTGTCGCAATACCGGTTAAACTGCGCGGACAAACAATCGGTGTTATCAATCTTAAGCTGAAAGAAAATTATGGGGAAGACACTATCTCAACTATCGAACTGGCAAGTGAACGTCTTGCTGCCGCCCTTGAAAGTGCCCGACTTTATGAGGAGGCTCGGCTTCGCGCGGATCGTGAACAATCCATTGCGCAAGTGACGAGCGCGATCAGCGCATCCACTAATTATGAAGAGATCCTGCAAACGACGGTCCGCGAAATTGGCAACACGCTTAGGGATGCAGAAGTAACCATTCAGATCACTGGTGATCTCAGAGAAAACAGCAAGACGGATAAGCGAGCATGAGCATGCAAAATACACTACGCAAAATCTTCTCGCCACCGGTTTTTTCTGAGGATGAGAACAAAACCAGATCGGCGTATTACATCAACGTCATCGCGCTCGTCAGCATACCTGCTCTGGTTGCATTCCTTCTATTCCGTATTTCGCAAGGAAACGGACTCCTCGAATCGTCCAACTTAGTTTTGCTGGCACTGATTGCTATTTTGTTGATCGTTTTAACCCTCATGCGTTCAGGCGCCGTGCGACTCGCCGGATATATACACATTAGCACGATATGGCTTGCGAGCACCCTCCTTGCATTGACTGGAAGTGGAATAAGAGGCTCAGGCTTTGTAAGCTACTTCGTTGTCATGTTACTGGCTGGCCTTCTGCTAGGAGTATGGCCCGCGGTAGGAATAGCGGTTGTGTCCGTCATTAGTGGTTTTGGCTTAGCCTATGCGGAAACAGCTGGAATAATTGTCTACACGCCAAACCCAGCTTTTGGTATTGCTGGCGAATATACTTTCCTTTTCTTATTCAGTACATTATTCATGGTTCTTACGATCTCCAGCTTGCAAAACGCGCTCAACGCTGCAAAAGCCAATGCGAAAGAACTGGAAACCAGAAACAAGGAACTTACGGATCTTCGCGACGTTTTAGAGCTTCGTATTCAAGAACGCACAGCATCATTGGAAAAACGCGCCACACAGATCCAAACCGTATCCAATATGGCAAGGACGATTGCATCTGTGCAGGATCTGGGTGCGCTGCTTCCGAATATTGCCAAAGTAGTTAGTGAGCAGTTTGGCTATTATCATGCTGGAATTTTCCTTTTGGATGAAGCCGGTAAATATGCTGTGCTGAAAGCCGCTAACAGCGATGGCGGCAGGCGAATGTTAAACCGAGGACATCGCCTCCCCCTTGATTCCAATAGCATCGTGGGATATGTAACCTCGCATGGCGAGCCTCGCATCGCACTGGACGTTGGCGCGGATGCCGTTTATTTCAACAATCCGGACCTTCACGAAACGCGCTCCGAGATAGCGCTTCCCCTCCGTGTGAGCGGACGGGTGATCGGCGCGCTCGATGTACAAAGCATTCAGACCAATGCCTTTTCGCAGGAAGATATTTTTGTGCTCTCGACGCTGGCTGATCAAATTGCAATTGCCATCGAGAATGCACGTTTGTTCGGTGAAGCACAAAAAGCACTCTCTGATTCCCAAGCGACCTATGAAAAATATGTCCAGCAATCATGGAATAGTTTTGTTCAACAGGCGAAACACACCGGGTTTGTTTTCAATGGCAAACAAGTAACAGCGCTGGACGGCCAGTCCAAACGCGAACAAATCAAAGCAACGATCCAAACAGGCAGCCTTTCGCTAGAGAAGGCAACCCTAAACGTTGCAATTCCCATCAAACTTCGCGGACAGACTATCGGCGTCCTGGATGTTCGTTCAAAGAAGGGAGAGCGGTCCTGGACGCGTGATGAGCTTACGCTGCTTGAAGCGGCTGCCGAACGCGCTGCGCTTGCTCTTGAAAATGCCCGTTTGGTGGAAACCGCTCAGCGCCGGGCTGCACGCGAGCGCGCTATCGGCGACATTTCTACCAAGATCGGCGCAGTGAGCAGTTTCGAATACATTCTTCAAACGGCGGTCGAAGAATTGGGGCGCAAGATTGGTGGCGCCACCGAAGTGACTCTAGAGATTAACAGCGACGAAGATCAGATTCGCCAGCAATAACCTTGTATAGGTAAACGAATGTTGAATCAAGCACGCACATTTCTTATAGCTCCGACTTTTCCCGAGGATGAGGATAAAACGCGTAAAGCGCGCTATGCCAACGCGATTGCGCTTACATTTTTGGGGATCGCTGTAGTTTATGAAATTGGCATCAGACTATTCTTAAACTACAGCGATGTATCTCCTGTGGACCTCATGATCTTTGGTCTGACAATGACCTGCGTTGTTGGTTTGGTAATGTTAAGAAGAGGATATGTATACGCCGCATCCGTTCTGCTTGTTGTTCTGATCTGGTTAGTAATCAACAGTATTGCAGCAACCGGATACGGAGTTCAGGACGCGTCTTTTATTACAAATTTTACAGTGGTCCTCATGGCTGGATTGCTGCTGAATTGGCAGACATCCCTGGTCATCACATTTCTCAGCATCCTATCTGGTCTCGGCCTCGCATATGCGGAACAAGATGGATTAATTACCCACTTGGCCTACCCAATCACATCATTCGCCAGAGATATCGCTTTTGTTTTTGTATTCAATGCAGTCATGATTTACTTGTTGATTAATGGTTTGGAAAATGCACTGAAAAAGTCCCGAGCCCATCTCGAAAAACTGGAAATCGCAAATGTTGATTTGAACCGTACCCAAAATGAACTGCAATACCGCACGGATGAATTAACCGTTGCAAACAAGCAATTAGAGAATCGTACTGAAAAACTCCGCGCTATTGCAGCCATTACCGCTACAGCAGCATCCATATCCAACTTCGAAAGACTCATCTCATCGATTGCCAGCATCGCTAGTCAGCAATTGGGATACTATCATGTGGGCGTATATTTGCTGGATGAGCAAAGGCAATATGTCATTTTGCGTTCGGCAAGTTCAGAGGGTGGGCTGAAAATGTTGGCGCGTGGATACCGGTTGCCAATCGGACAGCAGGGTCTTGTTAGTTCCGCGGCACAGACAGGGCAACCACAAACTCTTGATCATGATATGAGTCGAGGATTTTTTAACAGTCGCGATCTCCCAAACACGCAATCTGAGTTGGCCTTACCGCTCAAGTCTGGGGATCAAATTATTGGGGTCCTCGATTTACATTCCACGGAGATAAATGCCTTTAGTGATGACGATATATCGACGCTTTTTATTCTTGCTGATCAAATTGGCATTGACATCCAAAACGCCCTCGTCTATGAACAATCGCAAAGTGCTTTGCGTGAGGCGAACATTGCAGTCCTCCAAGCATCTGAAAAGGAATGGAAACGCTACGCGGAAACTGTTCAGGCAAAAGGCTATCGCTATGATGGAATCAAGCCTGAGCCCTTGAAAGAATCGCAACGATCCATTCCCGAAGGGAACGCTATATCCATTCCCGTTCAATTGCGCGGGCAGACAATTGGGCGGCTCCGACTCCGACCCTCAGATGGTTCAAAGGAATGGACAGAAGATGAACTCGCTATGGCAGAAGCTACTGCCGAACGAGCCGCCCTGGCTTTGGAAGGTGCGCGTCTCTTAGAGGAGGCACAGAAGCGTGCTGCACGTGAATCTTTTCTTTCGGATATGGCAGCAAAACTAAGTACATCCTTCCAACTTGATTCCATCTTGCGCGACACAGTGGAAGAGTTAGGCCAGACTCTGAATGGTTCCATTGTTTCTTTCCAATTGATAAATCCATCCGCGCCACTTTTCACCGAGCCCAACAACGGTTCCGATAAAACAATGAAACCCGAGCAAGGCAATCATGAGTAATCAGGCATCCATGTCAGATAAAGAACTAAATGGAACAGAGCAATTGTCACGAACAAGGCTTTTGAGAACCTTGCTTGTTATCTCCATTGTTGCCGACGTTGCGGCACTGCTTGCCGCAGCTGCCGGAGGTTTTGGTTGGCAATATATCCTCCCGATTGGCTCGCTCTTGATTTTTGCACTGCTCAGCTTGATTACTTTGTTGCGGGGCGCTTCCCTTCCCGCCCAAATTCTTCTTCCATCATCTCTATTTGTGGTGATTACTTATATTATTGCCGTTCCTCCCGGGTATGGACTTCACGATATCAACCTTTTGGCGTATGCCGTTGTCGTCAGTCTGGCAAGTCTTACGTTGGGACAAAGAGGCGCTTTTGCATTTACTTTTCTGATTATTCTAGCTGTGTTTGGAATTGGCATCGCGGAAATGCGCGGTGTTATCGTATCCCCTACCAGTTCCTTGACCCTGCCCGTATCTCCCATGGCTATATCCATTGTCATTTTGGCGATCACATTCATTCAAAGGGCATTGATCAATTTGTTGAACGAGAGTACGCTACGCGCTCAATTCAGTGAAAAGGAAGTCATCAAACGTAACACAGAACTGCAAGCCTTCAGCGATGGGCTGGAGCAAACAGTACAAGAGCGAACCTCCGCCCTGGAAAAACGTGCCACACAACTACAGGCGATTACTGAACTTTCCGAGACAATCGCGCAGATGCAGGATCTTAACGAGATCCTACCCTCCGCAACAAGATTGATCAGCGAGTATTTCGGTTTCTATCATGTAGGCATCTTTTTGATAGATGGCGCGCGAGAATATGCCATCCTGCAGGCCGCCAACAGCGAAGGCGGAAAACGGATGCTTCAACGCAACCACCGCCTCAAACTTGGCATCGGCGTGGTGGGTTATTCTGCGCAAACCGGCGTTCCTCGTATCGCTCTGGATGTTGGATCTGACGCCGTCTTCTTTGATAATCCCGATCTCCCAGCAACACGTTCGGAAGCAGCCCTTGCGATGAAATCGCGCGCTGAGACGATTGGCGTCTTGGATGTACAAAGCACAGAAGCCGGTGCCTTTAGTACTGAAGATTTACAAATCCTGACGACGCTGGCCAACCAGGTGGCGATTGCCCTTGAAAACACACGCCTTTTAACCGAGACACGCGCAGCTCTTACGCAAGTACAAGAAGTCTATGACGAATTTACTCGTGCAGAATGGAGCCGCACCGTATCGAAAGTGCAACAGCCTGGTTTCCGTTATAACGCTGGCCGCATCGAAATGCTGGAAAAAGCAATAGGCTCATCCGAGGTTATCGACGCGGTAAAGACGGGTAATGTCGTAACAGGATCAACGAACGGTTCGAAAGAGAAGCGTAATACGATTGCAGTCCCGGTCAAAGTGCGCGGCGAGACGATCGGCGTAATTCACATTGAATCAAATGATCCGTCCAAGACATGGCTGGAGAGCGATGTGAGTCTGGTAGCAGCAGTTGCGGAACGCGCCGCATTTGCCATGGAAAATGCTCGTCTGTTCCAAGATGCCCGTCGCCGTGCTGCAAAAGAACAAACAATTTCCGAAGCCACGGCACGCATTAGCTCCGCGGTCAATATTGAAAACATCCTACATACCACTGCGGAAGAATTGGAACGCGTATTAGGCGGCTCCGAAGTTTTGATCCGGTTCCAGGGTAAGGAGTGATCGTGGATTCGATGCAAAACACGTCGTCCAGTTCTGAAAAAGAAAGACAGCTAGCCTACACATTTTGGTTTAGTGCTCTTTTTGCGGTCATTTTTGCTGGTTTTAGTTTGTATGCGATTCGGGTCGGCAGGAATGAGTTGTTATGGGCAATCGTACCAGTGCTGCTAGCTACATTGGCTGCAATCTGGTATACGAACAGAGGCAGACACATTGTAGGAAGCTCCGTGCTCATTGGATCCATCGGACTTCTATCTATACTCTCTCCATTGTCGCAAGGTGGTTTACAGCCGCCACTTGCCATTGGCGCTCTTGCATTGATTGGGATTCTTGGACTACTCACGTTGCCGCGCACATATACTGGTCGCGTTCTGATGGCAGGTACAACCGTTTCTATTATCTCCCTGCTGATCGATTTATTCGGCCCTGCAGGACGTGTTCAATCTGGTTCTCAGGTTATTCGCTGGGGGATTGCACTAGCGCTTTTGGCTATATTGATCTTTTACTTCAGCAGGGAATTTGTAAGGCTTAATATTCGTACAAAGATTGTTCTCGGTATTCTTGCAACAGGCGGAGTTGCGCTCGGTGTTTTTGCGCTCTTTGCTGCAAGTCAAACGGAACAAGTTACGACCATTCTTTCAGATCGACTTGAAACCAGTGTAAGCCATCTTGCCGAAGAAGAATTGACCAATAAAGTGGATACATTAGCTGGACAGGCGAACCAATCGTTCAATGATGTCCGCCAAGAAGTCGAAAGCCTTGCGCAAAATTGGACATCTCTACAAAAGCAAAAACAAAATTTCGGCCAGAGCACCTATTGGGATGCACGAACAAAACTCTCCCAACTGGATGGTGGACAATATGGCAATCCTTCCACTGATATTTCATCTGTGTATGTTCCCGCAAATATTAACTTGACTGATGCTTTGTATACAGACCTCAACACCTCGGCCTATCTTGATTTTAACGCACCCGCAATTTTAGAAGCGAATTCTTCTTTGCTGGCAGTTTATGCAATTGATGCAAACGGGATCACACGTTATTATCCAAATATCAATCTTGCGGCGGTGTTGCCACCAGGTTTCGATGCAAGAAAACGGCCATATTATGAGATTACTTCACCATTGTTCAATCCGCAACGCCTGACACGTTGGACAATTCCCTATGTCGACGCGACCGGTGGTGGATTGGTTGTAACAGTTGCATCACCCATATATATAGGTGATCAGTTTAATGGTGTGATTGCTGCTGATATGCAACTTTCACAAATCACCAAGCAAGTACAGGCATTGAAAATTGGACAGACTGGTTACGCATTCATGATCGATGATGCAGGACGTATCCTTTCTATGCCTCCTGCCGGTTACAAATTGTTTGGTTTGAATCCAGAGGATGTCAATAACCAAGAATTCTTCAAGCAGACGATTTTCGGAGTTGGTCCAGATAAACTGCAGGCAGCTGTGCGCCGCATGGCGGCAGGTGGTAATGGGTTGTTGGTTCTTAATGCAGAAGGAGTGGATAACTATATTGTCTTCTCGCCGATACGCGCGAATGGCTATAGTCTTGCCATGGTAGCACCTGTTTCGGAATTGCAAGGCGCAATCGTCGCTGCTCGAAATGAAACCCAGGCGCAAATTCTATCGGGTATCCGCGTTGTTGTTATTATTCTGATTGCTTTATTGTTCCTCGCAATTTTGATTAGTTTTGCTATCGGTCAAATCATCGCCGCACCAATTGTTCGATTGACTGGCGTAGCCAACCAGATCGTCGGAGGCGACCTGAGCGCTCGCGCCACAGTTCTAGCCGACGATGAAATTGGAACATTGTCAGACGCCTTCAATACGATGACCGGCCGTCTGCGTGAGTCGCTTCAGGAGTTGGAGAATCGCGTTGACCAGCGTACAGCTGAACTTGCAAGTGCAAACGAAAAGAATGAACGCCGCGCTCAACAGTTCGAGTCGATTTCACAGGTGGCAGCGACCATCAGTTCGACGCGTGATTTGAATGCCCTGCTTCCACAGATTACAACGGCGATCAGCACAAAGTTTGGTTTCTACCATACGGGCATCTTTTTACTGGACTCCCGCAAGGAATACGCGGTTCTCAGCGCAGCCAACAGCGAAGGCGGACAGAAAATGCTGGCGAACAATCATCGTCTGCGAGTTGGGGAGACGGGCATCGTTGGATATGTAACCAGCACGGGTAAACCACGCGTCGCCCTCAATACTGGGCAAGATGCTGTCTTTTTCAACAATCCGAACCTCCCAGACACGCACTCCGAAATTGCGTTGCCATTGAAAGTTGGCGATGAAATCATTGGTGCTCTTGACGTTCAAAGCACGATAGAAAACGCGTTCGGGCCGGAGGATATTAATATTCTGACCACGCTGGCGGACCAGGTGAGTATCGCAATTCAGAACGCCCGTCAGTATGAAGAGACACGTAAAGCATTGGCGGAATCCGTTGCGACTGCGCGTCAATTCATCCAAAGCGGATGGCAGCAGTTTACAAAAAGCCAGAAGATTGCTGGAATTCGCCACACGGGAGCAAAAGCTACAATCCTGTATTCGAACAACAATGGGAATCACGAGGAGAGCCACCTGCAACCGGAACAAGTGAGGGCCAGGAATCGAGGCGTATCCTTATCCCTGCCCGTGAAACTGCGGGGCGAAGTGATTGGCACTGTAGATGTCCACTCGGTGGATAATCGCAAATGGGATCAAGACGAACTGGATATCGTTACTGCAATCATCGAACGCGCTGCCATCGCCATGGAAAATGCACGATTGCTGACGGAAAGTCAAAAGCGCGCATCGAAGGAGCGCACGATTGGTGAAATCTCGGCGAAGATTAGTGCACAAAGCAACATTGATCAACTTATCAAGATTGCCGCTCAAGAGATGAGCCGTACACTGTCCGGAGCTGATATCACGATCCAGTTCAGCAGCAATGAGGAGCAGGAATGATCAGAAGATTTTTAAGCCCGCCTCATTTTGAAGATGACGATGAAAATTTCCGTGCCAAGTTTATCAACGGATTCGGGTTGATTCTTATCGGTCTTCTTATTGTTGGCATGATACCTTATCTGGGATTGGATGTCTTCAACTTTACACTTGTTGTTCTTTCTGGCTTGATCGGTGTGATGATTCTATCGCTTTACCTTTTGCAAAAAGGATATTTAACGCAGAGCGCCATGATCTTGATCGTGTTAACCTGGTTCGGTATCACTATCCAAGCTTACACAGCAGAGGGAGTCCGAGATGTCATTGTGGTGGGCTATGTTGCTGTAAGTCTGCTAGCGAGCCTTATCATGAATTGGCGGATAGGTGGGATCGTCCTCTTAATAAGTATTGCGGCAATTTGGGGACTCTCTTTACTGGAGGTGAATGGAGTTATTTCGCCTCAACTTGAGGGGACAACTGGATATGCTCGCGATCTTTCGATCATCTTCGTTGCGGTCGCTGTCCTGATTTATTTCAGTACAACCAGTTTGCGTGATGCGATCCTGCGTGCCAATGAAAGTGAGAAGGCATTAATCGCTTCCAATAAAGGCCTGCAGGATCTGAATCAAAACTTGGAGGAACGCGTCGTTAGTAGAACTCTGGAGTTGGAATCAGCAAACCAACGTAATGAACGCCGCGCCAATCAATTCGAAGCCATCGCTCTGGTAACGCGTGCTACGGCCTCTAATCAAAACCTTGAGACACTCTTGCCTCTCCTTGCCCAAGTAATCAGCGAACAATTTGGGTTTTACCACACAGGAATCTTCTTGCTTGATGAAAATGGCGAGTATGCTGTTCTTACAGCCGCAAACAGTGCAGGTGGAAAGCGAATGCTCCAACGCGGACATAAGCTTCTGATTGGAAAGACTGGCATTGTGGGCATCGTCTCAGCAACGGGAACACCTCGCATCGCTCTCGACGTTGGTGTTGATGCAGCATACTTCGACAACCCGGACCTTCTAGATACGCGCTCGGAGCTTGCCCTGCCCCTCCGAACGGGGCAAGAGATTATAGGTGTCTTGGATGTGCAAAGCACGCAAGAGAATGCTTTTCAACTAGAGGATACAGAAGTTCTTTCCACGCTGGCAGATCAGGTATCACTTGCCATCCAAAATGCCCATTCTTTCGAAATCACTCAGGAATTGCTCAAGCAGGCAGAAAAAACCTCCGGAACCTACCTACGTCAGTCATGGAAATCGCTGCAAACACAAGCTGTCCGCATCGGATACTCCGTTTCAGGAAATGTATTGAAGCCCTTGGATAAACGTATTACTTCCCCCCAGATTGAGCAGGCCATCACCTGCCGCGAAACGGTGGCTGAAAGCGGAAAAAATCCTGTACTTGCGGTTCCCATTCGCTTGCGTGATGATGTGGTTGGCATTATGGACATCCACCTGCCGGGCGAGCATGATTGGGATCCGGATGAGATCGATATTGCAAAAGCTGTGGCGGACCGTCTATCATTGGCAATTGAAACATCCTTACTCATCGAAACAACCCAGCGGCGCGCGGAGATTGAACGCATTACATCTGATATTTCCGGAAAGATCAGTTCCACAACTCAATTCGAAGCCATCTTACGAACCGCGGCCGAAGAGCTCAGCCGTGTGCTAGGTGGCTCAGAAGTGACTGTTCAGTTGCAATCTCCTGATCTCTCTACTGAAACAAACTGACGCATGGCTTACAGGAATTAGAGACAAACATGTTAAAGCATCGCTATTCAGCTTTATCCAAAACAGAGCAACAAATCTTCTGGATCCCATTGCTGCTGTCAATGATTCTCGCTATTTTTGCTAGTACTGTATTTGACACGCTGTTAGGTGATAGCAGTCTGCAATATACGTTAGTCAACGCTATTCCCTTCTCTCTTTCCATTGTATCTCTGCTGAGTGCCATCCTGATCTTCTTCGGACGAAAAGAGCTGGGCTCATGGGTGCTTCTCCTCGGTGCATTCGCTGCACTTTTATTAGCTGTATCGCAAGCAGAGGGATATGGATTCCCTGCCGCCTTTGTCCTGCTGGCCATTACATTATTTGTGCCTTTGCAATTGCTTAGTGGACAGAAAGCAGCCATAGCACTCGGAGTGGGTATTCTTGGCACAATTGCCATCATCCTTGTGGATACCTTCTGGACGTTACCGCGTGTTCCTGCACTTGCAGAGGATGTGACCTCGGCAAGTATCGCATCAATCGTTCTCGGTTTGATTATCCTAATTATCGTAATCATCCAATATCGTGACCTATCTATTCGCCCAAAGCTTTTACTCCTCGCCGTGGGAACGGGTTTGACCTCGATCATTCTGGTTGCCAGTTTCACAACTTACTTTACACAGCAAGCACTGACAAAGCAAACAAGTGATGCGCTTACCGCCGCCGCACATCATACAATGGATCAGGTAGATGAATTTATTAAGTATAGTGTCTACCGGTTGGTTTCCGATGCGAAAATTCCATCTGTAATCGCCTATCTGAAGGCAACGCCAGAGGAACAAGAAGCGTCCAAGGATGAAATTCTTGCCCTGTTCAATGCCTTATCGCAAAGTGATCCTCAGAATATTGGTTCCTATGCACTTTTAGATAAGAATGGCATTGACATTGTGGACACTTATGCAAAAGATATAGGCACAAATAGGACGTATAAGGATTATTTCATCACTCCAATAACAAAAGGCGTTACGTTCATTTCGCCCGTCACGTATTCGCCAACATTCCAAGATCCCCAAGATCATGTGTTTTACATTGGGGCACCTGTTCTTGATAAAAGCGGAAAAGCGCTCGGTGTTTTGCTTGTACGCTTCCGATCATCCCTTCTCGATAAAATCCTGATAGACAACAATGGATTCGCTGGAGAGGGGTCATACGGTATCATGCTGGATGACTACAACATTATTGTGGCACATGGAACAAGGCGCGGCTGGGTCGCACATACGCTGGTCGAACCAGATTCAGCCACCTGGGATCAGCTTATGCTAGAACATCGGCTGACAAACATCCCACTGGATGAACTTTCCCTCAACTTGCCAGGGTTTGATGAATCATTGCGAAATATATCTGGGAATAATCAGTTCTTTTCTAGTCTGGACACAGCATGGGGTAACCCAATGGAAGTTGGAGTGGCCGTATCAACCAACACTCATTGGAAAGTGGCTTATGTGCAGCCGCAGTTTGTTGCTCTTCGGCCAATTGTCGAGCAAAGGCGAATCATTACTCTGACGGCCCTTATAACCGGCTTACTCGTCGCTATCGCAGGGCTTCTAGTTGGCGGGACCATTACTCGACCGATTTCGAGTCTTGTATCGACTGCCGAACAAATTGCCGCAGGTGACCTCACAGCTCGGGCACATGTGAAAACGACTGACGAGATCCATGCTTTGGCAGAAGCGTTCAACCGCATGACAGATCGACTCAAAGATATCCTTGGCGGTCTGGAGAGGCGTGTCGCTGAACGAACAGCAGACCTAGAAATGGCGCGCTTGCTTAGCGAACAACGCGCACAAGAACTGCAATCCATCAGTGAGATTTCACGATTGATTTCGAGTGAACAACGTTTGGATAGACTATTGGCATTAATCACCCGCCTCGTTAGCGAGAAGTTTGATTTCTATCACGTTGGGATTTTCTTCGTGGATAGTACGAGACAATATGCGGTCTTGCAAGCAGCTAACAGCGAAGGTGGACAACGGATGTTAGCGCATGGACACCGCCTTGAAGTAGGACACATTGGCATCGTCGGGAATGTGGCTAAAACTGGCGAGCATCGCATCGCTCTGGACGTTGGGACGGATGCTGTTTACTTTGACAATCCAGACCTCCCAAAGACGCGCTCCGAAATGGCACTTCCTCTCAATGTGCATGGTGAAACCATTGGTGTCCTTGATATTCAAAGCACCAAGCCCGGTGTATTCACCGACAATGATGCAAAAACATTAAGCATCCTTGCCGATCAAATCGCTATTGCGATCGACAATGCCCATTTGTTCGGACAAAACAAGCAGGCTCTCGAAGAACTTCAGTCCTTGTACAACCAATACTTGCGTCAGGAGTGGAAGACCTTCATCCAGAACAGATCGAATGTTGGCTATGTTCAATCGATGATTAGCGGAAAGTCGCTTGAGGTTCCGGTAGAATCGTACGAGATCCGGCACGCACTCGAAGATGGACAGGTAATTGTCACGGGTGCGAATGACCAATCATTGCCATCCATTGCGGTTCCAGTGAAACTGCGTGGACAAACCATTGGCGTGCTTCGCATCCAGGCGCCGACAAAGAATCGCATCTGGAATCAAGATGAGATCAACCTTGCACGAGCCATATCAGACCGACTCGCGCTCGCGCTCGATAATGCCCGTCTTCTTTTTGTATCACAGCGTCAGACCGCGAAAGAACAAAAAATCGGCGAGGTCACTGCGAAGATTGGTGCTTCCATCAATATGCACAACGTTCTGCAAACCGCTGTCGAAGAATTGGGACGTGCGCTGCCTGGCTCGGAAGTAGTCATTCAGTTCCAGAGCAATGGAAAGCAGGAATAAATGATCAAGAAATTTCTTGCTGCCCCTGTCTTTGAAGGTGATGAAGAGAAAACTCGTATTGCAGGTCTCCTCAATACAATTATCCTGATTCAATTTTTTATTCCACTTATTCTTGTTGTGAATGTCGCACGCATACCCAACAGCCGGATCATATTCTTGCCCATTTTATTGATCTTTACCATCCCGTTGATCTTGATGTTGTTATTCATGCGACGTGGTTATATTCAACAGGTAAGTGTTGCGCTTGTTGCATTTCTGTTATTTATCGCAGTCTTGTTTGGGATTCTCAATGCAGGTCAACCGCGTCCAGTAATCATTTACTATCCGTTCATCATCGTGGTGGCAGGTCTGCTCCTCGGAGGGAATGGTGCGATCTTCACATCTTTGATCAGCAGTCTCTGCCTTGGGCTGCTTACCTACCTAGGCTATGTGGGCTTATTCAATGAGATGGTAACGGCACCCACGCCCGGTGTCGCCAGCCTTACATACGTACTTGGCTTGACGATAATAGGAATCGTGTTAAGGCTCGCATCCAATAGTATTGGGGTAGCGCTTGAGCGCGCTCGCACTAGTGAGAAACAATTGATTGCAAGCAACCATGAATTGCAGCAACTGAGTGCATCGTTGGAACAACGCGTAACAGAACGCACCGATGAACTTGCAACCCGCTCATACGATCTGGAACAAGCGAACCGAAAAGTCCAAAGGCGCGCCGGGCAATTTGAAGCGGTGGCCCAAGTGACGCAAGCCATTACTTCCATCCGCGACCTGCGAGACCTTCTGCCTCTCATTGCGACAGTGATTAGTGAGAAGTTTGGTTTTTATCATGTGGGTGTATTCCTACTTGACGAAGTCAATGAATTTGCCATATTGAGCGCCACGAATAGTGAAGGTGGCAGGAAAATGCTAGACCGAAAACACCGCTTACGGGTTGGCGAACAGGGCATTGTAGGTAACGTGACCCGTACAGGCGTACCACGTGTGGCAATGGATGTCGGAGCAGACGCAGTCTTTTTCAATAACGCTGAACTGCCCGAGACACATTCTGAAATGGCGCTTCCACTAAAGAGCAGTGATCATATTATCGGTGCTCTCGATGTACAAAGCACCGAACGCGGCGCGTTCTCAGATGAGGATATTCAAATGCTGAGCCTGCTGGCGAATCAAGTGAGCTTGGCGATTGAGAATGCGCGTCTATTCGACGAGACCCGACGGGCTCTTACAGAATCTGAAGCGGTTAGTCGACAGACCACGCGTGAGGCCTGGAGAAGCCTCCCAATTGATCAAAACTTGCTCGGGTACCGGTATACCCTCACAGGCGCTTCACCACTGGATAAACCAGTTGCGATAACGGAACCGGGCAATGGCAAAGGTAAGAGCAGGCAGATGGAAACTACCGAAATTGTTGTCCCGATCGAGTTGCGCGGCGAGACGATTGGGACTCTCGTGGTCCAAGCTCCAGCTTCAGGCGAAATCGATCAAGACCAACTCGATCTCATCAAAGCTGTTGCGGAGCGCGTTGCCATCTCAGCAGAAAATGCTCGTCTGTTTGATGAGACAACACGGCGTGCAGAACGAGAAAGAACAGTCTCTGATATTACAAGCAAGATCCGCAGTATAAACGACCCGCAAGCAATGGTCCAAACCGCAATCGAGGAATTGCGCAATGCACTGGGCGCGAGCCGCGTGGAAGTAGTTCCTCAAACGATCCAAGGCGCTGAAAAACAATAAGAGGCAAGATGGCATTCATAATTGCTATGTCAAACGAAAAAGGCGGCGTTGCCAAAACCACGTCCACACTATCACTCGGCGCAGCTCTCGCCGAAATGGGTCACCTGATCCTACTGATTGATCTCGATCCGCAGGCGAACTTGAGTCTTGCACTGGGTCTAGAAACTGGTGCAGCAGAGATTACATCGGCAAACGTGCTGATCGAGAATGTGGCATTGCGAACCGCCATTCGAAAAACCGATGTGCCGAATTTAGATTTGATGCCATCGAATGCGCGAATTGAGAGCTCGGAACAGTTCCTTCCGATGCGAAGTAATTATTTGTCAACGCTCCGTACTGCGTTTGAGAATGCTTCGCTACCGTATGATTATGTTCTACTCGATTGTCCTCCCGCTTTAGGCGCGATCACGCTCAACGCGCTGTCCGCAGCGGATTTGTTGATCATTCCCACCCAGGCTGAATATTTCTCAGCGTACGCGTTACGCAATATGATGGGTTCCATCCGACGTGTTCGGCAGGAAAGTAATCCCAATCTTGCGTATCGAATCCTGGTCACATTACTCGATCGTCGAAACCGAACCCATCGAAATATTTTTGAACAATTGCAGACTACATTTGGGCAGGGCGTTTTTACCACTGTCATCGAAATAGATACGAAGCTTCGTGAGAGCCCCATTGCTGGAGTACCGATTACACACTATAAGCCCTCTAGCCGCGGCTCCCAGCAGTATCGAATCCTTGCCCAGGAGTTAATTGAATATGCCAAAGAAGAAGCCAATCGACAAGCGGCTAAATAATCTGTTTAGAGATATAACTCCTGAGCAGGCTGCGGCAGATCCGAAGCTCGCGCCGTCCAAACGCGCTTTGGCGGATAGTACGCCGTTAGAGTCAACAGAAATCGCGCCTGTCACAACATCGAAACAATCGTCACAAGTCGCAAGTGCCAGCCCCGCGCCGACTTCTTCTGCATTGTCTTTGGCGTTTCAAATGGGACAGAACAATTGGGCAACGTTGCAAGTCATGGACGAGACCGAGCAGCGCAAATGGAGTCAGGATGAACAATTGCTGGTCAAACAGGTGGCTGACCAGCTTTCCCTCGCTCTCGAAAATGCACAGTTATTTCAGGAGACTCAGTCGCGTGCGGAGGAGTTGGCAGTCCTTAATGAATTGGGGAATGAACTGTCAACCAAGCTAGATCCAAAAAGCATCGCCGAGGTGATTTACAAATATACGTCCCGGTTGATGGATACCAAATTCTTTTTTGTCGCGTTGTATGACGAAAAGAATCTAGAGAAGTCCTACCCGATTGCCTTTGAAGAAGGACAAAAACTCGAACTTTCACGGAGCAAGGTCACTGGCTCGGGCTTTACAGATTACATTATTCGGAACAAAAGAGCCGTATTTGCACCCGATAACGTTTTGAAACGCCAACAAGAACTGGGTATTGCTTTCGTTGCCTTAAACGAAGACGATACTCCATCACAATGCTGGCTTGGTGTTCCCATGTTGGTCGGCAACCGTGTGCTGGGTGTGATCTCGGTCCAAAGCGTAGAAACACCTCGGCTCTATGATGAGCATGATCGCGATATCCTCATGACAATTGCCAGCCAGGCTGCTATCGCCGTAGAAAATGCGCGACTTTTCGAAGAAATCAGCGCTAGTCAGGGACAACTTTCGGAGGCTCTCCGAATTGCACGGATTGGTTATTTTGAAGTTGATTTGCGGAGTCAGACAATCACAATCACGGACGAGTTGTTTTCTTTGTTGAATACCACCGCCGAACAGGAAGGTGGTTATCAATTACCTTTGCAGCAAACATTGAATAAGTTCGTGGTCGAGGAAGATATTCCTGCTGCTACAGAGGCACTACAACAAGCTATTGCTGCCATGCATCGCAATGACCTGGCATCGGAAGTTCGCTTTCGGACTGTGGATGGAAGAGCATTGTGGGTCAGCACAATATATCGTGTGGAACGGGATTCAAAAGGCAATGCCACCAAGGTCGCTGGCTCCTCACAAGATATTACGGATCGCAAGACAAACGAATTGACTCAAGCGGCAATCACGCATATCTCGGAAAGCGCTCTTACAGCTCATACGATTGAGGAATTGATCAAAGCCGTGCATGAAGCCGTCGGCGCATTGCTGCCAGCCAGAAATTTCTATCTTGCTCTGTATGATCACGCCTCGCATATGATTACGTTCCCTTATCATTCTGATGAAATTGATGATGAGTGGTCGCCTAGAAAACTTGGCAGGGGACTCACAAGCTATGTAATCCGCACGAGCAAACCCTTGCGTACGACTCCCGAAATTTTCGCTGACCTCGAGGCATCTGGTGAGGTCATTAATGATGGTGCACGGAGTTTGGACTGGCTAGGCGTGCCTCTGCGTTCCAAACAAGTCGTCACCGGTGTGATTGCCATCCAAACCTATAGCAACTCGCCAATACGAATTACGGACCGTCACACCAACATTCTGACGGTATTGGCACCGCAGGTCGCATCTGCCATTGAACGCTTCTTCGCCGAACGTGAAATACAAAAATTCAAGCTAGGAATTGACCGTTCTGATAGCGCAGTCTTTATCACAGATCTAGAGGGCACGATCGAGTACGCTAATCCGGCATTTGAAAAGGTATATGGGTTCCCACCCGAAGAAGCAATCGGTCAGAATCCACGCATTTTCAAGTCTGGATTGATTCCTGTGGAACAATACAAACATTTTTGGGATACACTGACTTCGGGGGGCACAGTGTCGGGAGAACTTATCAACCGCAGAAAGGATGGAAAGCTCGTTCCCATATCCGGAACCAACAGCCCTATCCTCGACGAAACCGGAAAGATCATTGGTTTTCTTGCCGTCCATCAGGATATTACCGAACGAAAGAAATCCGAGGAAACGCTTAAGCGACGCAATGATTATCTTGCTGCGTCTTCCGAAATTGGACGCCTCGTTACATCTACACTGGACCTCAACACGATCTTCACGCGGACCGTCAATTTGATCAGTGAACGATTCGGATTTTACTTCGCTTCGGTGTATATCACGGAAGAAACCGGATTTAACGTTCGCCTCCGTGAAGCAACAGGCGAAGCCGGCGAAGCGATGAAGGCACAGAGATATTCCATTCTTGTAGGATCTGCCTCCATTGTCGGCAAAGTGGCGGAAAACGGGAAGCCCGTGGTGGTGAATGATATCTCAGACGAACCACTGTATCAGCCCAATCCACTGCTGCTAGATACGCAATCGGAAGTGGCCATCCCGTTGAGAATTGGTGCCCGTATCGTGGGCGTGATCGACATTCAATCTACACAGACCTTTGCCTTCAGCGAGGATGACATCTCGGTGCTTCAATCCTTAGCTGACCAGGTAGCAGTCGCTATTGATAACGCTCGTTCGTATGAACTTTCGCAACAACTCATTCAAGATCTGCGTGAAGTAGATCAATTGAAGAGTCAGTTCCTCGCGAATATGAGCCATGAGCTGCGTACACCGTTGAACTCGATTATTGGTTTCTCAAGAGTAATCTTAAAGGGAATCGATGGAGCCGTTACAGACCTGCAACAACAGGATCTCACCGCCATCTACAATTCAGGTCAGCATTTGTTGGGCTTGATCAATGATATCCTTGATTTGGCACGCATCGAAGCTGGCAAGATGGAACTCAATTTTGAAGAGGTCCACCTCTCAGAACTGACTACGAGTGTGCTTTCCACAGCCAAGGGTCTTGTCAAGGAAAAACCCATTCAACTATTACAGCGAATTCCATCCGATATGCCGACGGTCCGTGGCGATACCATGCGCGTACGACAGGTACTTCTGAATCTGATTTCGAATGCATCCAAATTTACGGATGAGGGATCCATCACAGTCCATACGATTACACAAAAGGGACCGACAGGCAAGATGGAAGCTTTGATCAACGTGGTTGACAGTGGTCCCGGCATCTCGCTTGAAGATCAGGAAAAGCTATTCAAGGCATTTTCACAGGTAGATGGCTCTGCTACCCGTAAGACCGGTGGTTCGGGTCTTGGTCTTTCCATTTGTGCGAATCTCGTCCAATTGCACGGTGGGCGCATCGGTGTCACCAGCGAAGTAGGCAAGGGCTCAACATTCTGGTTCACTCTCCCGCTTTATAACCAGCCTCTTGAGAGAATCCCTGCAGATAAGAAAATTATCCTAGCGATTGACGATGATCCGCAAGTGATTAGTTTATATGAACGATATCTTAATCCACAAGGGTATTATGTTGTTCCACTCACGGACTCATCCAAGGCAAAAGATCGCATTTTGGAACTGAAACCATTTGCGGTGACACTAGACATCATGATGCCCCACAAGGATGGTTGGTCCGTGCTCACCGACCTCAAATCGGATCCCGCTACGCGAGAGTATCCTGTCATCATCTGCTCGATTCTTGAGCAGGCAGATAAAGGCTTCAGCCTTGGCGCGGCAGATTATCTCGTGAAACCTATTTTGGAAGAAGAGCTTGTCCACGCGTTAGACCGCCTAAACAAGAATGGAAAGATTCACCATGTACTGGTGATTGATGACGATCCCAATGATCTGCGACTGATGGAGAAAATCCTAACCGACAGTGGGCGTTATAAGGCAATCCTTGCCGAAGGAGGCCGCAAAGGCTGGGAAGCGCTCAATACTAAGGCTCCAGATGCCATCATTCTCGACATCTTCATGCCAGATTTGGATGGATTTACCATCCTTGAGAGATTGCGCGAAGATCCCCTCCTACGTCACATACCGGTACTTGTGGTCAGTGGTGGCGGGCTGACCAATGAACAACAGAAACAATTGAATAATTTCGGACAGCGGCTCATTACAAAGTCTTCGCTTAAAGAAGGCGAACTCATATTGAGCATCGAAGAAGCGTTAGCGCGTATCGCTTCCTAACAACACATTTCGCAATCAAAAGGAAAGACTGTTTTCTATGTCGTTTGCAATCAGATGTCTGGACTGTGGCCATGCCGCGCCGTTCATACCAAGTTCTATGCACTGCCCAAAGTGCAACAGCCAGTGGCGCGCCGCTGAATATGATATGGCGGAAGTGTCAAAGACCTTCCCTGCACAGATTAAGGATCGTCCTTTTGATCTTTGGCGTTACCGTGAACTATTGCCGATCCATAATCCCAATCCCACATTACGTCTCGGTGAAGGTGGGACGCCTTTGATTCAAGCCGTCAATTTAGGCATGATGCTGGGTCTGCCGAATCTGTTCATCAAAGACGAACGCCAGGGACCCACCTCTTCATTCAAGGACCGCCAGGCCGCTGTCACCATCGCCGCGCTCAAAGAGGGTGGCGTGACCGAAATGGTCGCTGCATCCACAGGCAACGTTGCCATCTCGCTCTCCGCGTATGCAGCTCGAGCTGGAATCAAGCTTTGGGCATTCGTCACCAGCCTTGTTCCCGGCGTCAAGATGCGCGAGATTGCATTGTATGGAAGTCAGGTGGTGAAAATCACTGGCTCCTATGATCAGGCAAAACAAGTCGCCGCGGAATTCGCACGACAACGCGGGTTGTATCAAGATATGGGTGCTC
>Ga0137367_10000525_pt1 | contig 28265 bp, 21 predicted proteins | sample SagtaG_14_FD_104939 | JGI IMG/M metagenome (GOLD analysis project Ga0137367, IMG submission 104939) | Vadose zone soil microbial communities from Sagehorn Ranch, Mendocino, California, USA - Sage1_L_80_16 metaG | ecosystem: Environmental > Terrestrial > Soil > Vadose zone | place: USA... | reverse complement strand
TTGTTCATACGGGTTTAATATATACCATATCCAGGCCAAGTCGTTCCAGGCCCTCTTTTGCCCAATGCTGAAGCAGGGCTGAATCTTCTTGCATCACTTGCATCATCACAGGGATGGCGCGATGATCACGAATCTCTGCCAGCGCGCGCAACGCGTGGATGCGGGCTGATTGCGAAGCATTCTTCACAACTTCAATAAGAGATGGAACCGCCATTTTTCCGATTTTGACCAGTGCATTAACTGCCAGACTGCTGACCATGCTATCTTCATCGCTCAATGCCTGGATAAGAGGCTGAGTCGCGTTTTCATCAGGTTTGATTGCCAACCCAAGCGCCGCGCACTGACGCACTTCACGGGCGGGATCGTTCAGAAACGGGATCAGCCATTCGGCTTGACAGTGAGGCGACTGTGCCAGCACGCGAAGTCCCCACCAGCGCTGATCTACATCTGATGAGCGAGTTAAATCCATTAGCGCGGGGATTGCAACCTCACCCATCTCAATCAAAGATGGTACGGCCTTTTCAGCGCGAGCCTCGTTTCCGCTAGCGAGGTCGTTTATTAAATCTTGTAACACTGTCACTTTACTTCGCGGGAGGAGGAACGGGCAATTCGCCTTCTGCGACGTTCACCCACTTGTCACCCTCTTCAATCAACATAACTGGAATATCGTCCACAATGGGATACTTGCGGCCACAGTCTTTGCAAATGAACCATGCATCCTTGTGCAATTTGAGTTCACCACCTGTGGTGCGCACACAATGAGGACAGCGTAAGATTTCGATGAGTGTTTCGCTAATCATTCATTCTCCATTTCCGACAGAGTACCGCAGAAATGCCTAAGCTGCAATTTATTTCCTGCTTTACATTATCCCAAAAGGCTGAATAAATTATGAGGCAAGCGGTAACAGCAGGAAATTTTACCACGCCGAGTTGCATCAGCAGTTGAACTGCTGATGCAACTCGGCATTATGAAGACGGACCTCGGCATAAGTTCTTTTCATTTGCCAATTTTTCAGGGTTTTTCGAATCGGGTCCATACTGGCAAATCGCCTGCCAGGGTTCATAATGGGTAGAGATGGTATCTTGAAAAAGAACAGACCCATTCCGCGATACGGTGCGCGTGACAGTTACATCCGCGCCGTTCGCGGACCAATCTACTTGTTTCATTTCATTCTTTTTCAACTCAGGGTTTTCTTCAAAGGAAGCTGGAGGTGCAGGCACAACGTCCGTGGGACCTGTGGTATCCCATGTGACTGAGCGTCCATCCGAGGTGGAATAGAATTTCCACGTGAGCGACCCACTGCCCATGTATGTTTCCATTAGAATCCAATACGGCGAGTCGTTTGTAAATTTGAAATCAACCAGTGGGAAGTAAACTGTTGCATCCAAGCCAGCCAATCTAGGGTCCACTCCTCCACTGGAGGTCTCTTCATAATAAGATACTCGATAAGCATGGGGTGTTCTTTCTACAATTGGGAAACCCGCATTGAAAACTGCACGGAAGAAAGTAGTGCTCACCTGACACACTCCGCCTCCCACACCCTTAATCGTCCTGCCACCATAAATGATGAGTGCTTCGGCAAATCCATTGTCCAAGCTTACATCGCCTAGATGTGCTCCCATGGAGAAGGTCTCACCAGGTGCAACTAAAATTCCATGAAATTGTTTCGCCGCAGCTTCGATATTTTGAATGCGCGCCGCACTGGAACCATAAAAGTAGGATGTCTCTGAATGGATCAATTGGGTAATGCCAAGTTCCTGCCCAGTAGCTGACCCAGAGACTCGTGGTTGCGCCTCATTGACGACGAGCGAGACAGTATGTTCACCACGCCCGATCGCCTCATTGATAGCTTTGATGCTGGCATCCACATCTAGGGCACGGCCCACCCTTGAATCTTCGATCAGGTCTAATTGACCTGTCCCATCATTGAAAGTAAATTTTGCATCTGAAGGCAGACGATCCACTTGATCCTTGACCGGCACAAGCATGTCACGTAATCCCTTTGGACTTAAAGCCACCTGGACATCTTCTTGATCTCCGTTTTGTACTCGTTGCACAGTCAGCAAGTTCGCGATGACCTCAGGGGTGTAAATGTAAGGACCTGAATTACCTTCTGTTGCGTTCGGGATTGTAAGGGTAAGTGGCTGACTCAGGATTTGCCGAGCAGCATCCGCCTGCGCGCTTACATCTAAAATCTGCGGTTGGATCTGCTGCACAACCAGTGGCACTTCACCATCACTGAATGTCTGCAATTGCGCCGCGAGATAGATGAGTGTCGCGTCTATCTTCAGTTCACGTCCCTCTTGGCCGGGCTTCGCGACCACATTTGTTCCTTCCAAACTGAGGCTTGCTTCTACAAGAGGTTGATTGATCTGTGAAGAAATTTGATTCAAGTATTGGTACGCGACGCGTTGATCAAAGATGATTACAGGTGCGACGCTGATCCCTCTACCCGCCGCGCGTATCTGACCCGCTAACGCGCCAAAGAGACCGCCACTTCTCCCCAATTTATAAGCTGTTACCGCACTAGAAGAAGGATCGAAGACCATACCTAATTCTGCGGGACTCGCGACCCAAGCTTTTTCACCATCTCGAAATAGGATCTTCCCCGTAATCGGATAGGATAACGTCTGGTTCAACTTCACCGCTGCACCATCTCTGGAAAGACCCGACAGATCAACGCCCGCTACGGAGACACCGGGGAAGATACGCCCCGCGTAGAACAGTTGATAACCCAAAGTCCATGTGATGATGACCGCGAAGAATAGAGTAACTCCGCTGATGAACGCCGCGACAATTTGTGGGAAAATAGGAATTCGTTTGTATGGATAAGAAATGATAGCCATTATTGAAAATTATACCTTGTCACAAATCACAAAAGTTAATATGGATGAGTATTGGATTAAGACGAGCCGGGAAAATTATTTGTTCCCTCTGAATTGATTCGCGCTGAGCGGACTGAGCCAACGGGCGAATGAAGTCGAAGCGCAAGCGAGCAACCACATCTTGGTTGGATGGTAAATATCTGCGTTTCGTCTCCGCTCAACGTGAGGAATTACCCAGCACCAAAAGCAGGCAGCTCAAATGTGTCTGTGCCAGACTGGATAACGTAATATGGCATCCATGCCACGCCAAATAATTTAACAAAGACGTCTGTTTTCTTTGGTGCGATAGTTACTTCTGTAATTTCATTGACCACTCTTCCCCAGCGGTCATTGATCTCGGCGATAACTTCTGCGCGACGTTTTTCAACATCTGCAATCTGTTGCTTGAATTGCTTAATCGCATCTACGGATTCTTCCACCTCTGCTTTTGCTTTGCTTGTAAGACGATTCTTCGAAAACTGAGAAGTAATACTTTTTTTACGACCCACGCCTAACACGCTAGCGCCAATCTCAAGTAGGTTGCTACCCTCTTCTCGTTTTCGACCTGCAAGTTCATTTTGATCCATCTCCAACTCGCGCTCTTCGCGCGCAAGTTTATCTTCAAGTGTTTTGAGTTGACGATCCAATTGCGCAGTCTTTTTTTCGATCTCGGCATCGCGTGCGTCGCGAGCGGCATCAGCACAGGCCTTCATAAATTCCGCCTGACTCACATCGGGTCCCGCAAAAACTTTCAGCGCCTGATTTGCGCGCGCTTTAACAGATGAATTGCGGAATACCCAATCAGTAAAATCCTTTTGTAGAGCGGTCATCAGTTTGACATCGTTCAATGGCGCGTCAATTGAGCTGAAACGCGTCGAAGGCGCGGGCGAGGTGTCGATACTATCCAGCACATCGGCACTCAGTGGATAATTTTCCCAGCGAATGGAACCACGCTTCTCTGGTGATTTCACCAATACAGTCCGTTTAATTTCACTATCCACGCCATGCTTGCGGTCAAGGATGTGTACTTCCGCGGAGGCTAATAGTGTGGGACGATAGATCACGCCATCGATCATCACCTCCGCAGGCATATTTCGCTGCGCGGCGGAGAAGGCTTCTGGTAAGCTGTAATTCTGCGGCAGGAAATATTCGCGGATCCAAGCGGGGATAGGAGGCTTCGTGCTCGACGATTGAATATTGGCAGTTGGAGGTTGCGATGCAGCCGGTCGCAGCGTCGGAGTCGTTGCGATAACGGGAGCAATTGTCGGCTGGGTTTGAAGTGCAGCATCCGCATCGGCAAGTTTGTTCAGATCGTGAATCTGATTCCGAGTGAGAGGTCCTGCGAGGAAATTCATCGTCGAGCGCGTTTGTAACAATTCGGGTTGCTTGGAATGGATGTTATGCAAGACAAAGACTCGTTTGCCCAGCGATGAAATTAATTTATCAAAGACCATGCGTGAAATACCGCCCGCCGCGCTCTCGAGTCCATCAAGCAATCTATTTTTATCTTGTTCCGTTTGCAGTTTACCGATAAACCACGTGCCTGCGTTCGAGAGAGCTTTGTAATCCACATCGACAGGATTTTGTGTAGCGAGCAACAAACCCAGCCCAAAGGCACGCCCTTGTTTCAACATGCGAAGAAGTGGCTGCTTCGAAGGTGGATTGCGCTGTGGAGGCAGATAACCGTAAATTTCATCCATGTAAAGGAGGGCACGCAGAGACGTTGCTCCGCTTTGCGTGCGCATCCAGGTTTCGACTGCGGAAAGTAGAAGCGTGACAAAGAACATACGCTCAGTATCCGATAAATGCGCGAGATAAAAAATGTTGTGACGCGGACGACTGTCCTCTGTGTAAAGCATAGAACCGATATTCAATGACTGTCCCTCACGCCATGTTTCAAAGGCGGGTGCAGCAAGGATATTATTCAATACCATCGCCAATTCCATGCGATCTTTAGACGGGAAGAAAGTCTCAACAGGGAACGCGCCAAGCTTATCGAACGGTGGAGTCTGTGTTTGTAGAATTAACTCTGTCAGTTCAACATCCTTCCCTTGACTCCAGGCAGCTTCGAAAATGTTCGCAAGCAAAATATGTTCACGCGAGCGCAGCGGATCAATATCATCATAGCCAACCAAGCCAAGCAAGGCCGTGACCGTGCTTGTAATTTTTTCACGCAACACTTCGCGGTTATCTTTCCATGATATTTCTGGAGCAGCCAGGGAAGATAATACGCTCACAGGAATACCTGCATCGGAACCCGGCGTAAATATCGCGAATTGTGCAGCATTCTTTAGAGCAAGAATGCGTTCCTGGGGAATGCCCCATTCCTTCAAGCCATCTCGCCACGAGATAGATGCGTCCATAGCAACCTGGTTAAGACCCTTACCCGCGCGACGTGCCAGGTCAGCATCGATCCAGGGTTGGAAATCTTGTGGTGCTAAATCGGGAAAGTGCAACAATAAATTGGTGAGGTCGCCTTTCGGGTCAATGATGATAGCAGGAATGCCTTTCAATGCAGCTTCTTCAAGTAACACAATGCATAACCCCGTTTTGCCCGAACCTGTCATACCGGTGACCACCGCGTGAGTGGTCAAATCAGCAGGGTCGTAGGTGATCTCTTTTTCTGTAACGGTTTGTCGAATGGGATCGTACGCGCGTCCAAGATAAAAATTTGAGTCTGTCATATAAAATCTCTCTCCTTGAGCCTTGCGAAGGTTTGGCTAGATTGGCGCAGATACATTTACAAAACCTTCGCAAGGCTTTTTTTTAGAACGAACGTGCTAGCTAAATGTACTCCATTTTCCAACATCTTACAAGAATTAAAAAAACTTGCGGAGCGCTTTGCAGTCCGCAAGTTTTCTTGATCAATGTTCGACTTCGCCGCTACTGCCGCCACTTCCGTCGGAGCCGCTATGGTCTCCTCCGGAATCAATCCCACTATTATGGCTGCTCCCATCCTCGCTTTCATTGCTACTACTAATGTTGTCATTCGAGGACACGTCGGTTGGTTGGGATTCAGCTTGCTGTGTTTCACCTTCGGACCCTTTTCCTGAGTTATCCTCAATTTGAGGAGTCGCTGCTGGAGTATTTTCTGCTTCGAGCTCGGGCTGATCGTTCTCTTTTTCGTCTGGCAGTGCCGCACCCGCTGGCAATAGTTCAACTTGTTCAGCTAATACAACATTGTTGCCTTGAGTCTGTCCTTTCACGCGCACAGCACTACCGATCCCAATCCCTTGATCGCTGATTTCAGTTTGAACGGAGATCATGACAGGAACTCCAGCAACCATCCATTCCGTCCCGTTTTGACTCGTGACTGATCCAGCAAAATCCACTTTCGCAGAGCGTCCTTCTGCAAAGAGTTCCTGCAGTTCATGGAGTCGTTCATTCTCATGTTCGATCTCAAGCGCATCGCGCTGTTGCACATTAAAGGTGAAAGCCAGCAGCACATCTTCCCAGGTACGTTTGACAGGATAAAGATTATCACCAGGTAAAGTTGTTGAGGCTGCCCGTACAAGACCCGTCCCACTGGCAAAGAGTGTGACAACCACAGCCAGCGTAACCGCAAGACGACGCAACGAGGCAAACCAGATTCGTCCCGATGATTTAACCCTCGCTTCACGCATCTGCGCGGCATGTTGGAGCACTTTAGCACGATTGCGTCGTACCACCTCAGCAGAGGGAGCAGGAACAGCCATGCTTCTTGCATTCACCGATGCTTCAAGGATAGGACGCAGTTCATCAGCCAGGTTAGGATAGTGGAAGAGAACGGTTTCGAGGTCCGCGCCTTGTTCAACATCCTGCAAACAAATTTCTAAAACTTCATACAAGTTATTCATAACTCACCTCCCCGATCTGCCGCTGGAGCGAAGCCAGCGCACGAAATTGGAGGGCTTTCACAGCATTGATATTTTTCTTCAAGTAAGCTGCGGTTTCTTCTATCGAGTATCCCTGCCCGAAGCGCAAAGCCAGCACATGCTGCTGTTCGGAGGTCAATTGGGCATATGCATTTTGTACCATTCGATCTTGCTCCCGCATATCAACTTCAGAATGGACACTTGGTTTGCCATCCGCCATGGATTCGGATAATGCTTCGACGGGCTTGCGATATTGCCGGCGCAGATGATCGTTGACTGCATGAGAAGCCGTTGCGATCAACCACCCTTTGAGGCTGGATTGTGGTCCTTGTTTCTTATGCACAGCCTCAAGCAAGCGCACAAAGACATCGCTGGCGATATCTTCCGCGGTCGTATCATCATTGATCCGATAACAGACGTAACGATAGACTTCAGAAAAATATTGATCGTAAATGGCGCCTATGGCTTGCGAGTCCAATTTCTGCAAGCCATGGAGCACGCGGCGTTCATCGTAAGCTGACATAGTTTGTCCGGCCCCACGCTTCACAAACTGATCTTGAGATCCATATCCTATCATGTGAAGTATATCACTATCACTCCGGCAGGTCTGCGGACTAACTTGCCAGGGTGGAATCATTGTTGGGTATGTCCTAACCACCGCCAGAGCCACTGTTGCCACAATGCTCGCTCAGGAGATATGCCGCGCTCAAAAAGAAAGATAACGCTTTGAAACGATGAATATTTTTCATTTTTCCTCCGAATTGAATGTGATTGGTTTCATCTGAATAGTCGCTATAGACAAAAAAAAGTTATGGGGTACCAACACAAAAAACCTCTCGCTCAATTGCGAGAGGCAGATTATCAAATAAGCCTTGAGAGAGTGTTTCTTAATTCACCACAAAGGGCACACACCTGCCCTGGCGGGCGGTGCCAGGGAAGAGCACCAAGGTTGGGTCCGGAATGGCAATCATTCGTGTGAATTCGCGAAATTCGTGGCAAAAGTTTGTCAAAAGGGAAAACCAACGAACTCTGAAATGAATTTCAAAACACTCTCTGAGAAGAGATCCTTCGGGCGTCCCAAGGTTTTTATAGCAATTATTAAACTGGTGGGTTATCTAACCGAATCCCATGTCCACGTACGGTATCAATATATTGATGCGTTGGATCAAGCGCCGCGATCCGGTCACGCAGGCGACGGATGAGAGCGTCTAAGGCTTGGTCGGAGACTCCTGCGGCTTGCTCATCTCCCCAAACCGTAGAAACCAAGTCGGGGCGGCTGACTACTTGTCCATGGCTTTCATATAATAACCAAAGCAATTTGAACTGCTGCGCCGAAAGAGGTGGAACAAGTTGCTGCTGATTGACCCACACGCGTCGCGATTTTTGATCCATCATCAGGTGTCCCGGCTGACCAGAGCCTTCGAGTAGTGGCATGGTCGCATCCGAGGTCAGAAAAAGAAATTGCTGAGCCATAGCAACAGAAACCAAGTCGCCGTCCTGCAAAACAACAGGAGCAGTCAATGGCATCCCATTCCGATGGGTACCATTCTTGCTTCCCAAGTCTTCAAGGATCACGCCCTCCGGGGTTGGCGTGAGACGCGCGTGAAAACGCGAAATCTGACGGTCAACAACCACCACATCACAGGAGGGCTCGCGCCCTAATACAATCGTTTGACTTAATTGCCACCGTTGACCTTTGAGCGGTCCTTCCTGAGCAACCAACAAAGGGTATTCTTCCTGCATTTTTTTCATGAAAGTCTCATGGTTTTGAATTTTACAAGATCATCGATCGGAGTACACACCGAACTGCGTTACCCCGCACGCTACATTAAATGCTTAGAGAAGCGTACGGGGTTATGATCAGTGTCCAAACTCAAACTGCTCCTGAGGAACCGTTTCAACACCCTAGTTTGGAGATAATCTAGCAAGCAGTATTATAATAATATAGCATAAAGATGCGTTTCTGTGCAGAACTCACGCCGAAACAGATTTGCCGGAAACATCGCCATGGATTAAGAACCACAAAAGGAGAATAGTTGCTCCCACCTCTCAAGAGTGGAGAGATCCTGCGTAACCGCTATAAGATCCGTGAACGGATTGGTCAAGGCGGGATGGGATCTATCTATCTTGCCGACGATACTCGGCTCAAGGGACGCCAGTGCGCACTGAAAGAAGTTGAGTACGACCGCGCCCTCCCCGAAGATGTCCGAGAAGAAGCCCGCGTCCAATTTCTAAACGAGGCGACTATTCTCGCGCGTCTCGATCATCCCAATCTGCCAAAAGTCTCAGATTTCTTTTCTAGTGGACCACGCGATTATCTTGTCATGGATTATATCCCGGGCGATGACTTGCGTACTTTGCTGCTGGAGGCTCGTCGCAAAAAATTCTTCCTCAAAGAAATGGATGTGCTCTCCTGGGCCGACCAAATTGCCAGCGCTCTCACATTTTTACACAGCCAGGAGCCTCCTATTGTCCATCGTGATATCAAGCCAAGTAATCTTAAGCTCATGCCACATGGACTCATTAAGTTAGTAGACTTCGGTCTTGTGAAGATCCTCGCGCCAGAGGAAGTTACGATCACCATCATTCAAGGACAAGGCACCGCGCTTTATACTCCGCTTGAACAATATGGAGGCAGCGATATTCATACAGACATTCGCTCCGATGTTTATTCATTCGGCGCAACGCTTTATCATCTGCTAACCAATGAACCACCCGCTGATGCGCGCAAGCGCTTCCTTCACCCCGACAGCCTGATTCCGTTACGACAGATCAATCCTTCCATTTCACCGCGCACCGAGAAAGCCGTACTCTGGGCGATGTCCTTGCACCCGGATGAGCGACCTCTTACGATCAACGATTTCCGTCAAGCCCTGCTGGGATACAGTGAAACCCCTACACTTCCTCTGGCAGTACGCCGCGCGCACCAACACTCTATTTGGGATTATCTCGGGCACACCCCTGAAGCAACTCTCGCATGGAGCGCGGCAGTCCTATTCTTGATTAGTCTACTTGCGACTTTGGTCCGCTAAATATTCGCATCCAGACCCACGCTCCCAAACAACCAATCAATTCTCCAACAAATGTTAGTGCTAGCACTCTAAACGCGCCTCTAGAAGAAGCGATCCAATCTGCCGCGCCTGGGAATCCTAACGCCAGGTAGTTGTAGGCCAGCAATCCACCAAGAAACACACATAACGCCCAACGCAGACCCCAGCGTGTGGAAACGATCGCGCTGACTGCCCAAAACATCAATACCGCGCCACCGATCACCGCTAACATGACAAGCAACCAAATACCAACCCGTGGATATCCTTCTGGAGAGACAAGATCATTTTCAACTATCGGAGTTGAAGTCAGTGTTGGCGTTTCTGGAGGAATAGTCACCGAAGGAACGACAACCGTCACCGCCGCGCCTTCATTCGACGCATCGAATTGGAGACCTACAGAATCTAGCGCAGGTTCACTGGTCACACGGATTTCAACTTTACCTGGTGAATTAATGGCAAAAGAAGCGCGTGCCAAACCCATTACTGTAGTTGAATCTACCTCTTGCAGGATTCCCGCATCCCCTTCCAACGTAGACATAGTGAATCGGACAGGTGTGCCATCTGGAACGATATGATGATTGTGATCAAAGATCGGTCCTGCACGCACCGCGATCTTATCACCGATACGATATAGCGGGACCTCTGTCTGGGTTGGTGCGATTTCAGCTGTTGGCGTTTCGCTCGTTGGAGTGACTTCCACTGCATTATCTAGTGAAAGTGGAATAACTTGTGCAGGATCGGGAGAGGTAATATTGATGAGATCATATCCCACAGCCGGGATGGAAACAGGTGACGCGCCCACTGAAGTGATTTGCTTGAAAAGTAAACGCGCCGCAACCTCAACAAATGCAGGCTGCTTGCTGTAAAGAGCATAATAAGCCGTCAACTTGGAAATATCCGTTGCATCCAGATAATATGGAGCAGTGAACGAGAATAGGATCACATTCTTATTGCGGAGCAGGTTCGGGCGTTCGGAAAAGAAGCGCCGCAGCAGAGCAATTTGATCGTTGCTGACATCTGTTAGCAAGATTACGATCCAATTCGCGCGATCCAGAATACCTTCGATATCTGTTTTGCTCTCTCCATTCAGCATGGATTCAAGTTCTGTCAGCGGAAACGAATTGAGGCGACTTGTAAATACCTGCCCACTTCCACCGGGTCCATATAATCGCAAAACGGTCTTCTGAAGCGCATCCGTGGCAAGACCCTCCTGCCAAAGACAGGTAGTGCATTGCTTGTACTGGGAAGTGTCTGTCAGAAAAGAAATATGGTCCGTCTGATTCGGCGGTGATGGGAGCAACGTATTCAGTTCTTCAGGATCAGGGCTGATCAACGTCGCAGCATCGCGCGCGACCTCAAAGATGGTCTCTTGTGAAGAACCAATCTTCGCTAAGCCACTTTCCGGCGTGAGAACATTTGAGAGCGCAAATTCATCATACATGCGGAATTTTTGAGCAAGGATTCTGGTCACTGCATCATCAACACGTTGGGCAAAGACGCGGTCTGTCCGATATTGCTGCGCAAAAAAATCGAGTATTCCCAATGTAGAAGTGTAAGTATCCTCATCCTCAGCAGTAATGTTGCCGAGGTAAAGCAAATCATTGCCAGCCAAGAAAGCATCCCGTGCCACCACACGCGGTGTGAAGTTCTCTCCAATTTGCGAATAAAAATCACGCACCGCCTGACTGCCTAACGCGTCGCTGACGATCAATCCACCGTTCCCACGCCATGCTGTAAACTCAGGCAAGGAAATGATCGCGGAAAGCGCAGATTCATCTAGACTGACGGGGCGCGTTGTCGCTCGAATATTTCCTTGAAATCCCTGATAACGGATATGGGATACAAGTAAACCATCTACAAGCCCGCTCGCTTCTGTGGAATTCGTGACTGTGAAAAAGGGAGAGAGCTCAACCTGTTTCAATTGTTCAAGCGACTTACGGACAGTAGCCACTTCCTCTTCGGGCGAACGGTCTGAATCACCGCGGCCCGGGAAATGCTTGGCAATCACTACCATACGTCCATTGCTCCCTACATGTACACCTGAAATATAGGCACGTCCCATCTCCCCTACCCAGAATGGATCACCACCAAACACACGCGGTCCCAAATCGATCCGTGCAGAGGGATCTGGTGCTTCAACGACATCAAGTGATGGGCCCAGATACAGATTGAATCCTAATGTGTTCAGTTCACTTCCCAAAACTTCGCCAACTTGTCGTGAGAGTTCTATGTTCCATGTAGCACCGATTGCCATCGGATTAGGTAATGGCGTCAATCCGCTTAGAATCTGATCATGAGGAGTCCCATCACCTTCTTGTGATATCCCAATGAATAATGGCACATAAACATTTTTATTCGGTTGCACATCGGTTACCAGTTTTGTTGTCGCATCTGATTCGATAGTTTGTAATGAGTTGATCAATCGATGCGCAGCCGAGATCGTATCAGGTTCAGGAAGAAAGTTATCATTCGCCGCAAGTAACACAACGCCGCCCACATGATGATTAGTAACTAGATCGTAAATGTGCGTTTGATCATGGGTATCCGTCCCTTGGAATGTAACCAGAAATAATTGCCCCACTCGTTCCTCTGGTGTCATCGAAGCAAGCAAAGCCTGAACCTTTGAGTTTTGGAATTGCGTCTCTGCGCGCGCGGCAGGCGTGAGTTGTATAAAGGATACAATCAATGTCGCCAAGATTAGCCAATGGAAGAGCTGCCTTATCCTCATTTTGACTCGCCCCTCACTTGCACAGCTAGTTGCGGATCGTCAGTGAAGATCGCGTCTACACCCCAATGAAACAAGCGATGCATGTCATCCGCTGCATTGACCGTCCACACATGGATACGCCGATTCAAACGATGTACACGCTGAACCTGTTGAGAAGTCACATCTGTCACATAAGGATGCAAGGCGTGATACTTGCCAAACGCAAAGCCAAAGGAACGCGCCCATGCACCTAACCAGCCCCTAAAAGCCAATAATCCTATGGGAACGTCGGGCAGATAAGCTCGAGCCTTTGAAAGATTTAAGGCAAAGAAAGAAGAAAACATCACGCGCTCTTGCAATCCAAACTTCTTGATCAGCATACAAACCATCTCAACCAGTTGATCGCGCGGCGTAGTGTAGTTGGTCAATTCCACGTTGATAAACGTACGTTTCCCAACAGTTTCAAAAACTTCCTCCAGTGTGGGAATTTTCTCCCCGCGATATTTCTCTGAAAAAAAACTGCCTGCATCCAACGATCGCAGCTGTGCCAGCGACAGTTTTTTCACACGGCCATGACTGCCCGTTGTGCGATCCACTGTCGGATCATGAATCACTACAGCTTGCCCATCCGCAGACAACTTAACATCCAGTTCAATCGCATCCGCATTTTGAGCTAACGCCAACTCAAATGCAGCCAATGTATTCTCTGGTGCATGAGCAGATGCACCACGGTGAGCAAAGATAATAGGTTGGGGTAACGATGCAAGCATAATAAAAAATAAATGGCATTGCTTCGTCGGAAAAAGTATCCTCCTCACAACACATGCGCCTGTCCCCAAAAGGGACAGTGCAAGTGTGACGAAGTTGTTAAATATCTACAAAATAAGCCTTCGCCGCACGATCAAGCATATCACGCGACATAGTTGGGGGAACGGAAAGATAGCTAGAAATATCAAGGATCTGATCGCAAAGGTCTCGTGGATGGGAGGCACGCAGTTTACGATTGCGTTTGATATACCACTCCTGCAATAAATATGCCAGTCCTTGATCGCTATACTCCACCTTTTTATCCTGTGCAACGCGTTTGAAAATTTCTCGATACTCCTCATAAGTAGGGTCACCAATCTCAATCTTGTGACGCAGGCGGCGCAGGAAAGCCTCATCCACTAAGTCTTTTGGTGGAAGGTTGGTGGAGAACACAATCAAAACATCGAAAGGCACCTCAACTTTGCGTCCATTGTGGAGCGTGAGGAAATCTACACGGTTTTCGAGGGGAACGATCCAGCGGTTGAGCAGATCACGCGGTCGCACCTGTTGGCGCCCAAAGTCATCGATCAACAAGATCCCGCCATTGGCTTTTACTTGAAACGGCGCTTCATAAAACTTATGGACTTCATCGTAGACGAGATCGAGTCCTTCCAAGGTCAACTCACCACCCACCACGATGAATGGCCGCCGTATCTTTACCCAACGTGGATCACGCCGCTGGCTAGTGCGCAGATTGCCGGTGCCGCCAGTGCTGGTCGCGACTTCTGCATCCGGCGCGAGCCTGTGACTCACCTGGTCATAAACCTTGATCACCTGGCCATCCAGATACAATGCAAATGGAATATACATTGCCTGGGTTAATACCAGGTTACCAAAGGCGCGCGCAACACTGGTCTTCCCATTGCCGGGAGGTCCATACATGAAAATTGATGTGCCTGAATTGAGCGCAGGTCCCAACCGTTGAAATGTTGATTCCGAAAGCACCATCTGCGAAAGGAGTTGGCGCATCATACGCGAGGTCACGGTCATCCGCCCAGTCTTCTGGCGGCGGATCGCTTCGTTGTAGACCTCGAAAGGAACCGGTGCAGGACCGGCATATTGACTACGTTCCAACGCCTCACGCGCCCGGAGAATGCCTGCACCTGTGATTCCATAAGTATATGCCCCTTCACCCAAACCACCCTGGGATGATTTCACCTCCAACATCTTTTCACGCTTCAGCGCTTCCAGAATGCCATCGGTTACACCAGCAAAAGGCAGGGCAAGCAACTCAGCGATCTTGAACCCACCCATATATCCCTGTGAATAAAGAATTTTTAGAGCCAAATCTTGTAACCAAAGGGCGGATAAACCGGTGTCTTCCACTGAATTGATGGGGGGTGGTGAGAATAGTGATGTGCTAACCGATGGTTTTCCGAGGGGGTTGTTCATAACATTTCCCTTTTGGGATGCTCCAATAAATCGAAAATTTTGATTGCGCCCGAATTATACTGCTTCTTATCTTCATCTCAACGTTAACTTGATTGCATCTCCGTTAGTTTGATTCCATCATTGCGAGCCGCAGCGCTCTTTTGGCGGCGAAGCAATCTCATTAATAATGAGTAAATCTCGTTAAAACAAGAGATTGCTTCGGGAAAAGCACCCTCGCAATGACAGAGCCATCGTATATAATCTGAAGCACTATGAACCTGTCCGTTGTCATACCAGTCTACAATGAAGTTGAAAACATCGAGGAAATTCTCAAACGGGTGCAGGCTACAAAGCTAGCGAAAGAAATAATTGTCGTAGATGATGGTTCCAAAGATGGAACTCGCGATACCCTTCAAAAATTGGATGGCAAAAAAAAAGTGCGTATCATTCTCCATGAACGCAATCAGGGAAAAGGCGCGGCAGTGGTTACCGGGTTGAGGGCAGCCCAAGGTGATGTTCTATTGATCCAGGATGCCGATCTTGAATACGATCCGCGCGACTATGCGGTTCTCCTGCAACCAATCGAGGAAGGCAAAGCAGATGTGGTCTATGGGTCAAGATTTCTCGGCGCGCCACATCGTGTGACCATGTTTTGGCATCTCATGGCTAACAGGCTATTGACATTCATGACCAATATTTTGTACAACACAATCCTCACTGATATGGAGACTGGCTACAAAGTCTTCCGCCGTGAAGTGATTGAGGGAATGAACATTCGCGCCAAAAGATTCGATTTCGAACCAGAGTTCACGGCAAAAGTGCTCAAGCGCAATTACCGCATTTTTGAAGTGCCGATCTCTTTCAATCCACGCGATTATTCACAGGGGAAAAAGATTAAGCTGAAAGACGCGTTTGAAGCAGTCTGGACCTTGCTGAAATATAGGTTTATGGACTAGGAGCAGGTGTTCGAGAGGTATTTTCGCTTTTCTCTACCGTTACATTGTATTCAAACACATAATCGCCAGCAGCATAATCCGCTATTCCATCATTGATCTTATCATCGAAAGTTGCAACAGACTTCAATTTGTACTTGCCGTTGGTCCATTCCGACATCAAGACACCAAAATCCACACAGACCAAACCATCGCTTCTGGTGAGTGAAAGCGGATGCACAACATCACTCCCAAGTACCTCATCATTGAAATAGAGTTTAATCTTTATGTGTTCAAAGTTCTGCTTCAGGATTTCCTGAGTAGTCGTACACCATCCGTAACCGAAGTAGGTCGGCTTTTCATCCGTGATCTTTACGGTGAATGTCCGAGTGCCCGGCTTAACCAAATCCTCAGTGTATTGTTCCTGAGCCAGCGCCTCCAATCGAACATAATTTTTTCCATTTAATACTTCAATCACTTTATCAGCATTCTTCTCCATAACTGGCATGGGGCCTGTTGGTTCGCGATTCAATGGAATCATGCCCGGCAGCAGACAGGACATTAAGAGAAATCCACTCATGATCATCACAAACTTTGGAATATACCCTCTGGTTTTCATAATCTATCTCCTATAAACCATTATACAAACCTGCATAAGTACTTGGTAAGACAGGTTTGTTGCGGAGCATCCCGCCAATGTCAAAATGTCAGACTGCAAGCCTGACCTACGCAGAACTATTACTGTTGGCTCAGAGCTTTTTCAGCAGCCTCGAGAACTACATCTTCTCCATTTGCCTGCTTTTGAAGCGTTTCAGCCGTGACTGGCACTGTAACTATTGGCACAACGCCTTTCCCTTCAAGGTGAATGTTTCCCTCTGCATCTACGGCGCGACCAATGGTCATTTGAGTGAGTATCCCTTCGGGCATCAAAAACCGCTCTACGCTGCCACCTGCACCCTCTGAAGGATATTGCCCGACAATGATTGCCCGATCATTGATGGTCATATTGTAGGAGAAGAACTCACAAGCGCTGACACAAGCTGGTCCGATCAGCACTGCAACAGGACCACTATATTGAAGTGCCGGTCGCGGAGGGATCATTCGCTGTTCATCACCTGGGTCCATGTAAAATTCGCCGGTATCTTTACTATATTTGGCACTGTTGCCAACCACGATTTCATGATCAAAGAAGTAGGCCGCCATTTGATCCGCCAGCCATCCACTGCCACCATCATTGACGCGCATATCGAGGATCACACCCTGGATTTGATTATCGTTGAAATACTGAATGGCACGCTCCCAGACCTGTATTGAAAGAACATCGTTATCCAAAAAGCTATTGACTTTGATATATCCATATCCACTCGGCAAGACATCATATTCAACAGGCAGGGCTGTGTCTGATTGACCATAACGAAAGGAGGCAATGCTGAAACTATCTCGTTCCTCCACCACGTCCAGTTTTGCAGTTTGCTCTGCTCCATCAGGATTTTTGAATTTAACCTCCACTTGGGCCTTATCCAGCGGGAAACGGGTCGCATAGCGCAATTGCTGTAACCGCTTGATGATCGGGTTGCTGAACGGAGATGACCATGGTACTGTGGCATCCACTACTTCAGAGGTAGGTTTCCCATCCAGCAAGAGAATCTCAGCGCCCCATTTTATTCCCGCCTGATCTGCGGGACCGCCATTCAAAATAAAGTTGACAATGATCTTGCCATCATCAGTCTCACGCATCGCAATGCCTAATCCGCCAGCCGTTTCAGTAATGAAGTCATCATTTAGCAAGGACTGATCAAATCCGACATGAGTATCGGGGATAGACCAGAGAAAATCGCGCAATGCCAGCGCATATGCATGTGGATCATTGTTCTGTTCTGCTTTTTCAAATCGTGGACGGAACTCCTTACCCTTGGCAGCCCAATCAATTCCTTTTAATTCAGTAAATGCATATTCATTGGTAAATTTTTCGAGCATCTTATCGAATGCTTCCGTGTAGGAGAGTCGGGAAAAATCATCCAGCGCGGCGCTTTCTGGTTCGATGAGATCAATGCTTGGCTTCTCTGAACGGTCAATGCCAAAGGGAGACTGATCCATATCGATTACAGACCAACCGGTGGGGAGGTTCATGATCGGGTCATCATTGGTAAAAAGCTTTTTATCCGCTCCAAAATCTGAAGGGAATTGTTGCTTGTTATCCGGCGCATAGATAAGATATTTGCCGCCATAGACTTCCCGATAACTATTTGGGTTGTCACTGATTTTGGTGGAAGCATAGGCAGTAGACCATCCTCCACCGCCTTGATCACGGGGCTCCAAATAGGGATCGCCCCAGGTGTTTGTCCAATAGGCCACGGCGAAGACCATCACGCCTGTTTCCTGGTTGCCATCATGATCCACATCATGGAATGTCCCATTTGGCTCTTCGGGTAGAGTCAGGCTATATGTGAACGGTGAAGTGTAAAAGTCTGATGTGATCTGACCAATCACCTGCGACTCGACTGGGATGATGAACTTGCGATCCCGTTCTACAAAGCCACCCTGATCTTCAAGAATGATCTCTGGCTCAGCAACGCCTAATGTGAAGAACGCGTTTGTGTAAGTCACACTGCCATTAACAATCTTGGTCCCTCCTGTTGGTTGTTCTCCTCCTTGTTCCTGCGTATTCACAGATGTGGGGATTATATTCGTTGGAAAAGAAGCACAGGCAATGATCGCGAGGCTTAATACGGTCAATGCCGCAGCGATCCGCAGTAACAAAAGTTTCATTTCTCTCTCCTGATTTTCAGTACACTGTTGCGCTACAAATGTATATCGGCGATTGTATCAACAGATCATATTTTGACGATTATAACCCGAAGGTATAATTCATTTTCATGGATTGGCAAACACAGATTGAAGTTGAATTCGAAAAGGCTGAAGAAGCTCGGGCTCGTGGGAATGAAGGACAAGCTCGCGTCTGCGCGCGACGCGCGGCAGGCATCGCAATTCGGGAGTACTTAACGCGTCAGGGGATTCGTCCGCCAAGCGTGAGCGCGTACGATTTGCTAAACCTTCTCAAAGATGACCCACACCTCTCCCCCGACTTGAAGTTGATCGCCGACCATCTGACTTTGCGCGTGACTGAGGAATTTAGATTGCCTGTGAATGTTGATTTGGTCGCTGAGGCGAGAAAGTTTTGCGCAGAACTGTTAAAGCAAGATAGACCCTAAAGGTCTTTGAGACCTTTAGGGTCTAATTATATTAGAACTATTTACATCTGTCTTCTTCCAACGAAATAGTAGAGCGCACGTGCAATCGTGATAATAACTAGCAACCCCGACATTACCCCACTAAAGACAAAGAACATCCTCTGCCATTCACGGATGCGTAAAACGATCTCCTTAGATTGAGGCAAGTGAATCCGCTCGCGCAGGCGCTGAACGACATCTAGGGGAGGTGTCACAGGTCTGAGCGTTCCCGCCAGATGTGCTTCAAGCGCATTGATTTGATCATCAGAAAGTGTTGTCCTGCTTCTCGGCATTTTATTAACTCATTGATCGTCAAACATGACGACGATCCAACATTTTGGTTACTCACCATCCAAATTAATACTCTGGTCACCTAATTGGTCTCGGAGCGCTAGCAGTGTGCGATGATAGAGGCTTTTTACAGCGCCTTCACTGCGCCCCATGATGGCACCAATCTCGGCATTCGACATATTCTCGACAAACTTCAGGATGAGGAGATTCTGTCGTTCAGCCGGCAAGCGTCGGATCAATTTGAGAAGTGCATCCTGTTCCTGTGACAGGACCAGGTTTTTCTCCGGGTGATCCCCTTTCGATGGCAGCACAGGCACATCATGGATGGGGATTTCCTGTCGTCGGCTTCGGTCACGATGCCAATTGGCAACCAGATTATGTGCAATCCGATACAACCAGGCAGAAAGTGGAACGCCGCGATCTGTATAATTTTGAATGTGATTCATCGCCCGTTGAAAGACGCGGGCGGTAAGATCCTCTGCGTCATGGAGGTTCCCCGTTCGATAGTAAACGTAGTTAAAGATGCGGTCGATGTAATGCTCATAGAGCAGACCAAATGCATCGCGGTCACCCTCTGATGCACGGGTCAACACATCTTCTTCGTTGAATTCGATATCCGGCACGTTTAGTCCCTACCGGCGGGGTTTATAAAGCATAACCCCGACGGGTTTTGGAAGTTGCTGGGAGTATAACATGCAACTAATTTCATTATTGAAAGGCATTTTCTCAAGGCTTTTGAAATATTCAATGTTTATATGAATTGAATCAGAATTTCAAACCTGCAAAAGTCGGTTGGTATAATAAAGGTTTGCGGTTCTTATGAAGTTTTGAATTACTCAGTGAGAAAAGCAACTAAATTAGGATAAATGAAACAAATGTGCTATAATCAATTCGCTTTTCCCACTTCTTAAGAAGGCTAATTTATGACATCTAATTCTATTCGTGTGGTTGGCGCACGCGTGCACAATCTCAAGAACATCACTGTTGAGATTCCGCGCGATAAGTTTGTTGTGATCACCGGCTTATCCGGCTCGGGGAAATCTTCGCTTGCCTTCGATACGATCTTTGCTGAAGGTCAACGCCGTTACGTAGAGTCGCTCTCTGCTTATGCCCGTCAGTTCATTGGGCAGATGGAAAAACCGGATGTAGACCATATCGAAGGACTCTCCCCAGCTGTTTCGATTGACCAAAAATCCACCTCGCACAACCCTCGTTCAACGGTGGGCACCGTTACCGAAATCTATGACTACCTGAGGCTTCTGTTTGCGCGGGCGGGCATTCCACATTGTCCGATATGCGGTCGTGAGGTGGTGAAGCAATCCGCCCAAGAGATTGTCGATCAGATCGAGAGACTTCCCGAAGGTACGCGTATCTTGATACTCTCTCCACTGGTGCGTGCTCGTAAGGGTACGTATCAGGCGGTTTTTGAGGAAATCCGCAAGGCTGGTTTTGCGCGCGCGCGTGTCGATGGGCAAGTTTACAATCTGGAGGATGAGATTAACCTTGACCGCTACAAACAGCACACCATCGAAGCTGTGGTTGACCGCCTCGTTATTTCATATGAGGGTGATAAAGAAGAGCAAAAAGCTGCTCGTACCCGTATCACAGATTCAGTGGAAACTGCGCTGAAATTTGGCGAGGGATATGTTTCAATTACCCTCGTCGATAAGCGGGAAGACATTCATTTTTCAGAGCACCTTGCCTGCCCTGAGCATGGCACCACTATTTCCGAAGTGGAGCCGCGCACTTTCTCTTTCAATACCCCTCAGGGCGCCTGCCCAGATTGTCAGGGGCTCGGCTCGAAACTGGAGATTGACCCAGAACGTATCATTCCGGACTTTGACCGGACCCTGAACGAGGGAGCCATTGCCAGCATGGAATGGAGTGGACCGAAAGAAGAGGGCGGCTATTATTGGCAGGGATTGCAAGCTGCGGCAAGAGCGTACCGGATTGACCTCGACAAACCCGTCCGTGAGTTGAATCAGGATCAACTCAACATTGTTTTGTACGGTACCGGTGATAGAGCAATCCCGATGACTTACAGGAACTCAAATGGGAATGAGTTTCGATTCTCACGCGCGTTCGAGGGTGTGATCACCAACCTTGAAAGACGGTATCGGGAAACTAACTCGGAATATATCCGTGAGAAGATCAGCGAATTCATGTCTGACCGGCCCTGCCCCACCTGTCAGGGCAAGAGACTCAATCCCGCCGCGCTAGCAGTCACTGTGGATGACGTCAACATCATCATGGTGACTTCTTGGCCCGTGTTGAACACGCTTGAATGGGTAAAGAAAATCTCGGGCAAGAATTCGCCGTTGACCTCAAAACAGAAAGCAATCGCAGAACGCGTGTTGAAGGAGATCAGCGAACGATTGTTCTTTCTCGTCAATGTGGGGCTTGATTATCTGACGCTCAATCGCTCTGCCGTCACATTATCTGGTGGCGAGGCACAGCGTATTCGACTTGCCACGCAAGTTGGCTCACGGTTGGTCGGCGTGTTGTATGTGTTGGATGAGCCGTCGATTGGTCTGCATCCACGTGATAACGCCAGGTTGCTAGCCACGCTCAAAGGTCTACGGGATTTAGGCAATACCGTTTTAGTCGTTGAGCATGATGATGAGACGATCCGTGAAGCGGATTGGATCGTGGACCTGGGTCCCGCCGCAGGGGAACATGGAGGACGCATCGTTGCGGAAGGAACACCGGAACAGATTCTGGCACATCCAAAGTCATTAACGGGAGCCTATCTTTCAGGGCGGAAGCAGGTTGAAATCCCGAAGGAGAGGCGAGAGGGAAACGGCAAATCGCTGAAGATCGTTGGTGCTTCTGCAAATAATTTAAAGAACATCGATGTCACAGTTCCATTAGGGAAATTGGTTTGTATCACCGGTGTTTCAGGGTCGGGCAAATCTACATTGATGAGCGATATTTTGTACGGCGCACTTGCCGCGAAATTGATGGGTGCCCGCACTTCTGCAGGTGACCACGAACGTATTGAAGGGATTGAGCATCTTGACAAGATCATCAACATCGATCAGTCACCGATTGGTCGCACCCCACGCTCAAACCCTGGAACGTATACCGGCTTGTTCGATGAAATTAGAAAGCTTTATGCCGAACTGCCTGAAAGTAAGGTACGTGGCTACAAGCCTGGGCGTTTCTCGTTCAATGTGCATGGCGGGCGCTGTGAAGCCTGCCAGGGACAGGGCGAGTTGCGAATTGAAATGCAGTTCTTACCCGATGTATATGTACCTTGCGATGTTTGTCATGGCAAACGGTTTAATCGTGAGACGTTGCAAGTATTGTTCAGAGACAAATATTCCATTGCGGATGTATTGGACATGACTGTTGATCATGCTTTAGAAGAGTTCAAGAATTATCCGCCCATGCTGAACAAGTTGAAGCTGTTGCAAGAAGTGGGGCTTGGTTACGTACGCATTGGTCAACCCGCGACGACACTCTCAGGCGGCGAAGCGCAACGTGTGAAATTATCAAAGGAACTCTCACGCCGCGCAACCGGGCGCACGCTTTATGTTTTAGATGAGCCGTCTGTGGGCTTACATGCGGCTGATGTTCACAAGCTGATCGAAGTTCTGCAGAGATTGGTTGATGCAGGCAACTCCGTGCTTATCATTGAACATAACCTCGACATTATTAAGGTCGCGGACTGGTTGATCGACCTGGGGCCCGAAGGCGGTGACCGAGGCGGTGAATTGATCGCGGAAGGGACACCTGAGCAGGTCATGAAAGTAAAAGAATCTTATACAGGGAAATATCTACAATCTCATATGAAGCAGAGGAATGCAAATGGACATGTAGATAAGTGACACAAATTTGTAAATGTGTTTCCTTATCACTTGCGTGCTCTTCTGATCGCATCCTCTTATCAAACCACGTAGGGCAATCGCACGAAAATCCTTTACAGGAAATTTGTTGCGATTGCCCTATTTTGTCCAGCATCCACGATGAAATTTTACCAGTATAATGATAGCAACCTTTTGATCATTTTTACGCCGTGGCTACATTCGATCTAAATATTCTCCCCATTCGTAGAATCAACGGACAGGAGTCAGCTGAGACGCCTGGCTTGCTGGCTGTTACACCACCCCGCAAAACCGCGCGCGGACGTGAACAGAATAGTCTGATCGCGTATCTTATGCTTTCAGGCAACGCTTCTCTAGCGAATGCCGAGATCATGCAGTTGACCAGTGATGCGGCAAGCTTGTTCTATCAATCGCCTGGTTCGCTTACTTCTGCAATGCGCAATGCCGCAGACGATATCAACTCCAAATTGCTGGCGCGCAATCGATCCACAACAGGCCGCGGACAATATGCGCTGGGTTTGTTTGTATTGGTGGCAATCCGTGAGAACCAATGCACTTTGTTACTCAGCGGTCCCACCCACGCGGTTTGGGTGACGGAGGGACAATCACGCCACATCCATGATCCCGCTCTTTCGGGCAAAGGACTTGGTTCAAGTCAAAGCATCAGCGTATATCTTTCTCAAGTTGAGTTGCATCCACAGGACCTGCTTGTACTGTGCGGAAATTTCCCGAAAGATTGGGAAGCTGATCTGATGAACGAACGTCCGCCTACCTCGCTGGAAGCCAGTTATCGCAAGTTAACTTTTACAAAAGGTGACTTGAACGCGGTATTGATCCAGACACAAAGCGGGCATGGAACATTGACCCTATTAAGACCAGAGATAAGCAAAGCGCGTCCCCCTGCGGGTCAGCCGGTTCCATCACCTGTACTTACACCAGAGGCAGCTTCGCCAGTCAGCGCGCAGACTCAAGATGAAGTCGCTCCCGTTCTATCATCCCCATTAGGAATGGAAGAGGCAACTGACACTCAAAAAAAAGAGCAAGGGAAGCAGGAAGAGGCTGAAAAGTCAATCCCTGACTCTCAGGTCCATATTACGGAAGAAGAACTTGATTCATTGGCAGACTTCGCCGCGCATATGGTGCAGCCATCTGCATACGCGATCCCACCGCAAGCAGGGAGTGTGCCTCCTCTTCCAATGGAAGAAGCAAAATCAAATGGGGGACGCGGCTTCCCAGCCTCTATTCCACGCGCGAAGCCAACTGAACAGGAAGTTCCCTTAGAAGAGAACATAGAAATTGAAAAAGAAGTTCCCGTAGAAGAGGCTATCGCAGCACCTCCTCGTGTCAGGCGAAGAAGAAGGATCTTCAAGCCCAATGCGCATGCTGAAGCGACGCGGCAGATGGCAAAGGCTGTAGTAGGCGGGATCCGGACCGGGCGGCGCGTGAACGAGCGTCTCCATGCATTTTTGCAAAAGTTTGTTCCACGTCTGCTCCCGAACGCGGCATCGAGTCAGCCGTTTATCATTCCCACATATGTATTGATTATTATTGCCGTGGTAATTCCGGTTGTGGTCGTTACCATGGCAAGCGTAGTTTATTTTCGTTTCGGTCAGAGCCTACAGTATGATGAATTGTTTGCTCAGGCAAGCACGGCTCGACAACAAGCCATGAGTGAGGCTGACCCGGCTCGTCAACGTGACGCGTGGCAAAGGGTATTGACCTACCTTAATAAAGCTGATCAATATCGTGCAGAAACCAATGAATCGACATTATTGCGTTCCGAAGCGCAATCGAAACTTGACAGCTTGATGGGCATGATCCGACTCGAATTCATACCTGCTTTTGCTAACGGAGTGGGCGGCACCACGCAGATCAGCCGCATGGCTGCCAGTGAAAGCGACCTTTATATGCTCGACGCCGAAGGTGGGAAAATCCTGCATGCTGCTTTTACCGGCCGCAGCCTTGACTTGGATACCGCCTTCAACTGTCAGCCTGGTTCTTATGGCGGCTATCAAGTTGGAACGCTAGTCGATATCCTCGCATTGCCCAAAGTCAATGCCCTCAATGCAGCTGTGCTCGGAATTGATGCCAGTGGTAATTTATTGTATTGCGCGCCAGACCAGGTGCCTAAAGCCATTCCACTGCCTTCCCTTCCTAATACAAACTGGGGACGCATCACTGCCTTTGCATTGGATAGCGACAACTTATATGTCCTTGATGCACAGGCACGCTCAGTATGGGTATTCCGTGGACAGGACAGCACTTTCATCGACGCACCATATTTTTATTTTGGCAATGAGATCCCAGCCAATATCGATAGCGCCATTGATCTGGCTGTGAGCGGCGATGATCTTTATATGCTTCACACAGATGGTCATCTCTCCACTTGTACCTTCAGCCGCCTTGCTGAAGTCCCGACACGTTGCCAGGACCCTGCTCCGCGCGTGGACAACTATCCAGCCCACCGCGATATTGATATCTTTAAACTGGCTCACTTCACACAGATGTCAATCACAAACCAACCCAATGCAGTGCTTCTTTTGTTGGATTCTGAGAATCAAAGCGTCTTTCGTTTCTCACCGCGCTCTTTTGAATTGCAGAACCAGGTCGGCGCCTATGCGGGCAAAGCCAATCCCTTCCAACGCGGATCAGTCAGTGCGATGGCGGTCAGCCCTAATTATGTACTTTATCTTGCCATCGGCAATCAAGTGTATTTCGCGATGAACCTCCCCTGATAAATAACCACTGAGACACAGAGACACTGAGTCTTTCTTCTTTATTTAAAGATCTTGATATGATGATCTTCAACTCTTTCTTTCGCAGACGGAAATTATCACCGCCTCCATCGAGCCAGCCGACAATTGCTCCTGACAATCCAGACGAACCTCCGCAAGTGACAATCCTCAAAACCCTCGTGATTGTCTATGACCCCGTTGTCGATCCTGTAAGGGGCACAAAGCTTTCACAATACATGCGTTGGAATCGAGTAGAAGACCTCGCAACCGGATTCATGACGGATATCCTGCAAACCAGCGGAGGGCTGGCGCGTTATCAAATCATCCAGCGCATTGATGTAGATGGTTTTCCCGCCAAGGTCGATGGTTATGTTTACGATGCGCAAACTTATCTCAATGTTGTGCGCGGGGTAGATCCTCCGTATATGCCGCAGGAAGCGAATTACTACGCCATTATCAATCGTTTTAATATCCTGCAACTCATCGCGAAAAATGAGATTGATGAAGTCTGGATTTTCAATTTCCCACACGCGGGCTTTTACGAATCCATTATGGGCGGACCCGGCGCCTTCTGGTGCAATGCCCCCCCGCTCAAAAACACCGAAGCAGCAATGCGGCGTTTTGTGATCATGGGATTCTCATATGAACGCGGTGTGGGGGAAATGCTCGAGAACATGGGACACCGCGCTGAGTCCATCCTGGAGAAAACATTTGAGAAATTGAGCGGCGAGGCTAATTTATGGAAACGATTTATCCGCTATGAAAAGACTGCGCCGGGCAAGGCAGCGCTAGGGAATATCCACTTCGCACCGAACAGCCAGAAAGACTATGATTGGAACAATTCAGAGCCCGTCTCAAGTGAATGCTATGACTGGTTGTACAATTTCCCGAAGCTCAAAGGGGATGTCCGCACCGTGACAGCCAATGAGTGGGGAAATGGTGACATTCGTGAACACCACAAATGGTGGTTCAGACATCTTCCCAAGGTCGAAGGGCGTAAACACGGAATACACAACAACTGGTGGCAATACATTATGAATCCAAATCACGTGCAGACATAAACCGGCCATCCATCGGATGCAGATCTCATCGGTAAGCACAATAGGGGATTCCATCCATTGTTATTATCAGTACTGTCAAGAGACGATTTCAATTTTGTAATTTTCTATTTTCCTTAGGAGAATACAATAATTCCTTATAAGATTTAGGTTTGTCTTCGATCAGATCGGCTCAATATACAGGCAACAGAAATAAACCTCAATGAAAAGGATTGTCTACCCCAAAAACAAAAGTTCCCAGTATAGCATTATCATCATTACATATACGTTATATGTAGTACTGTTTGCGTTGCTTCGGAACTCTGTTGGGGTGGCTATCGGAGTCTTGGCCATCATTCCTGTGATTGGAGCAAGCTGGTATTTTGGTGCGAAAGGTGGCATCTTCATAGCGTCATTGTCCATCCTGAGTAATATAGCCCAGCAAGTGATCAGAGGGGTTTCTGTTGATGAACTGTTTCTTGCTCCAAGTGAAATGATTGGTTTTTTTGTACTTACATTTACTTCTTACGTGATTGGTGGCCTCAAGACTGCAATCCAGGAACGCAGTAATGCACTTCTCAAACTAGAACAATTTGAACGAGATCGCCAGGCTTACACAGATTTTCTGGAATTGCTGAACGAAATCACGGCGATGGCGCTCGAGGTGAGCAACCTGGACACAACTCTCAGGATTCTCGTTGAAAAAATTGGCAAACTCTTTATAGCGGATGATTGTTTCCTGACTCTGTGGGATGAAATAAAAGGTGTACCTATTCCAACTGCTGCATATGGTTCGATGAGCGATATTTACCCCTATATCCAATTCGAACTAGGTGAACAAACTTTAACGACCTCTGCTATGGAAGCTAGGCATCCACTCGCAGTCACAGATATCGAAGACTCTCCGTATATCAGTCCGAAAGTAGCAGCCATCTTTCCCAGCCGCTCGATGCTTGCGCTTCCACTCATTGCGCAACATCGAAATCTGGGCGCCCTACTCCTTGGGTATAACAAAACCCGCTCCTTTAATGAAAATGACATGATCCATGCAGGGCTTACAGCCGAACAGGTTGCTCTCGTGTTATCAAAATCTCTCTTACTTGAAGATGAACGCAAACAGGTAAAACAACTGACCGGACTGCATGATATTGCGCTGATTTCCATTGAGGTAGATAACGAAGACGAGTTGATCAACCGCGTGACGGATGTAATCGGCAAAAATTTATTCCCGGATAACTTTGGCATCTTATTACTGGATGAGCAGACTGGAATCCTACGTGCACATCCTTCCTATTATTTCTTCTCCCCTGAAGAAGTACACTTAATGGATGTATCTCTTGGCGAGGGGATTACCGGTCAGGTTGCAGCAACAGGAAAGGCTCAACGAATCGCAAATGTACGACGTACGAAGGAATACCTGGATGTGGATGAGCGGACCATTTCCGAACTTTGTGTCCCTATCAAATTCAAAGAACGCATATTGGGGGTGATCAACGCGGAAAGTACGAAACGAGATGCTTTCACGGAGGACGATGAACGTCTACTGATCACACTGGCAG
>Ga0137367_10000513_pt1 | contig 28474 bp, 32 predicted proteins | sample SagtaG_14_FD_104939 | JGI IMG/M metagenome (GOLD analysis project Ga0137367, IMG submission 104939) | Vadose zone soil microbial communities from Sagehorn Ranch, Mendocino, California, USA - Sage1_L_80_16 metaG | ecosystem: Environmental > Terrestrial > Soil > Vadose zone | place: USA... | reverse complement strand
TTCCCGCCGTCGGCGTGCCGACGCTACTGGTCTCGCATGGGCCTGATCACGAGCAAGCCGAGCACGTCGCCTCGCTGATGCCCAACGCAACGCTGATGACGATCGACAGCCCGCAGGACAGACCTGCGGCGAACGGCATGGGCACGTTGGCCGAGATGTTCCGCGAATGGATCGGCCTGCCCAAGGCACCGGTGGGAGTCGACACGGTGCTGTCCACGGCGCTGTTCACCGACATCGTCGGCTCAGCCGAGAAGCAGGCGGCGCTTGGCGACGCGCGCTGGAAGGCGCTCGTGCACGAGCACCATGCGATTGTGCGCGACTCCCTGCGGCGCTGGCGTGGGGTCGAGATCGACACGGCCGGCGACGGCTTCTACGCGACCTTCGACGGGCCGGCCCGCGCTATCCGCTGCGCCCTCGAGGTCACAGCGCAGGTACGCGATCTGGGTATCGAGGTACGAGCGGGCACGCACACCGGCGAGTGCGAGCTGATCGACGGCAAGATCGGCGGCCTTAGCGTGACGATCGGCGCGCGCGTGGCAGGACACGCCGGACCCTCCGAGGTACTCGTGTCGCAGACCGTCAAGGATCTCGTGGCGGGCTCTGGCCTCCCCTTCGACGATCGCGGCGAGCACGAGCTCAAAGGTGTCCCCGGCCGTTGGAGGCTCTACGCGGTCTTAAACGAGACCCGCTGAGACCTCTCGCAACACGTACAGCTTCGACTTCCACCACCACACCAAGTCCACCTAACACTCCTTCTCGCCGAGCCGGTCGGTGTAACCGGCGGTCGAGTGGTGCGTCGGATGAAAAAACTGAGCCGCTCTGCCCTTCCACCACGCTGGTCCATCCCTCGCAGCAACCCAAGCTGGCAAGGTGATCCTCGTCAGACTGCTGGCGCGAGATGCCAAGGCCACGACGTGCGCCCTTGGCGCTCCCGAGCAGGTTAGGAAGCCGCGGTCGCAAGCCGCGCCTGCGGGCGATCCGCCTGTCGAAGAGCGGTCATGAGGTCGCGCTGCACGGCCTCGAAGAAGGCGTACGACCCGATCGTGGAGCCGTAGAAGAGCGCGTCGAACTGCGTCCGGCTGACCGCGAGGAGGAGCGTGCGCTCACGGGTGGCCGCCGTCACGGGGGCGGGCTCGCCGTCGATCAGTCCCACGTAGCCGAAGGCGCGGCCGGGGCCGGCGAGGCCGACCCGAATCGCGCTCTCGCCCCGCCGAATCACCTCTTCGACGGCGCCGTCGAGGGTGACGTAGCAGGCCGCCGCCGGGCCGCCCTCACCCACGATGACGTGGCGCACCGGGAGGAAGGCGAGGCGGCCGCTCTCGAGTATCTCCACAAGCTGCGGGGGATCGAACACGCGGAAGAAGGAGAGCCGGCGCAGGTACTCGAGACTCGGGCGCTCGACCGAGGCGAACGTGTCCTCCGCAAGGTCGCGGGGGAGGTCGTCCGGGCTGGCGACCGGCGCCGGGCGGTCGCCGAGCGACGCGGCGAGGGCGGCGTACCGCTTACGAAGTCGCTCGCACGCGATGGCCGCAATCCGACGCTTGATTGTGAAGGCGGTCGGGTGGAGCCGAGAGACGAGGGCCGTGAAATCGGCCCGGCTGAGGAAGAGCGCTGTCGTCGGCTCGACCGCCCGCACCGTCGCCGTCCGGGCGCCGCCGTCGATGAGCGGAATCTCGCCCAGGACCTCGCCGACGCCGAGGGTCGCGAGCTCGACCTCCCGGTCGCCGGGCAGTCGGGCGGACACCTGGACGAGGCCCTTCGCGATCACGTGGAGGCCGTTCACCTCCTCCCCCTGACGCCAGAGGTCGTCACCGGGCGGGAGCTCGACCGCGAGCATCACGCGCGCAAGCTCGTCGAGTTCCTCGGGCGGAATGCCTCCGAAGAGCTGGACCGTCCCGAGAAAGTCGACGATGTCGTTCGGACTCGTATGCGGGCTCGCGGCCGGAGCTGACTCAGACGGCAAGGTCCATGACCTCCATCTTGAAGACGCCGTCCGCAACCGAGGCGCTGAGGAGCGAGTACTCCGGCGCCTCGAGCCAGGATGAGGTGTCGGAGGTCAGCGGCTCCGAGGCGATCAGGAGCGAGCTTGCCCGATCGGCGCCGACCATCGTCCACTCGCCGGCACGCTCGACGTACTCGTGCCCGACCGTGTACCAGAGGCTGACGTACGGGAGATCGGTCTCGAGCAGCGTGTCGTTTTCCGGGTACCAGCCGTAGTCGAAGCTGAAACGCGTCGCGACGAGGCAGCGGCCGGTGCTGATGAAGAGGTTGAGGGGCGACGAGGTCTCGATCTCGTTGCGCTCGCGGACGGCACGGAGGATCGAGAGCGCCTTCACCGTCGCCTCGACAATCTCCGCCGCTTCGGGCATCCCGTGGGGATCCTCGAGCTGGGAGAGGACCAGCGCGTAGATCCACTCCGAATCGGTGGTGCCCTCGATCCTCCGAATGAACTCCGGCCGCACGTGCTCGACGAGGTCGTAGCGCATGCGCGCGAACTCGCGCAGGTGCCCGTTGTGCGCGAGCGTCACCTTGACGTCGTGGAAGCGAAACGGATGGAGGTTCTGCTGCGCGATGACCTCGTCCTCGCTGTCGGTGACCCCGCGGACGTGCGCGAGCAGGCAGGTCGGGGAGATCTTCTGGGCTAGGTTGCGGAGGTTACGGTCGAAGAGGGGGAGGGTCGTGACCTTGTAGGTGAACGGCTCGTCGGGATGGACTGAGTCCGGGTCCCACGCGGTCATGCCGAAACCTGCCAGGTTGAGGAAGACGGCCATCATGCGCGGGCTGTAGGCCTGCCGCACAAGGGAGCTGTCTGTCTCGTAGAGGAGGTGGACAAGCGGGATCGGACGCCCCAGGTAGCCGAGCACGCGGCACATTCCCTTGATTCTCGGCCGGTACTTCCCCGCAAGTCAACGTGAAGGGTGCCATTACTCGGGTCGCGCGTTACGCGGCGGCTCGGTAGTACTCGTGGATGAGTCCGCCGAGTTTAGGCCCGGCGCCGGATCTCGCCTCGGGTCGATCGTGGTGGCGCAGCGTCGGGGTGTGGCGGCTGCAGGGCGAGTGCCCGGTGCGAGCGCTGGCGTTGAAGTGGTCTTCGGCCGACAAACTGGTGGATGCGATCGGTCGTTCGGACCACAGCGTCCTCTACCACCTGCAACCGTCGTCCGCGCCGCCGGTTAACGAGTCGCGCTCGGGCAGCAGAAGGGCAGCAAACGCTCGAAATCGAGCCTACGCAATTGTGCACAAATCAGGCGCCAGAAGTCCGCAGAGCCTCATGAATAGAGCGATTGCGCGTTAATCGTCGCCAGTCGTCGTTTCTCTCGAACATGCCTGTCACGCCGGAGGTCGCGGGTTCGAGTCCCGTCGCTCCCCGCTCTCCACTTGCCCTGGAAATGGGCTTGTTGTGTCGCCCACTCGGAATGGAAGGCCGCACTTCGCGCAGCAAACGGGCAGCAGTCTGTGGGCGTTGGGCGTCCGTAGAAGTCCGGCAGATTTTTCGTTTCGCACGCGCCGCCGCCAGGTCAAGGGGCCGTTTCGAACCTCAGCACGCGAGCGCGCCGGCGTTCGAAACGGGCTCCAATTCCTGTGCAAGATATGGCGCGGCGAATTGAGGGGGTTGCTGTTGTTCCCCTTCGCCGTCGCAAGAAAGGGAACGATCCGTGACGCGGATACGGCTGACGGACGTGGTAGTGATCGGCGGTGGGTGTATCGGGCTAGCCTCGGCGATCGCGCTTGCCGCACGCGTGAAGAAGGTGACACTGGTCGAACGCGGACTGCCGGGCGCCGCCAATTCGACGCTGACCGGCGGGGGCATCCGCCAGCAGTTCGGTACCGAGCTCAATATCCGACTGTCGCAGCTGAGCGCCGAGACCTGGGACCAGTTCGCGGAGCGCTACGGCGTCGATCCGCTCCTCCGCCCAATCGGGTACTTGTTCCTGGCGCGAAGCGAGGAGGAGGCCGCCATGCTCGCCGAGCGCGTGCGGCTCCAGAACAGCCTCGGCGTCGACAGCGAGTTTCTAGACGCGGACGAGATCGAGGGGCGCTGGCCGGCGCTTTCGAGTCGCAGATTCAGCGCTGGCGGGTTCCGCGCGGCGGACGGCTGGGCCAATCAGCATCGGATCATCGACGGCTTCGTCCGCGGCGCGATCGCGGCCGGAGTCGAGCTGCTCGCCGGGACCGAGGCGCTGGCGCTCGAGATGTCCGGCCGCCGGATCGTCGGCGTCGCGACCACTGCCGGGCGCATCGCCGCCGGTGCGGTGCTCATCGCGACCGGCCCGTGGGTCACGCAGCTGCTGGATCCTTTAGGCCTCGCCGTTCCGGTATTGGGACGACGGCACGAGCTGCTCATCGTCGAGCCAGCGGAACCGCTCCCCCCGGGCCTGCCCTGGCTAATCGGTGTGGAAGACGCCGTCCACGTGCGAAGCGATACCAAGCGTCGGGCGCTCGTGGGCGGCTTTCTCGGCGAAGATCGCGCCGTCGATCCGGATCGCTACGACCGGCGCGCCGATGACAGTTGGACGCGGGCCGTACTTGAAACCGCAGAGCGGGTCTTCGGGGTCGTCGGCCCTGACGCGCTCGTCCGGCACGGCTGGGCCGGGCTCTATCCGGGCACGCCCGACCGACACCCAATCATCGACCAGTTGGCCGAGGGCTTGTTTGCTGCCCTGGGCTTCTCCGGCACGGGCCTGATGCACGCACCCGCGGCCGGACTGCTGTCCGCAGAACTGATCGCGGAGGGTGCCATCCGATCGGTGGATGGCAAGCTGCTGTCCGCCAGCCGGTTCCGCGGCGAGGACGCCTCTCTGGAACTGACCGGCTTCTGAAGATGCCGCGTCGATTGGGCTAGCCTCGAGAACGGGGACGCGTCGGACAAACCGAGAAAACAAGTCGTCCGCGACGATCCACGGCGTGCAGCCATCGGCAGCTCTCCCCGCTTGACGACTGATGCCGACGGCCTTCGCGATCAACAGCGGGTCAAGGGCGACGCCTGCGGCCAGGTTGTGCGCTGGCAGAGCGCCGGAATCGAGCAGGCCGCCGCCGAGCCCTCCCTCCCCTTCTTCATCGAGTGGGGGCAGGGGACCGCCACTTCCCGGTGGCGCCACAACACCCACAGGGCCGGCCCTGTCAAGATCGCAAAGCTGGAGCTTGACGGCGACGGCGATCGACTCGCCGCCTGGCTCCGGCGATATCAGCTCCCGTTCAGCGCTCGCGCAGGCAAGCCCGCCCTCGCGCGCATTGTCCTCACGGAGCCGAGGCGAGATCATCCTCTTGCACGGTCTTGGCCCGCGCCAGGTTGGAGCCGGCCACGGAGCCTTCACCTCCAGGACGCGCTCTTCGTCACCGCAGCGGCCCGGCTGGTTACTCGCTCAGCCGCCAGAAGTCGCCTCTCAGACCTACCTTCCGGAAGAGCGCCTCTGCGTCGCCCGGGCTCCGTCGTCCCGAGTCGGGATCCAACATGTCGTCGTACCAGGCGACAGCAAGGTCAAACTGCTGCTCGAGCGTCATCGTTGCTCCGCGCGGAACACGCCAGAGCTTGCACCACCGGTCCACGTGCTCCTCCGACCGGAAGGCGAGCATCGTCGCTCAGGTGAAGACGATGTTCTCCCACCACCTCAGCGCCGGGACCGCGAAGTGGACGATCCCCCCGGCAGGCTGCAAGTTCCCGCCCTCGATGCGGAACTCCATCGGTTCATTGCAGTCGGGGCAGAACGTGAACACCGTGCCGTCCGCGCCGACCAGCGGCGGGATGCCAAAGGCCTCCCAGACGCAGCCGCCCCACCAGGATCCCTTCCCTGTCTCGACCCAGAAGGGGGTCGGAACGGTCGAGAAGGGAGCGGGCATAGAGAGGTTGGTCGTGCCGGGCGCGAGCACCCAGACGTGATCCGCCTCGAGGCGCCGGAACGATGCGGCGACATCCGACGCGTCGGCGTCGAGGCCTCGTCCGACCTCCTCGACGCCCGGGGCTTGCCCCGTCTCGATTATGCACCGGTAGACGAAGAGTCGGACGTCCCGATCAAGCGCGTCGGTTGAGCGCACCACGGGGACGATCCTAAGGCCTGCCCGGAAGGGATGATCATGGCGAGAAAATCGGGACGGCGCAGTTGGCGAAATTCCAGTAGAGCCGCCGGCCACGTCGTGGACGCAGACGCGCCTTAGCGTCTCACGGGCAGCGGCGTATCGTGTCGGTCCATGGATGTCGTGATCGTGGGAGCGGGGACGTTCGGCGCGTCGCTCGCCTGGTGGCTCGCGCGCGGCGGGGAGCAGGTGACGCTGGTTGATCAGTTCGAGCCCGGCGACCGGCGCGCCTCCTCGGGCGGGGAGACGCGACTTTACCGCTGCGCGCACGGCCCCAACACCGAGTACACGGCGATGGCCCGTCGCGCGCGGACGCTCTGGCGACAGCTCGAGGAGGAGTCGGGCGAGGACCTGCTCGTGGAGTGCGGCATGGCGTGGTTCGCCCACCGCGAGGACGGCTGGGAGGCGGCGTCCGAACGCACGCTGACCGCGCAGGGCATCCCTGCCGAGCGCCTCGACGTCGCGAGCGCGGGGCAGCTGTACCCGAGCTTCCGCGGCGATGACCTCGCGTTCGTGCTGCTCGAGCCAGAGGGCGGCGTGCTGCGTGCGGAGCGCTCGGTGCGGGCGCTGGCGACGCAGGCGGTGGCCCATGGGGCCCGGATCGTGCGCGCTCGGGCGCGGCCCCACGGGACGGCCGCCGTCCTTGACGACTCCACGCGACTGGAGGGCGACGTCGTCGTCTGGGCGTGCGGCCCTTGGCTTACGCACCTGTTCGGCGGCCTGATCTCGCTCACGGTCACCCGGCAGGTGCTGTTGTTTCTCGACGGCGGCCCGGCCTGGCGGGCACCCGGCGTGCCGGGTTGGTGCGACTACGAGCGTGCGCGGTACGGCACCGCGGACATCGACGCGCTGGGCATCAAGGCGGCGATCGACGACGAAGGGCCGCCGCTCGACCCCGACGCGGAGCTCCCGGACACGACGACCACCGAGCCCGAGGTCCGCGCCTACCTGCACGAGCGCTACCCGGCCCTCGAGCACGCGCCGCTGATCGGGGCGCGCTCGTGCCGCTATGAGCTCACACCCGACACGCACCTCATCGCGGCGCCGCACCCCGCTCACCCGAGTGTCTGGCTGGTGGGCGGCGGCTCGGGCCACGGCTTCAAGCTGGGCCCGCCGATGGCCGAGCGGCTCGCCGCCGCCTTCGGCGCGGGCACAACGCTGCCGGCCCACTTCGGCCTGGGCGAGCGGTCGCGCTCGCGGAGCCTACGCACGGCGAGCTCGGGCATCGGGGCCTGAGCTTGCGAGGGAGTCATTCGGATCGCCGGGCAGCAAACGGGCAGCAAACGTCCGGAAACAGACCCATGGAGGATTGCGGGTTGCGCTGGTCGACGACCGCGAAGCCGTACGAATAGAGCGATCGCGCGTCAATCGTCGCCAATCGTCGCTTCCATAGAATAAGCCTGTCACGCCGGAGGTCGCGGGTTCGAGTCCCGTCGCTCCCGTCTTACAAATCCCTGCTCTGGCGATGTTTCGGCTGTTGAGAGCGTCCCAGTCGGCCAGCGCCGGCAGGTAGCGGCCGAAGGCAAGTAAGGCGAGCAACGGCAAGACGACGCGACCCACTCCCCGATCGCGTCTTCGTCGCTGCGGCAGGCGCTCGACGTCGAGCGCGTTCCAGGCGACGAGGGCGACGATCCAGCCGAGCGCGAACAACGTCAGGTAGAGCGGGAACAGGCGCTCGTTGTTTCCGGGCAGGCGCTCGTACTCGGGCCCGAGGATGTACTGGACGAGCATGTAGCTCGTGTAGGCCCCGATGCCGAGTGCGAGTGCGGCTCCCCCGAGGCGACGGCGAGCGACCAGCAATGCGGCGAGGAGGCTGAGCGGGGCAACGACCAGCAGCGAGACCACGTCGAGGCCGACCGTTTGGTTGCGCAGCGTCTCGGTGACGTGGTAGTTGATGACGCCCGTGCCGAAGGGGCCGAGCAAGGCAACGGTGACGAGTCCAATGCCGATGGCGACGAGTCCGGCAGCGAGCGCACCGTGCTCGCGGCTACACCTGGGGGCGTGGGCCACAGGATTGCCGCTGCTCGAGGACGAAGTCACGTGAGCAGCGCGACGCCGGCCACGAGGAGCCACAACGACCAGGTGGTGTAGGCGACCGGCACGATCGTCCCGGCCAGCTTCCAGCCATGTTCCTCGAAGTGGCCGACGAACTCGAGCGAGCCCACCACTAAAAGAGCACCGACGACGATGCCGGGCCAGGCCAGCCAGTCGTCGAACGAGGACGACTGGAGCATGGCGCTGGCGACGAGCAGAGTCCAGGCGCCGGTGAACAGATAGCCGAGGCACTCGCCGACGGCGACGCCGAGGTAGCGATGGAAGGAGTCGAACACGACCGCCGTCGCCTCGCGGGCGGCCGGACTTGAGTTCGGATCCACGTAGGTGCGCGCGAGCGCCGGAATGAGGAACGGCCAGCGGGCAAGGCCAAGAAACTGGACGATGGCCGCAAGGACGCCAACCGTCGTGGCGACCGGGACGAGCTCGAGCCCGTCGCGCGCGAGCACCTGACCCACGAGCACGGCGAGCGCGCGAACAAGACGGCGGTCAGCATGAAGCCGTACCAGATCAACCTCAACCGCAGACCGCCCGCTTGGAAGCGGCTCAGGATCGTGCCGACCGGACTGCGGAGGATGCCGGGGTAGTCGAAGAAGCGCCCGAGCAGGAGGTAGAAGAGATTGAAGACGATCGGGAGGCCGACCAGGAGTGTGCCGGCCGTCCGATCAACGCTCAACTGACGCGGGCCTCAGGCTCCATCCGACGGAATGGGAATGCGAGCACAAGCCAAGTCAATAGTCCGTAGACGATCGCTCCGCTGGCGCCGAAGACCGCAAATTGCTCCTTGACGTTCGTCGTGATCACGTACGAGGTCACAAGCCAGCCGAGCGCCCAGGCAGGCGGGTTCGCAACAGCCCACCACCACGCATCGGGGATCCGGTGTCGGGCGAGCACCAGGGTCTGCAACACGCCGACCCCCAGGACCGGTCAGGGCACCGATGAGGACAATGTCACCTCGATCGATCCCGTAATCGACCAGAGCCGCTCCCCCCCGCCAGGCCCACGGCCATTCCCACACTCGTCGCCGGAATCCAAAGCCAGGAAATCCGCTGCCGCAGGGCGAACCACTCCCCCGCCCCGATGACTGCGCCCGCGATGAGGCCCGCAGCGACCGCGGTTCCGACGGAGTCGACTCCATCAACGACTAGGTCTGCGATGTACCCGCCGATCGGGAAGCTGATCAGAATCGCCACCGGCCAGAGCCACATCTGACGCGCGGTACTCGCCCCAGTCGCCTTGGTGTCCACGATTCGTGCCTCCTTTGTCGTGATACCCGTCAGACTGGGGTCTGACGGGTATCGGTGCAGTCTGTGGATGTCCGCGCTCCGGCGTTGACTCGCGCGCGGCTAGTGGATAGGCATCGCCTGCGGGTTCAAGCGAAGCTTCGGAAGGAACCGGCTGGCCTTCGGAAGAGCGGTCAACGCAACCAGGCCGGCAGCACTCGCCACTAGGGCGGCCGCGAGGAACGCGTTGGCGATGCCTTCCGATCCTGCCGGACCAGCGATCGCGCCTGTGGCGCTTGCTGCGATGGTGCCGAAGACGGCGATCCCGATCGTGCCGCCGAGCTCGTGCCCGGTTGTGTTGAGCCCGGACAGCATTCCCGTTTCCTCGTGTCGAGCGCCGGTGAGCATCGCAACGGAGACCGAGACGAGCGCGACGCCTAGCCCGAGCCCGGCGATCAGCATGCCGGGGAGCACATCCCGCAGATAGCTGCCGTCGCTCTCGACCGTCGAGAGGAGCGCCATGCCGACCGCGGTGACGGCGAAGGCGCCGACGAGTGGCATACGCACCCCGGCGCGGTTCACCAAGCGGCCTCCGGCATGGGCGCCGGCTCCGGCGGCGAGCGCGAGCGGAATGAATCCGAGTCCGGTGGCAAGCGGCCCGGTGCCGAGGACGTTCTGCAGGTAGAACGAGCAGAGCAGGAAGAGAGCGAAGAGCAGTCCCGCGGCGAAGAGCATCAGGATCAGCCCGCCGCCGACGGCGCGGTCGACGAGCCGTTTGACCTGGAGCAACGGCTCCTCGGTGCGCCGCTCATGGGCTACAAAGGCAGCGAGGCCTGCGATGCCGGCGATCCCGATGACAAGCGTTTGCGCAGACGTCCAGCCCGCGGCGCCGGTCTGCGTGATCGCGTAGACGATCGCACCGAGGCTCGTGGTGGCGAGGATGGCCCCACGGAGGTCAAGGCCACGCCACTTCGGCTTGTTCGTGTCGGCGGGGACGACTGTCAGGGCGGCCACGGCGAGCGCGACGGCGACCGGAAGGTTGACGTAAAAGATCATCCGCCAGTCGGCGAGCTCCGTCAGCAGGCCTCCGAAGAGAACGCCGACCGCGGCGCCGGCACCACCGACGGCTCCCCAGGCGGCGAGCGCCTTCGCGCGCTGTCCGCCGTGGAACGTTGAGGTGATGATGGAGAGAGCGGCCGGTGAGAGCAGCGCGGCGCCCAGCCCCTGTCCCGCACGAGCCGCAAACAGCGTGGCCGCCGTTCCTGCGAGCGCCGACGCCAGCGACGATGCGGTGAACACAGCGAGGCCTGTCAGGAAGACCCGCCGCCGGCCGAGCAGATCGGCGGCGCGCCCGCCGAAAAGCAGCAGGCTGCCGAAGATCAACGTGTAACTCGTGATCGTCCAGCTGATGCTCGAGCCGCTAATACCGAGATCGCGGGAGAGGCTCGGCAGCGCGATGTTCACGGCGGTGATGTCGAGGATCACCATCAGCTGCGCGATCAACAGCACAGGAAGAAGCCAGCGAACCGGCGACGTCGCCGCGTCGGCGGGGCCGCCGTGTCCGTGACGTGCGTGGCCGTGCGGGGGTTGAGAGTGCCCCGCCGCCGGCGCCGGGTGAGCGCCGCCATGGTGACGGGCGAGGAGCGCGCGCAACGGCCGCGCGAAGGCGTGGTGCTCGTGACTGTGCTTCTTCATGTCAGGCGCGGCAAGGTTGTATCTGCTCGGCTCTCCTGATTTGGCTCGGGAGCCTTGAGGACCCGGCGGCGACGGGGCGGCGGTGCGAGTGCTCTGAGCTTTCATGCTGACTCCTCTCGAACAGCTACCTGGACACCGGACGGTGCCGCAGTGGGCGTCTTCTCGAGGGTCACTCGCCCGCAGCGACGGGCGTCAGCAGCTATCGAGCCGCCGCGACAGTCTCAGGTCTTGTGTCCGTCTAATCGACGGGCTGCCGCAGGCGGGTCAGCGTTAGGCCCAGTGTAGCTCGTATCGGCCCACATCGTTCCGGCGCTCGCGAAGTTGGCCGAGCCAGCTACATCAGGCTTCTACGTCAGTGCGACAGCCCACGCTCACGTGGGCGGCGAACTCTTTTCTCTCGGTCCCGGCCGAACTCAACCGTGGCCGGCTCCGTGCGCGTGCTCGGGGGCCATCGGCCTCTGCATCATCTTCAGCATCGCGAGCCCCCCACCGTGGCGGAAGTAGCGCCAGACGAACACCGCGGCCAATCCGAGGAAGATCATGTTCAGCACCGTGGTGTAGTTGAGCGCCACGCTCGCCTCGACCACCTTGGCGTCGCGCTCGCTCGGAATCAGGCCGAGAACGTCGAAGAGAAATTCGACGACGAGGCCGGCGCCGACCATCGTCGCGTAGAAGCTGACCAGGAGGAAACCGGCCATCCTCCAGCCGTAGTACTTGCGGTAGATGTCGAGGATGGGAAGCACGATCAGGTCGGCGAAGATGAAGGCGAGCACGCCGCCGAAGCTGATCCCCCCGTTCCAGAGGACGGCAGCGAGCGGCACGTTTCCGATCGAGCAAACGAAGCTCAAAATCGCCACCACCGGGCCGATGACCGGCCCCCAGAACTTGGCCAGCGTGTCGTGGTTCTCGAGGAAGAGCGACTGCCACCACGACTCCGGCACCCAGGCGGCGAGGGCGCCGGCGATGAGGAGACCGCCGACGATGTCGATCCAGATCGCCACCCAGTCCATGACGAAATAGGTCGCCGTCGCGGTGAAGCCCCGCGGCGAGCTCAGCCGCCGCCAAAGCGACCCCGTCTCGCGCACCGACATGTCCATCTCGGCATGGCCCTCCATTCGCCCGAGCATCCCGCGCTCGGCCTGCTCGCGCGCGTCCTCGACGAGGCGGCGCTTGAGAAAGAGGCGGAAGATCACGGCAAGCAGCACGACCATCATCGGCCCGCCCACGAACTCGGCGAGGGTGAATTGCCAGCCGAGCAGGAGCGCCATGATGATCCCGAGTTCGATGACGAGGTTGGTCGAGGCGAACTCGAACGCCATCGAGGCGGTGAAATCGGCCCCCTTGCGAAAGAGCGAGCGCGCGAGGGCGACGGCGGCATAGGAGCAGGAGGAGGAGGCGGCGCCGAGCCCGGTGGCCAGGCAAAGCGAGCGGGGCGAATCGTCGGGCAGCAGCCGTCGCATCTCGCCCTTGGAGACGACCGCCTGGACCGCGCCGGAGAGCGCGAAGCCGAGGATCAGCGCCCAGAGGATCTCCCAAAACATGCCGAAGGCGAAGCTGAGCGCGTCAGCGAGCTCGGCGAGCACGTCGATGTCTGCGAGTGGCACCTATCACGCTCGACTCTCGAGCGCTGTCGCAATGTCGTGGGCGAGATGCTCCTCGCCCGTAGCGCCGATCGGCCTCGCCGCAGGAAATATTGCTTCGGACCCCGGCGGCATCCGAACGAGTCGCATCAGGCGGTTGGGTGCAACCCAGCCACAGTGACCGCGACGAGCCGGCGGACTGCGACCTTGGACGGCAGGCTGCTGGCTGCTGTGAGGGCGTGGAGGCAGTAGTTCGCGAGCTCGGCGGGCGCGACATCACCCCGGACGTCGCCGGCCTTTGCGGCCTCGGTCAGCAGGTCTCGGAGCAAGTCGCTGAGCTCGTGCTGCGCCTGGGCAACCTGCTTGTCTCGATGCAAGAACGCGGCGAGTTCGGTGTCGTGGTGCCCGTGGGACTCGTGGAGGATGAGCGCGTACGCCTCGAGCACAGCCTCGAGTCGCTCGCGAGCGTCGCCAGCTTCGTCTCGTACGTCGGCGAGATATTCGAGGTGACCGCTGATCTGACGGTCGTGCCAGGCCAGCAGGATCGCTTCGACACCTGAGAAGTACTTGTACAGCGTTGCACGGCCGACGCCGGTCTCCTCGGCGATCTGCGACATCGTCACCGAGCGCAATCCGTACTCTGCGACCAGCGCCGGCGTCGTGTCCAGGATCGCGTCGCGCACCTCGCGGCGGTGCGCCTCGATCGTCTCGTTCCACAGCTTCGGCACCAGCCAAGCATACGTGACGTCTGTTCCGAAGACACTCTGATTTGATATCAGACATACTGTCTTGTAACTTCGCCGTCTTGACGAGGAGACGCCCATGGCAGACCCACCTCGCTACCCCGACACCGGCGACGACCCCGGCGACCGCGGAGCGGCCACCCCCACATCGCGCTGGGTGTGGGCGCTCGGGATCATCATCGCGATCGCGCTGGTCGTGCTCTTTGTCGTCTTGCACGTCACCGGCACCATCGGCCCCGGTGCCCATTAAGCGGGAGGAAAACGAGGCCAGGATCGACGACGGGGCAAGAGTCCCGCTCGTCCCCGCCGAAGCCCGGGCCGACGATCCGGTGGTCACGGTCAGCTCGCTCACTAAGCGCTACGGCGAGCTCGTCGCCGTCGACGAGCTCACGTTCTCGCTTCGCTCGGGCACAGTCACCGGCTTCCTCGGCCCGAACGGCGCCGGCAAGACAACGACCCTGCGGCTGCTGCTCGGGCTCGCCGAGCCGACGGCAGGCGAGGCGCTCGTCTTCGGCCGCCGTTATCACGAGCTCGACAACCCGGCGCGTCGGGTCGGCGCGGTGCTCGAGTCAAGCGACTTCCACCCCGGACGCTCGGGGCGCGACCACCTGCGCGTGCTTGCGCTCGCAGCGGAAATCCAGGCGAGCCGCGTCGAGGAAGTGCTGGACCTTGTCGAGCTGGATTCTGACGCCCACCGGCGCGTGAAAACGTTCTCGCTGGGCATGCGCCAGAGACTCGGTCTGGCGGCAGCGCTGCTTGGCGACCCGGAGCTGCTCATTCTCGATGAGCCGGCCACGGGGCTCGATCCCGCGGGCGTCCACTGGCTGCGGCGCTTTCTACGCCGGTTCGCGGAGCAGGGCCGGACAGTGCTCGTCGCGAGCCACATGCTCGCCGAGGTCGCCCAGACCGTCGACCAAGTCGTGATCATCAATCGCGGCCGTCGAGTCGCGAGTGGCCGGCTGGATGAGCTCACCGGTGGCGGCAAAACCCTCGAAGACACGTACCTCGAGCTGACCGACGGGGAGTCCTAGTGATCCCTGAGCTGCGCTCCGAGCTCCTGAAGCAGCACTCGACCCGCACCAACCTCGGCCTCCTCTCGGCGATGCTCGCCCTTGTCCTGCTCGCCGTGCTCCTGCATGGGTTCGGCCTCCGCGCCGAGAACGTCGACAGCACCTCGGAGCAGCTGACCCTGGTGGTCGGGTGGGGAGAGAGGCTGGGCGCGGTGTTCGGCGGACTTCTCGGCGCGATGTCGATCACGAGCGAGATCCGGCACGGGACGATCCGGCCGACCTTCCTCGTCACTCCGCACCGGACACGAGTCCTCGCCTCCAAGGTCCTAGGGAGCATGCTCTTCGGGGCCGCTTTCGGGCTGATCGCGACAGCCCTCTCGGTCGGCGTGGGCAGCGCGGCCTTGGCGGCACGCGGAATCGAGAGCCAGCTCGACGGAGGCGCCTACGCGCTGTTTTTTGTGGGCGGGGCCGCGGCCGCTGCGCTTTGGGCGGTGATCGGCGTCGGTCTCGGCGCCGTCGTTGGCAACCAGGTACCGGCCCTGATCGGCATCTGCGCGTGGCTGCTGTTCGTCGAGGGCCTGTTGGTCGGCGACCTTATCGGCGCCGCCGGAGACGTCGGCCGGTTCGCGCCTGGCGCAGCCGCAGCCGCGATCACCGGGCAAGATTCCGACAAGCTAGTCGCGCCGGCGGTCGGCCTCATCCTGCTCGTCCTCTACGCCGCCGCCGCCGCCCTGGCCGGCTCGGTCGCAACCGCCCGCCGCGACGTCGCCTAGGTTCCTCGCTGTACAGCTTTGTGCCGCGGCATTGAGCAGCCCTCTCGGATGGACGTGTGGCCCTTTGCCACGCTAACGCTCCAGGCGACCGTCAGTTTCGGACAAACGGTGCCGTCAGTCGTCGTCTGCAGGAGCGACGTTGAAGCTGAACATCATCCCGCTCTCGTGATGCTCGGCGATGTGGCAGTGCGCCATCCAGAGGCCCGGGTTGCTGACGTCCAAGAGGATGTCCACCCTCTCCCCGGTACGTACGAGCACAGTGTCCTTCCACTACGCTGCCGGGCGCGCGACATTCGCGGAGGCAGGATCGCGCTGGGGCTGTGGCCAGGTGCGAAAGCTAGACGCCCGGGTCGACCTGCCACCGCGCTTCTGCACGGTCGGCGATCAATTCGAGGATGCGCGCGCGGAGCGGGTCGGAGCCCGGAATCACGACAAAGAGGTCCCCGGGCGGGGGTTCTGCACCGACGGGCGCGACGCGGTCGAGGGCTGGTCCGAACCGCTCGGCGATCATGTCGAAGCCGTCACCGAGGAGGGATATGCCGCCGGCACCTTCGTCGAAGCCCACAGGTCGAGGGCGTGATTGACCACCGCCACGATCGCAGCAGCGACGGCGGCGCGTAACGAAGCCGTCCGGTCCCGTACCCGCGCTCTCTGTCTCGAGGAATGTCGCGATGGCGTCCTCGTATGCACGATCGGCGACGCGCTCGTGATCGCGGAGCGAGGGAACGGACCTGACGAGTTGATACCGCGGCCGGTAGAGGGCCGGATCCTCGAAGAACTCGGCGGCCGACCGGCGCGAGACTTCGATTACGGCGGCCAGGGGAGCGCTGGCGGGCCGGCGCGCTTCGAGACCGCGGCGGAGGGCGTCGACGCGGTCGGCATGGTCGGGGAAGGCCGCTGACTCCTTTGTCTCGAAGTAACGAAAGAACGGCACCAGCACACGGAGCTCGCGGCGTTCGCGATGGCTTTCAACATGACGCTGCCGATGGTCGCCCTGATGCGTTACCGCGGCCACAGATGGGAGCGCGGCGGCGAGATGGCAGCCCGATGTTCCTCCCGGCCGTTCCGCTGCTCGTGCTGCTCTGGCTCGGCCTCATCTCGGCACACTTGGTGCTTCCCCTGCAGATGGGGCTGATGCTGCCGAGCATGATTCTGGCCATGCTCTACCGGGCGAACGAGTACGCGGGGCATGCGCACGCACCGGCCGTCGCAATGCACACGGGGTAGGGATCGCTTCTGATCCGATCAGCGCCATCGACCTCTACTGGCTGCCGCTCGGCGCAGGTGGTCACTCGGTCCGCCTGAACGGGCGCGTCTTCGAAGCACTTGCCGCGCGGCTCGAGCGCCGAGATCGCTGCGACCTCTACCACTCGGCACTCAAGGTCGTGTGCCGGAAGGACGATTCGTGATCGAGCAGGCGCCGATCCGACCGAGCGACGGCGCCGAGTGTGGCGTCGTCGCCGAGGGTGCGGTCGGGGCACGCGCGGCAGGCCGGTTCCGGCTCTTCCGTTACGAGGTGCGGCGCTGGCGTGACGGCATCATCCCCGACGTCGACGAGGCGGTCGAGAGCCCCCACCGCCTCAGCGACGATCCCGACTGCGCGCAGCGGCTGCTCGAGCTGGTGCCGCAGGTGCCGACCCGGGTTTGGGCCGCGACGAGCTCGGCGCGCGCGAGTGGTGGAATTCGAACTCGCTGATCTAGTGGTTAATCGCGCGCAGCGGCCTAAATGTCGAGGCGATTCAAAAGGCGCGCTACGCCGAACAGCTCCGCCGCCTGCTCGGCCACCTCAGCCGCGAGCGCTCTGTGCGCGACGTACGTCGGTGAGGCGCCGACGGCAACGACCAGGCGCCTGCCCGCTTTCATCCCTCCGTTTTGCACCTGTGCGCTTGTTCCTTTGTGTTCGTCAGACGCGAGGCCGAGGTAGCGGGATGCCGGTGACCAACGAGAAAACAGCCATCGTGCGCGTGGTCTCGACGGGACACCAAAGCGGCGATCTTCCGGGCATGCTCGCCGCCGGAAGAGCAGAAACCGGAGCCGGGGCGGCCTGAGCGGTGTTCGTGCTGGTCACCGGAGGCATTTAATCGCCGCACTCAGTCCAGGGAAGTCCACCGACGTCTCGCGACCCACCTTGACCCCCCAAGCCTTCGACCCGATACTCCGAGGACTTCTGCTCACAAGACAAACACCTGCGTACCTCCGCAGCGAGCTGACGGGCCGGGGAGAGACATCGACCGTCGCGAGCGAGCCATTATGGCGGCCGTCGGCGAAGGTAATCGGCCGCTATCTCGCATCTTTCCTCGCCAGGAACACGCACGACGAGCCGATCGATCCGGCCGGGCGGGGCCTCCCTCCGATCGAGATCGATCTCTTGGCGCTCACTGCCGCGCGGGCGGCGGGGTAGAGCACGACCTTGCCACGACGTCGTCGCGACTGGGCCCCCGGCACCGCCGAGGCGCTGATCGTAATGGTCGCGGTCGGGCTCGCCTTTGTCGCCGGCATCGCGGGCTGGGCGATCGGCCACGCGGGCCGCTCGGCGGGAACCGCCGTCGCCTCGACCACACTCACGTCCACCTCCGCGGCGCAGGGGGCGGCCATCGACCCGTCCGTCGCGGCCGGGGCGCACGATTTCGTCCAATTCGCTTGCGCCAAGTGCCACGGCGAGCAGGGTCGCGGCGGAGTCTCGCCCGACGTCCCGGCTCTCACGAACGCCAAGGACCTGACGCCCGGTCAGCTCCGCGAGATCATCGACCACGGGCTCGGCGAGTCGGCGAACCCGAAGAAACCCTTCATGCCAGTGTGGGGCAACGTGATCTCTACGCGGCAAGTCGACGAGCTCGTCTCCTACCTCCGCGCGGGACTGCCTTCCGTCCCGACGGCGGCACCCCTGCCGATTCCCCGGAACCAGGGTCTTGCGGTCGCGGGCGCCGCGTTGTACGTGAGCGACGGCTGCATCAACTGCCACGGGCCGAACGGGCTCGGGGGCGTGCCGAACCCGCAGTCGGAAGACAAGACGATCCCCCCGCTCTCGGGCGTCGACTTCCGGGGGGAGTTCAACACGGATGCGAAGATCATCGACTTCATCCGCACGGGCAGCGTGCTCGGTCGTGCCCCGATCGTGAGCATGCCGCACTGGGGCGGGATCATCTCCGACCAGGAACTGAACGCGCTCGTCGCCTACCTGAAGACGTTGAAGTAGAACGGCGGCTCGCCCGGGACGACCGCAATAGGGTACGTCTGGCCACGGACACTGCGACGAGAGCGAGTGCGCCGTAGGCAAGGGCTTGCCCGACAGGCTCACTGGCGAATAACCGGCGAACAATTCCGACCGCGGTCCGTCGTCTAGCAAGACAATGGTGCGCTGCATCGGCAGGTTGTGCCGGTGCTGATTCTGGCTGCGCTTTCTGGGGCGTCCGGCGGAGGCACGCCGGCCAGCGGGAAGCAGTCAAGCCGGCCGACGTGCCTCGCGCAGCGCTCAGGGAGCTGCCGGCTAAGCGGCTATTCGGGCGCGAATGCCTCGAAGAAGGTGGGGAAGGTCATCAGGAGCCCGAGCGCGACCAACGCTCCGGTCGCGTACACGACCGGCTTCCAGGGCGGATCGGATCGCCGCATCGCGACCGCCAGGACCGCCCATGCGCAGAAGAAGACGCAGGCGGCGATGACCGTCTTGCCGGAGAGCGGCCCGACGCGGTCGTTCCACTGGAGGCCGTCCTTGATCCCGGTGCTCGCCTCCGCGAGCGTCGTCAGCAGCCCGAGGACGAAGACGCCGGCCCCGGCCGCGAGCATGACGGCAGCGGCGGGGCCAAAGGGACGGGGGCCTTCGGTCGGAACCGGCTGGCGAACGCCTGCGGAACTTGTCGTCTCGATGCTCATGGGATCTCCTTTAGCGAACCGGCGCAGCCTTCGTGATGAGCGCGCCGAACAGGCCGGCGATCGCCGCCGTCGCGAAGGCCCCAACGAAGAGGACGAGGACGATCATCCGCAACCGCCTGTCCGCGACGAGGTTGCGGCCGTAGTAGAGGACTAGGAAGGCAGCCGGGGTCGCGAGCATGGGCGCGATCCAGGCGATGTGCTCCTTCCACTCCATCCCGAACTCGTGCCAGTTGCTCGTCTGGCCCGAGGCGTTCGAGAGCAGGAAGTCCTTGGGCGAGCACTTGTCGTTGGGAGCTTGCAGGCCCTTGCACGCTTCGAGCGTCTTGCCGGCCAGCGACTCCCGGTACCAGGGGTAGACGACCCACGTTCCGGTAATGACGGTCGCCCAGGCGAGCACCGCCATCCCGGTGACGCCGACCCTGAGGCGAAAGAGCCGCTCCCGGATCCCCTCCGGGGTCACCAGCTCAGCCCGGAAGCTGTACAGGCCAGCGAGCCCGCCGGCGAACGCGAGCAGGAAGAGCGAGCCGAGGATCAGCCCGTGAATTAGCGTCCAGGTCTCACGCGAGGTCAGTTCCATGCGCCTGTCTCCTTCCTCCCCCGACCGCGATTGATAGGCGACCCGTTACGACGGCCCGCCTCCTGCCGAGAAAATCAGCTGCGGCCTCCTTGATCATCATTCCTGCCACCTCATTCGCTGGACGGACAGTGAGATCCTCCAAGCCCGCTAACGAGACCTCGCCATAAGTCCTAAACGAGCACCGGCTCGAACGTCTCGGAGACGACGGCCCTCATTCCCACCATCCCTACCGGCCGGCCGTCGTCCACCACCGGCAGATGATGACAGCCTTGCTCGACCATCATCAGCGCCGCCTCCTCGGCCACCGTGTCGGGCCGGGCCACGCGGGGATCGGGCGTCATCCACTCGCGCACACGGGCCTCGCTCGAGTGCGTGCGCCCTGCGATCGCGCGCATGAGATCGCGGCAAGTAAGGATGCCGACGAGATAGCCCGAGTCGACGACGAGTGCCGAGCCGACGTCGAGTTGCGCCATCTTCTCGGCAGTCTCGCCAAGTGTGTCCCACGGCTCGACGGAGACGAAGTCTGTCGCCATCAGGACGCCGACGGGAAGAGCGGATGCGCGTTCAGAGTTCATGACTTGCCTCCCTTTCGAAAAAGGAGCGGTGACCATCGGGCCGCCGCGGGCGACCGCCGGTGAGCGCCTTCTGTAGCCGCGCCGCTTCGTCCATGTCGCGGCGCAGCACGAGGAGGTGTGCGGCGACCGCCGGCCGAGCGAGGAGTTCGCGCTCGACGCCCTCGAGGACGCAGCGCTCCTCTCCTCGCTCCGCGAGCCAAAACGAGCATGCGGGCCCGGGGCACGGCTCGAGCTGCCCGAGCGCCTGTTCCAAGCTGCAAGCAGTGTCCGCCATCCGACCTCCGATCATGCGAGTTCTCTGCGAAGAACGATGCCCCCGGGCGCGAACCGAGTCGTCGGCGAAAACCCCGTCCACGTCTTCGGGCTACTACTGATCTCGAGGCAGTCCGGGCGAAGGCGCCGGCATGGCTCCGAGCCGTGCGTGCTTTTCCGAAGTGCGATCGCGGGTGAACCCCGATGCGCACCGCCGAAAGAGGCATGATCCTGGACGAGCGATGGCTCGAACCGCTCCTGTCACGTCGCGGAGTTTTCACGTGCTCGTCGTCGGGGGAGGCGTCGCGGGGCTCGAGGCCGTGCTCGCCCTGCGCGAGCTCGCCGGCGAGCTCGTCGACGTCGAGCTCGTCGCCCCCGAGCACCAATTCTTCTACCGGCCGCTCGCCGTCCTCGAGCCGTTCGGCAGGCGGCCGCGCGATCGCTGGGAGCTCGCCGATCTCACTCGCGCCGCAGGCGCCCGGTTCACGCCCGGCGAGTTGCGCGCGCTCGACGTCGAAGGGCACGTCGCCGAACTCAGGAGCGGCCAACGGATTCCGTACAGCGCGGTCGTCCTCGCCTGCGGCGCACGTCCGACAGCGGCCGTGGCGGGCGCGCTGACGTTTCGCGGGCCGGCCGATGCCGAGCGATTCAAGGCGCTGCTCGACGACATCAAGGCGGGTCGCTCGAAGCGCCTCGTCTTCGCCATTCCCTCCGGGGTCGTCTGGCCGCTCCCCCTATACGAGCTCGCGCTCCTGACCGCGACGGAGCTCGAGCGGGAAGGGCTCGACGCAACCCTCGTAATCGTCACTTCCGAGCCAGCACCGCTTGCCCTGTTCGGACGCGCGGCAAGCGAGCGCGTCCACGACCTCCTCCGCGAGCGTGGGATCGCCGTGCGGGCGAGCACCTACCCCGTCGAGCTGAGCGACGCCTTGCTCAAGTGTGTTCGGGGCAGCGACGTAGCTGCCGACCGCGTCGTCGCCCTTCCGCGCCTGAGCGGCCCTGCGATCGAGGGGGTCCCGCGCGATCGCAACGGGTTCCTCCGCACGGACGCGCACGGCCGTGTCGCCGGAGCCGCGGACGTCTACGCGGCCGGCGATCTCACCGCCTTCCCGATCAAGCAGGGCGGCCTGGCCGCACAGCAGGCCGACGCGGCGGCGGAAACGATCGCCGCTGCTGCCGGCGCCGCGATTGAGCCGACGCCTTTCCGGCCCGTGCTCCGCGCGCTCCTCCTAACGGGAGCCAGACCGACGTTCCTCCAGGTCGAGCTCGGCGGCGGCCACGGCGAGACGTCGACGGCTTCGCAGGACCCGCCCTGGCGGCAGCCGGGGAAGATCGTCGGTCGTCGTCTCGCACCGTTCCTCGACGGGCTGGGCCTTCTCGACGCCCTCGACGCCACGGAGCCGGACAAGGCTGACGTCCTCAGGATCGAAGCCGACGCCGCCGCGCTGCACGAGCTTCTCTTGCCGCGCGCCTAAGGGCGCTCACCAGCAACAAAACGTCGAGCCGGTCGCGCTTTCGTCCGCTTCACCGAGTGACTTTTCGCTTCCGCGTCCGGCCTCTTGGTGGAGCCTCGTCCTACTTGCGCTCCGTGCTCGACGTTGCATGAAGCTTGCCAGCCGGGGTCACGAGCCTCATCGGGGGATTCGCTGATCCTGTTGCGGACTTCCCGCAACTCCGCGCCGCCGCCGGGCGGCGCCAGCATGAATGGCCGCGACGACGTGCGCGACAACCTCGGCCGCAGGAAGAGGCTGAGCAAGCGCCCGGGCTCGAGCTTGGACGCCTTGACGCCCGTCGCGGCAAGGCCTGAGAATTCCCAGCGCCAGCGCGAGGCACCTTCTTGGATTTCGCACCCGAGACACCCGAACGCCGCCCGCTGCTTGTCTCGAAGTGGTGGCTCCAGGCTGTCGCGCTCGTCTTCCTGCTCGGCTTCTTCGTCCTCGGCCTGCTGGCCTACCGGACGTACACAGCCGAGCCGCCGATCCCCGGCCGCGTGGTCGCCTCCGACGGCCGGACGCTCTTCACGGGCGCCGACATCCGGGCCGGGCAGCGGATCTTCCTCCAGAACGGCCTCATGGAGTACGGCTCGATCTTCGGGCACGGCGCCTACCTCGGGCCGGACTACACGGCCGACTACCTCCATCGCGCCGCGCTGATCGTCCGCGACGCGGCCGGCGGAGTCGGCTCCGACCGGGCTCGGCAGCGGACGATCGACGAGTTCCGGACGAACCGCTACGACGAGCGCACGCGGACGCTTCCCTACAGCGACGCGCAGGCGACTGCCTTCGAGCGGCTGCAGGCGCACTACCAGAGCTTCTTCGGCGCGACGAGCAGCCAGAACGGACTGCGCACGCGCTCGATCGCCAGCCGGGAGGACATCCGCAAGCTCACGGCCTTCTTCTCCTGGACCGCGTGGGTCGCCGCCGCCGAGCGCCCCGGCCACAACTACTCGTACACGAACAACTGGCCGCCCGAGCCGCTCGTGGACAACGGCCCGACCGCGAACGTCATCGTCTGGAGCGTCCTCTCGCTCGTCGCCCTCCTGGGCGGTGTGGGACTCCTCTTCGGCGCCTTCGGGCGCTGGAACTTCCTCGGCTGGCACGGACGCGAACAGCAGACGCTCTCGTTCCGAACCCCCGGGGACGTCGCCCTCACGCCCGCGCAGCGTGCGACAGCCTGGTTCTTCTTCGCCATGGCCGGCCTCTTCCTCGTGCAGACCTTAGTGGGCGCCGCCTCACAGCACTACCGCGCCGACATCGCCAGCTTCTTCGGGATCAACCTCGCCGCCTGGCTCCCCTACAACCTCATGCGCACGTGGCACCTGCAGTTGGCCATCTTCTGGGTGGCCACCTCGTACCTCGCGGCCGGCATCTTCCTCGCGCCCATGATCGCGCGCCGTGAGCCGCGGCGACAGAACTGGCTCGCCTTCGGCCTACTCGGCGCGCTCGTCATCGTCGTCGTGGGGAGCCTCTTGGGTGAGCTTGCCGGCATCCACGGATGGCTGAGCAGCGTCTGGTCGTGGTTCGGCAACCAGGGGTTTGAGTACCTCGACCTCGGCCGCTTCTGGCAGATCGTGCTGTCGATTGGGCTCTTCGGCTGGGTGTTCATGCTCTGGCGCGTCCTGCGCGTGCGCCTGCGGCGCGAGCACCCGGGCAACATGCCCTGGCTCTTCTTCTTCGCGGCTCTCGCCATCCCGGCCTTCTACGCCGTCGGCCTGCTGGCGCAGTCGGAGTCGACGTGGACGACGGCCGACTTCTGGCGCTTCTGGGTCGTCCACCTGTGGGTGGAGGACTTCCTCGAGCTCTTCACGACCGTGATGGTCGCGTACATCTTCGTGCTCCTCGGCGTCGTCAGGGAGCGCGTCGCCCTCACGGTCATCTTCCTCGACATCCTCCTCTACTCGGTCGGTGGCGTGATCGGGACGATGCACCACCTCTACTTCTCGGGCGAGCCGGCCGAGCACATGGCGCTTGGCGCCTTCTTCTCCGCGGCCGAGGTCATCCCGCTCACCTTCCTCACGATCGAGGCCTGGAGTTTCATTCAGCTCGGCGCCCGCCAGGAGTCGCGATCGCAGACCCCGTTCCCGCACCGCTGGGCGGTCATGTTCCTCGTCGCCGTCGGCTTCTGGAACTTCCTCGGCGCGGGCATCTTCGGCTTCCTCATCAACCTTCCGATCGTCTCCTACTACGAGATCGGCACCGCCCTGACGGCAAACCACGGCCACGCCGCGCTCATGGGCGTCTACGGGATGCTCGCTGTCGGGCTCGCCCTCTTCTGCCTGCGCTATCTCGTCCCGGAGGAGCGCTGGTCCGAGCAGGCCGCGAGGATCAGCTTTTGGTCGCTCAACCTCGGGCTTGCGTGGATGTGCTTCGCCACCCTCTTCCCCCTCGGCCTGCTCCAGCTCTACGAATCGGTCAACAAGGGCTACTTCTCGGCGCGCACGCTCGAGTTCCTCACGAACGACACGAACCGGCTGATCGAGTGGATTCGCCTGCCGGGCGACCTACTGTTCATCACCGGCGGCGTCCTGCCGCTCATCTACCTCTGTTGGCTTGGCATCCGCCACACCGTCCCGCGCGTGACGCTCGAGGAGCCGGAAGACATCCTCTTCACGGAGATCACCGAGCCGGCGGGGGCCCAGCCCGCGCCGGGGTCGTGAGCGGCATCGGCCCGGAAGCTCTGCTCGCCGCGGCCTACGCTGGCTTCCTCCTCGGCGCCGCCGTGACAGTCGACGCGCTTGCCCGCCATACGCACCGCCGCTCGCTGCGCTTGCGCGTGGCCGGCTTCCACTACCACGCGCACCTGGACGCCTGGGAGTGCCCGGAGGGCCAGCATCTCTGGCCCTTCGAGCACGACCATGAGCGCCGCCTCGTCCGTTACCGCGGGAAGGCGCACGTCTGCAACGCGTGTCCCTCGAAACACCGCTGCACAGACTCGGACGAGGGTCGAGAGGTCGTTCGCTTCCTCGACCCGTGGGTGCGCTCGGAGGCGGGCCGCTTCCACCGCGGACTTGCGCTCATGCTCGCCGTCCTCTCGATCGTGGTCGCGGCAATCGGCCTGGGGCGAAATCACGCCCCCGCCGAGATCCTCCTGCTGGGAACCGCGCTCGCGCTCGCGGCCCTCGTCGGCGTCCGCCTGGCGGCGCCCCTCAGCGCGGCTGCCAGATCATCAGGAGCAGAACCAGTGCCATGGCGAGCGCCGACGCGACATTGAACGCGAGCGCGACGCGGTCCCGGACGCGGGCGCGCAACTCCGTGCTCGGCTGATCGCCCTCTCGGGCAAGCCGCTCGGCCAGAAGGCGCGCCTGCTTCGGCCGCCGGCCGCCGATCGCGCCAAGCGCGACGCCGGCCGCGAAGAGGCCGAGCGAGCCGGCAAGCCAGCCTTCGTCGAGCCCGTGCCCGGTCGCCTCGATGAGCCAGAAGCCGCAGACGAGCACGAGCAGGCTCCCGAGCGCGACGAGGAGGACGCCGGCGCGGGTGGTTCCGAGCAGAAGCGCCACCTCGCTCGGGCGCTCATGCCGCCACGCGGCGCGGAGGCCGACCCCAGCGACCGCCATCCCGCCCGCGAGGAACGCGACACCGAGTAGGTGGAAGAAGAGCGCCCATCCGTACTCGGACACAGCAGGATTATGCGCCACCAGCCGCCGTTACGACCGCTCCGCTCGTCGCAGGGCCGAAGGGCTCCGCTGGTCAGAGGGCCTCGTCAGCGCCCACCCAGGCGGACACCGACGCCAGCTCGACACGAGCGTGCAAGAGTGCACGCGACGAGCAATGAGTGTGTCGTCGTCCTCCGCGCACGCGGTCCGGGTCGTCATCGCCGGCGGCGGCGTCGCCGCGCTCGAGGCGATGCTCGCTTTGCGCACGCTCGCCGAGGACCGTGTGGCGCTCCAGCTCGTCGCCCCGGAGCGCGAGTTCACCTATCGACCGCTCGCGGTCGTGGAGCCGTTTCGCGTCGGTGAGGTAGGGCGCTTCCCGCTGGCGACCCTGACGAAAGCAGCCGGCGCCGAGCTGCGGCAGGGGATGGTCACCTCGGTCGATCCCGAGCGACACGTCGTCGTGGGCGACAGTGGCGAAGAAACCTCCTACGACGTGCTCCTGCTTGCGCTCGGCGCGCGGCCGATGCCAGCGGTGGCCAACGCGCTTACCTTCCGCGGCCCGCAAGACGGGGGGGCCCTTGCCGCGCTCCTCGAGGAGACGGTTGCCGGCTCGGTGCGGAGCATCGTCTTTGCGCTTCCGGTCGAGGCCCGCTGGCCTTTGCCCCTCTACGAACTCGCCCTCCTCACGGGGACGTACCTGACGGATCGGGGCACGAGGGGCGTCGCGATCACGTTCGTCACGCCCGAGGATGCTCCACTCGCCCTCTTCGGAGCCGAGGCAAGCGATGCGATCCGCGAGCTCCTCGAGCTCCGCGGCATCGAGTTGTGCCTGCGCACCGTGCCTCTGCGGCTCGAGGGCCGGGCCCTCCACGTAGCGCCCGAAGGCCTGATCGAAGCCGACCGAGTCGTCGCGCTGCCGCGGCTCGAGGGGCCTCGGCTCCCCGGTATCCCGTGCGACCGGCGCGGCTTCGTCTCGACGGACGACTTCGGCCGCGTCGTCTCCGAGGAGGATGTCTACGCGGCGGGCGACATGACCGCGTTCCCGCTCAAGCAGGGCGGGATCGCCGCGCAGCAGGCCGATGCCGCGGCCACCGCGATCGCAGCCCGCTCGGGAGCCCCGGTCGAGCCGACTCGCTTCCGGCCCGTCCTGCGCGGGCTCCTCCTCACGGGCATGGCTCCGCGCTATCTGCGCGCGGAGGCGGGAATGAGACCCGGCCTCGATATCGAACCCCTCTGGTGGCCGCCGGCGAAGATCGTCGGCCGCTACCTGACTCCATTTCTGGCTGCGAAGCTCGGACTCGCCGAGACTGTCGTCGGCCCCCTGCATGAGGGCGCGATCCCAATCGAGGTCGAGCTCGATCCCCGCGATTACTCGACCTGGTCACCCGTCTAGGAAGTGACACGAACCTCTAAAGCAAGAGGACGTCGAGCCGGTGGCGCGTTCGTCCGCTTCACCGAGTGACCTTTCGCTTTCGCGTCTTGCCTCTTGGTGGAGCCTCTTCCTACTTGCGCTCCGTGCTCGACGTTGAAGCCAGCCTGACAGCCGGGTGTCCGACGCTCATCGGGGAAACCCTCGAATCCGGTTGCGGGTTTCCCGCAAAGCGATCGGCCTACGGCGAACCGGTTTCCGTCCCCATTCCCGTCCCGGTCTCCGTGCCCATTTGCATCCCGGTCTCCATTCCGGTCTGGGCGCTCGGGCCCATGCCGGCGGGCGCCCCGCCGTGCAGGTAGGCGATGAGGTCCGCCATCTCCTCGTCCGAGAAGGTCGGGAACGTGAGTCCCTCCTCCTTGAAGTGGTGGATCATCTGCGGGACGTGGTTCCAGATGTCTCCGGACATATTGGCGATCTCCCGCGCCGAGAGATGGCCCATCATCGAGTCGAGCGGAGGTGCGTCTTCGCCGCCCTGGCCGTTGAAGGAATGACAGTCGGAGCAGCCCTTGCTCTCAAAGAGCTCTGCGCCTTTCGCCTGGTCGCCAATCGCGGAAACGGCCAGATTCGGGCCGCCGACGTGACCCGCCGGAACGGACGCCGCTTGCGTCGCCGTCGCGCTGCTCGCTGACGCGCTTGCCATCTCGTGTCCGACGACCCAGCCAATCAAACCCGCGCCGGCGGCCACGGCGAGCGCGACGAGAATGACGATCGCCTCGAAGACGGCGGGCGAGGATTCTCGCCTCACTCGCCCCTCCTCAGGAAGCGTCTGCCCGCGGCGCTGCCGCCAGCCGATGCCGGTGGCGAATGCACCGAACGCTCGCCCACGACGTCTCCTTCCCTCGCTATTCGCAGAGCTTACTCGCTCGCATCTCCGTAATTTGCCCCAGTCGAATCCGCGCCTTCCCGGATGCTCGAGCCTCTTTTTGTGCGCACGATCGGAGACCTCTCTTACTGAAAGAGCGGAAGTGCAAACGCTGACGCCGAACCCGAAGCAACCTGCTCCACTCAGTCAGGCAGTCGTGTGGCGGCGCCCGGGCGGCGAGCTCTACAGAGGGAGGATCGATGTGGACGACCGGGGTCTCCGGCTCGCAGGGGCTGGTCCCGAGGGCGCCTTGAGCGCCGTTTCGATTCCGTACGACGAGCTTGCCGGGATCCACATCGGTCGTGCCGAGCATGAGCGGGTGAACGGGCTCCGCTCGCTCATCGTCGAATCGGAGAGGGAGGATCCGATCCACCTTGCATCTGTGGAGAGGATGAGCGCCATCTTCGAGATCGGAGCGTTGCTGGTCGAGCTGAGAGCGCAGAAGACGGCGCTGACGACCTCCGTGGCCGTGGTCGTGCCGCTGAAGGCGGGCAGCGTCGAGAACGCCCGCGCCCTCGTGCGCGAAGGGCCGCCTTTCGATCCGGCCGTCCGGTTCGAGCGCCACCACGTGTTCGTAAGCGAGCGGGAGGCGGTCTTCGTCTTCGAGGGTGAGGATGTGAAGCGGGCAGTCGACCAGCTCGCCCGCGTTCCGGCCGTGTGGAAAGC